>Ga0208303_1000246_pt1 | contig 22959 bp, 23 predicted proteins | sample CB_VirMetaG_2_FD_184537 | JGI IMG/M metagenome (GOLD analysis project Ga0208303, IMG submission 184537) | Freshwater to marine saline gradient viral communities from Chesapeake Bay - CB_1504_2 Viral MetaG (SPAdes) (version 4) | ecosystem: Environmental > Aquatic > Marine > Coastal | place: USA... | reverse complement strand
TAGGGAGTAGTTTAACTGCGGGGAATTACCTACAGTTCTATAACGGAGCTACGTATGTCAATATGAAGACTTCTGTGGGGACCCATATACTGCACTTCACACGATCTGGAGCCGATGACTCTGTATTTCTAAAGCTTGCTTCTAACGATGGCTCTCTAACCGACACCGTTGATATAGGGTCTATAACTATAGTAGAGGTCCAGGGATGGACTTTAGAGGACGGGAAGTTGGTAGGCGATCTACCTGACTTAGCTAAGAGTGCCACCCAGGATATAGGCGCTATAGCGGGCAACTCGTACAAAGCTACTATGGATGTGGCTATTGCGGAGGAGGAGCTTATCACAAACGGAAGCTTTAGGGAGGTGGGCGCAGATTTAGTTTTAGAAGGCGATTTCCCTAAACCGAGTGTTCATTGGCTGAAAGCTGCCTCAACAACTATAAACGGGGGTAGTGCTACCTTCGGAGGGTTGGGAACGGTAGCGGATATGTTAGCGGGCGCGTTTGTTGTCCGAGTAGAGGCTGACGGAGGGGTAGTTGAAGCTCAGAGTTGCCTTATTTCTGACTTAACATTTTTAACAGAGAACCCATGAGTTTCTACGAAGAATCTTCTATAATAATAACTCCTAACGCATATAAGGCGGGTACTTTGTATGCGGTTGTCCCGACAAGTGGGGCAGCGGATATGGACGTTACAAGAGCGACTGCTGCTACAAGGGTAGATGAGAATGGTTTAGTAAACTATGCTGAGATTTTAGGTGGGGAGGAGGTTACTAATGGAGATGGTGGTTCTACATCAGGATGGGATTTAGCATATCCTAATACAACACTTTCTATTGATAATAATAATTTACGAGCAACTGCAAATAGCTCAGGTGCTTATGGTCTTTCACAAAGTTTAAGTTTAGACACATCTAAACAATATATTATAAAAGCAACTATTGATGTGGATAATGCAAGTGGTGGTACTGCTAACTTACGAATTGCTACTACATCTAATCTTGGTTCAGGTGTTACAACTTTATCTACTGCAACAGGAACATCAACAACTATTTTAAGCCCATCAGCAACTACTATGTATATAGGTATTGTAGATACTGCGGATGATTCAAGTAATTATGTAGAAATTGACAACATATCCGTTAAAGAAGTCATAAGAGATAACGTCCCTCGTATAGACTACACAGGGGGAGGGTGTCCACATATATTAGCAGAACCACAGAGGGAAAATTTGGAAACTACATCAGCAAGCGGAACCTATGGTAACGCTCCCGCTTCTGAAATATTAGCGATAGCTCCTGACGGCTTAAATACCGCTATAAGACCTGTTCCTGATTCAGCAGCGGATAGATACCAATATACAATTACAGGAGGTTCTTACTCAAGTGGGTATGAAGTTACATATAGTTGGTATAGAAAAAGATTTAGCACACCTGTAGAAGACAATTTTGTTGGGGATTTAAAAATAAACACCCTTGTAAATTGTACTCAAGTAGGGGTAACTATAGAAATTGCAAGTAGTATAAATGGATACGATAGATTCTCAGCTACTTTCAGTATTACAGATGGGTCTTTAAACTCTATTCTTAGGCTTTACTTCGGTACTGTTATAGGTGATGGTAATTCATCAATAGCTTATTGGGGACATCAATTAGAAGCAGGCTCTTACCCTACATCATACATCCCAACCTCAGGAAGTACAGTTACAAGAAACCAAGATGTCTTTACAAGAGATGGTATAAGTAGTTTGATTAATGATAGTGAGGGGGTTTTATTTGTAGAAATGGCTGCATTAGCAGATGATGGAACTTATAGAACAATATCATTAAATAAAAATAGTGCAAATGATGAAGGCGTGAGAGTAAGGTTTAATACGACTACTAACACTATTAGTGGTTTAGTAAGAGATGGAGGTTCAGGTACTGCTCAAACCACTTATCAAGTTTCAGATACAAAAGATTTTCATAAAGTTGCATTTAAGTACAAAAGTGGGGAAAGTGAGTTATGGGTTGATGGGGTTAAGCGAGATACATCAGCAGATACATTTACTTTAGATTCATTAAATAATTTAAACTTTAATCAAGGAACTGCAAGTGATATTTTCTACGGCAAAGTAAAACAACTACAGGTCTACCCTACCGCGCTTTCTGATTCAGAGTTAACAACATTAACGACACCGTAATGAATATATACAAATTACAATACACAGACAAAGCAACGGGGGATGCTGACTTGCTTGCTAAAGGTACTTATGAAGTAGTAGAAGGTGAACAGGTGTACAGAAACGGTACACAGGCTATAGTCTATATAGGGCAGATAGTAGAAGTCCCTGCCACGTATGATGATGAGGGGCATGAATTAACGCCCCCTATTTATTACGACGGAGTTTATTACGATTTAATGACATCAGAAGAAATTGACTTTGGGGTTAATGAAATCTTCCCTGTAGATTGCAAGCACTCTTTCTTAGGGTGGCCTCAAGATGCAGAAGGTACTGATATAGAACCAACAATTTTAACAACACCATAATGGAGAATTGGGGATTACGTCAAGAGATAACGCTCGAAACTTCTAAGTTTTACAAGGTAACCTTTACCGCTAAACAATTAACGGGGGAAGGTGAGATGTATAGCGGCTTGGGATTTACTTCGGTGCCTTTTTTCAATCAAGTAATTACTCCTTCTTTTGTAACATACACATACTATCAATCTCCAACCGATGTTACGGCCCCATATGACACAGTATATTTTGGGGGTAAGTTAGCTACGGGCGCAGAGGTAGAAAATACTTTTGAGATTAAAGACGTATCCGTCCAAGAGGTCGGACAGGATTGGACACTTGGAACGGGTTGGAGTATTGGAGAAGATAAGGCAATTTGTTTAGCTGATGGAAATTATAATGTTATAAATCAGTTGTATGTATTAAATAGCGGGAGTTCTTACAAGGTAACGTACACCGCTGACTTAAGTCTTATAACATCAGGTTCGTTAAAACTTAATGCGTTCAGCAATTCGGTAAGTGAAAGAACTGTGCTTGATGGTACAAATACAGCATACTTAACGGCAAGTGGAGCTTCTTTTCAGGTTAATATGGGAGGGGCTATGGGAACGGCAACAATAACAGACATCTCCGTAGAGGAGGTGGGGGAGTTGAAGGTGGATATAGGGGGTGCTCCGGTACAGTCTATCACCACTTCGGGAACCCATAGCCTTACTTTTACCGCGGTAGATAGCGATCCGTTCAGGATATACGGCTCCACCTTTACAGGGTCCGTAACAAATATTTTCGTTACGCAGGTGGCGGGAGGAACTTTGGAGCGCTGGTGGAGGGTAAATGGAAACATAGATACCCTTACAAACCCCGCGCCTAACGTAGCCTCTAACGGAATTTCAAACGATCTAAACTGGAGTAATAACCCACCCGTTCAACCCGATACGCCATGACATACTGGACAACAGATACCACATGGTCGGGCGGATTTATATATATACATGAATAATGTCTACAGAAATTAAAGATACCTTAACAGTTTTAGGGGCCAACGGAGGAGCGTTGGGAATTACCCTAACCCAGTGTAATGATTTTTTACAATTTATCTCTTTACTTCTGGCTATAGCCTATACGGGATATAAGATATCTAAGATCTTCGAAAAAAAATGAAGCTCGAGGTAATACGATTCAGCTCCCAAGCCGACTCTACCTCCGGACTCCTTTTTGAAACGACGCCTGTAGGGAGATCTTTCTTGTGCTACACCTTGGAGGATGAGTACCAGGCTTTAAAAGTAAAAGGAGAAACGCGTATCCCAGCTGGGGTATATGAAATAAAATTTAGAAAGAAAGGTGGCTTGCATGCGAAGTACAATAAAAAATATCCTGATATTCATCGTGGCATGCTTCATATCACTGATGTTCCTAATTTTGAGTATATTCTTATACATACCGGTAATACTGATGAACATACTGCGGGCTGTCTCATCGTGGGGGATTCTCAAGAAAATAATATCGTCACTGAAAACGGTTGGGTTGGGAAGAGTCGTAATGCTTATAAAAGGATTTATCCTCTGGTGGCGAAAGCTTTGGAGAGGGGAGAGAAGGTTATGATAAAATATACAGACTATGATGAATAATTTCTTAGGCGGTATTTTTGGAAAGGTGGTAGAGAATACCGAAGGTATCCTCGATGAGATTATCACCACCAAAGAGGAGAAGGAGACTCTGAAGTTAGAGCTCAAGAAGATCCTCTTGGAGGCGGAGCGTGAAGCTTTTGCTAAAGAGGTGGAGGACCGTAAGGATGCCAGGTCGTTATACAAAGACGACGCTTTGATACAAAAAATCTTAGCCGCTTTATTTACTATAGCATATTTCACTCTCTCATATATTATGTTTAAATACTTCGTCTTCCACGACGTCGTGCTTTCGGAGTACGAGATAGGGTTTATCTCTACGATATTTGGAGCTATGAGTGCTAAGGTAAATACCATAGTAGACTTTTTCTTTGGGGGCAGTTCAAAAGAAAATAAATAAACCTTATCTTTGCTGTAATATTTACTTAAATCTATTACAATGGAAAAGATTACAGATGCAGAGTTAAAGAGGTTAAACGATCTCAACTCTGAGTTCAACACAATTAAAACTCAACTGGGCGATTTAACTCTACAGAAGCATGGTCTTGTGTTAAGAGTGCAAGAGCTAAAGGGCGAGTTCCAAACCGCGGAAGAGGGCTTGATGCAAACCTATGGAAAGGATGCCGTCATCAACTTGGAAACCGGGGAGGTGAAGCAAAAAGAAAATGGCGAAGATAAGTAACACTACAGTATACCCTACAGTAACACCTGCAGATAACGACCTTCTTATATTAACCGACGCTACCGATTCGAACAAAACGAAGACGGTATTGATGAGCGGGGTAAAGTCTTATCTCAACGTCAATACGTATACTACCAGTGTTACGGTTACTTCAACGGAGATATTAAACTCTTTCTCCATGCCTGTCGTTCTTATCCAAGGAGTTGCGGGTAAACATATCCAGCCTATATCGGTGCTGGTAAAATACACATTTAACACCACGAGTTATACAGCCCCCAATGATTTTGTCTTAGGTCTGGGCGGTGTAGCTAATCCGAACTTGTTTAGCGGTATACCAAGTGGGTATGTGGATGCTGAAGTTGCTGACTTTAGTTATGGGTTGCCTACCAACTATACCACCAGTTACGGGAATACGTATACTACAGCCGTGGGTGGAGACAATTTATTGTTTGCGTGTGAAGATGCAAACCCTACCATTGGTGATGGTACCCTCACTTTTGATATTATGTACAGACTTGTAAACGCTTAAGCCATGGCTAAAATTGAAAACACTACCGTATATCCTTTAGTTACGCCTAACGCGTCTGACTTTGTTATTGGTACCGATACCAGCAATGATAACAGAACCGTCTCGTTTAGTATATCCGATATCACTGCGTCTGGGGGCTTACAAGATCTTCAGTCTGTTTTAGACACGCCAACAACAAACTTAGGGGGAACCGCTGCTGGCGATATAAGCCTTACAGGAAACATTACGGTAAACGGAGATATCTATCCAACACAGATACTTGCTGGAGGGGCTTCAGGTACTGCAGGGCAGCTTCTTTCTTCTACGGGTACAGGTATCCAATGGGTAGATACATCTGTAATTGCAAGCAACACCCTTCAAGAGGTGACTACTGCGGGTAATACCACGACGGACAATATTGTAATGAACGGCGGTGATTTAAATACCACAGGAAGTATTAATATGTCTGGTGCGGCGCAGGTGTTAGCTTTAAGCACCAATACCGATATGACTTTAGCGGCAGGTTGTGATATTACAACGTCCGGAAACATAAACCTTTCTGGAGGAAGTTCGGTTTTAAACTTCGGGACAACAGCTGAAATAAATGACTCCACTGGCTCTACTGGAGCTATAGGGTCCATCCTTACTGTTGATGCAGCAGGGACAGGAGTAGAGTGGTCTACAGAAATCCCAACAGCTTCTATGCCTACATTACAGGAGGTCCTTGCGGTGGGTGGTAATACAGCTACAGGGATAGGAATTTCTTTTAGTGGAATTGGGTCGGGATCTACCTATTCTGTGAGTTCTCCCATCAACTCTTTCGCTCCAAATATTTGGCAGGGCACTAATTCATTTACGGCTAATGGAACTACAATTAGTACGGCGGGTATTGCTTTAAGCGGATCACTTTGGGACGGAGCGGCCACAGGTACATCAGGACAAGTCCTTACCTCTACAGTTACAGGGGTTTCTTGGGCAGACCTTTCAACGATTGGGGTGTCGAGTGTTAATGCTTCTCCCCCTGTAGCGGCTTCTTCTCCAGCTACTCCAATAACAATATCTCCTAACACAGGCGGAGTACTGATAAGACAAAATATTTATGCGGGAGGGTCTAATATCGGATGTGTTCCAGATTCAGGAACAGCTTCTACCTTCTTACGTGGAGACGGAACGTGGGTAACGCCTACGGGAGCAGTAAGCTCCGTGAGCTCAGTAACTCCTTCGGCTTCTACGGGACCAACAGAGGCTTTAAAAATTACGCCTACTACAGGAGCCGTTCAGGTTCAGTCTAATTACTTTGCAGGATCAAATAACGTAGGTCATGTACCTGACGCTTCTGCTGCAGGAGCTACTACAGATTTCTTGAGAGCCGACGGAATGTGGGCTGCCCCTGGAGGAGCGCCAGAGTGGGTGAACAGGGTATTGGTTTCCAATTCTAAATGGACTTTAAGTTCTGTAAATAATTATTATATCTACCCCAACTACACCGGCGATCCGGCCTTGGCGATGTCAAACGATCATGGAGCTTCCAGCCCAGCAGTAGTGGCGTTAACAGATGCAGATGTACCCTACAATATTCTCCAAGCTAATACTACCACAACAGGGTGCGCTACCGCACATCCTAATCACAAAATATGTGAGGTGGAGTATAGTTTTATTATTTCGGTTGCTGCGACAATTAATTTGAATTTATGGAATACAGATATAGGAGGAGGCGCCGTCTCTAATGCTACTCCGGTAGGGTCCCTAACAATCTCAGCCAGTGCTGGCACTTTGTATACCGGAACTTTCACGCTGGACCCATCAGGGGTTCAAAACATACTTCTTCCGGGTAAAGGAGTTGCACTTACCCTGCAAAGTAACACAGCTATGTCGAATAACAAGCTTGCCCTTAACATGTTTTTTAAATATCAAGCGGTAACTTAAATCAAATGAAATGGACATCAGAAAAATATCAATCGGCGCAGACTATAAGTCTGGCGCCATGCATTATATCGTAGGTCAAGACGTCTTAGGCGGAAGCCATAAGATACATCTTATACAGGACCATAACGAAGGGTATAAAATTTGGATACAGAAATCTGAAGAGGTATATTTGTGGAAAGAGTTTAGAAAAACTCTACCCATTTCTTTAGAATTTAATATCAATTTTTAATGCAATCTCCTTTTAGCTTTATAGTAAAGGCATACAACGAAAGGAGGTACGACAATATTAAGGAGATAGGGGGTGTAGACTTTATCACCAGCGTGTCTAAAGAAGACCACACCGCATCAAATCGTTTTGCTACCGTAGTGGAAACACCACTAAAATATTCTGGCCCCATAAAAAAGGGGGACAGGCTTCTCGTGCACCACAATGTATTTAAGTATTATAACGATATGAGGGGGAGGGAGAAGAGTGGGAAGAGTTATTTCCGTGACGATATGTTCTTCGTAGAGATGGATCAGTTCTTTATGTACCATGATGGTACACGGTGGAACGCTCACGATAAGTATTGCTTTGTAAAACCTATCCCCGCAAAGGAGTCTTCTATATATAAGCGTGGAGAAGAACCTCTCGTAGGGATACTTAAGCATGGGAACGCAGAGTTAGAAGCTTTAGGAGTAAAGGAGGGGGACGAGATATCTTTTGAACCTGAAAGCGAGTACCCCTTTTATGTAGATGGGGAGAAGCTATATAGGATGTTTACTAATAACATAATGTTGATACTATGATATATATCGTAGACGATTTTATTGAGAGACCTATATTGGATATAGTAGATAGATATTTATCTGACGGGCGTTTTAAAAAGCAGGTGGTGGGAGAAAAAGATTTCTATGTAAAAGAATCTCCTGTAGGGTTTGCCGACTACGTAATAGAAAAGTTAGCGGATATAGAGAAGCGCCCTTTGGTGAATATATTGTCCTTCTTTAGAGAGGCTACCGATGAGCTCGATGTCTCATGGCGCATACATTCCGATTTGAATATTAATGGGCAGAAGCCAGACAGGGCTATAGTTTTATATCTCTCTCCCCGAGAGAGGGAAGATCTGCATGGCACCGCTTTGTGGGAGCACCATAGGTATGGTAAGGAGTTGCCCCACGATATCTCCGACGAAGAATACAATAGTATGATTAGAGTAGACGCGGAAGATTTAGATAAGTGGAGGTTGAGCTCAGTAGTAGGGTATGAAAAAAACAGACTGATATCTTATCCTTCTTCATACTTTCACAGTAAGTATCCTAACGTCTCCTGGAAAGAGGGGCGCAAAGTTTTTGTAATGTTTTATAAATTTAATTAATATGGGAGTACAGAAAAATATAGCCTCACTGAAAGTAAATACAGAGGCGCTAACAGAGAATTTAAAAAAGCTTATCTTAGAGGAGCAGCAAACCAGGGAGTTGGCTGTGGGTACCTTAAACCTTTTAAAGCTAATGCCTGGGTATGAAGAGGCTTTAGCGGAAATGAAAAAAAGCGCCGAAGAAGATGGACACCAAGGAGATTAAATTACAGATCATAGAGGCGGGCGAAAAGGCTGTGCGACAGTTAGTTAAGGTAGCTAAAGAAGATATCATAAAGTTTGATAAAGACGATGAGTTGGCTGCGGATAGATTAAAGAACGCAGCGGCTACCAAGAAGCTTTGTATCATGGATGCTTTTGAGATATTAAAAAGAATAGAAGAAGAGAAAGCCCTTTTAGATGGGGCTCCTTTAGAAAATAAAACACACACCCCGAAAGGATTTGCCGAGTCAAGATCAAAATAGTTTATATAGGGTAGTAGAAAAAGCTATACCTAAACATGTGGTGGTAAATAAAAACCGTGCCCGCACATGGGCCTATGGCTATGACCCGAAATATGACGTCGTGGTTATATCTAAGACGGGGCAGATAGGAGAGGTGTATGAAATAAATGGTCTAAGAGTGGCTTTGCCTAAAGTTCCCAAAGAAGTTTATTCTCGTTCTAAGAAAAAAGAAGAGCAATACTGGGAGTCTTTTGAATATAGCAAAGACTTGAAGCGTATTAAATCTATCTTCCAATGGCACTCTACCCCAAATACTTTTAAGTCTAAGTGGGTGGAATATATAGAGTCGGAGTTCGATAGGCGTGAGGAAGGTTTCTGGTTTTTAAACAACGGAACCCCTACATATATAACGGGAACGCATTATATGTATCTCCAATGGACGAAGATAGATGTGGGGCATCCTGACTTCCGGGAGGCCAATAGAATTTTTTATATCTTTTGGGAAGCATGTAAAGCAGATAAGCGTAGCTTTGGGATGTGTTATTTGAAGATACGTCGTTCGGGATTTTCTTTTATGAGCTCCAGCGAAGGCGTAAACCAAGCCACTATAACTAAAGACTCACGGATAGGAATACTTTCCAAAACAGGATCAGATGCGAAAAAAATGTTTACCGATAAGGTGGTACCTATATCTAACAACTATCCCTTCTTCTTTAAACCGATACAGGATGGAATGGATAAGCCTAAGACAGAACTTGCTTATCGTGTTCCTGCTTCGAAGATTACAAAGAAAAACATGTATGAGGTCGAAGAGGAAGAGTTGGAGGGACTGGATACTACTATAGACTGGAAGAATACGGGAGACAATAGTTATGATGGAGAGAAGCTACAGCTGCTCCTGCATGATGAGAGTGGTAAGTGGGATAAGCCAGACAATATCTTAAACAACTGGCGTGTAACAAAAACGTGTCTTCGTTTGGGAAGTAAGGTTATAGGGAAGTGTATGATGGGCTCTACCTCTAACGCTTTAGATAAAGGTGGTAGAAACTTTAAAGCTTTATATGAAGACTCTTTCCCTTCCAAGCGCAACTCCAACGGTCAGACGAAAAGCGGGATGTATTGCTTATTCGTTCCTATGGAATGGAATATGGAAGGGTTTATAGATATGTACGGTATGCCTGTATTGCGCACTCCACCTAAACCTATAGGGGGGATTGACGGAGAAGATATAAATATAGGGGCTATAGACTACTGGGAGAACGAGGTAGCGTCACTTTCTCAAGACGCCGACGCCCTCAATGAGTTCTACAGACAGTTTCCACGTAGCGAGTCTCACGCTTTTCGAGATGAAAGCAAGCAGTCTATTTTTAATCTAACTAAAATATATCAGCAGATAGATTACAACGACTCCTTAATTATGGACCATCACCTTACGCAGGGCTCTTTCCGTTGGAAGGATGGTATAAAAGACTCCACGGTGATATGGTCTCCTGATAAGCGCGGTAGATTTTTAGTGGGATGGACTCCGCCTCCTCATATGCAAAACAGGGTGGAGGTACGTAATGGTAGAAAATATCCAGGCAACGAACACTTAGGATCTTTCGGATGTGACTCTTATGATATATCTGGAGTGGTAGTAGGAAAGGGATCGAATGGATCTTTACATGGACTTACGAAGTTTAATATGGATGAAGCTCCAAGCAATGAGTTCTTCTTGGAATATATAGCTCGTCCACAAACGGCAGAGATATTTTTTGAGGAAGTGCTTATGGCTTTAGTCTTTTACGGTATGCCTATCCTGTGTGAGAATAACAAACCGCGTCTCTTATATCATTTGAAAAACAGAGGGTACAGAGGGTTTTCTTTAAACAGACCTGATAAAATATATACCAAGCTTTCGCGTACAGAGAAAGAACTTGGCGGCATACCTAACACCTCCGAGGACGTAAAGCAATCTCACGCAGCCGCTATAGAGTCCTATATAGAAAAGCATGTGGGGATGGATATGGCGGGAGAATACCGAACTAAAGAGGACATGGGAACTATGTATTTTCGTCGTACCTTAGAGGATTGGGCGAAGTTCGATATAACCAATAGAACTAAGTTTGACGCCTCTATAAGTAGTGGTTTATCTATTATGGCTAACCAAAAGCATTTATACACCCCTGCTACAAAGAAATCAAAAATAAGCATTAACTTTGCAAAGTATAATAATAGTAGTACAACAAGTCAATTAATTAGATGAAGGGACTCCAGATAGATATTAAGTCTGCTACCTTCCCGAACCAGTTTGTTTCTGACTCTGAGAAAGCAACAAAAGAATTTGGGTTGCAGGTCGGACAAGCTATTCAATATGAATGGTTCAGGAGGGATGGATTATCCTGTAGGTTTTATAGTCAGTTCCAAGAGTTTCATCGACTTAGGCTGTATGCTCGCGGAGAACAATCTGTGGCTAAGTATAAAAACGAGTTGGCTATAGATGGAGATTTATCTTACCTTAATTTAGACTGGACCCCTGTACCTATTATACCTAAGTTTGTAGACATCGTAGTAAACGGTATGTCCGATAGGCTGTTCGATGTGAAGTGCTATGCTCAAGACGCTCTGTCTGCAGAGAAGCGTAACGAGTTTCAAAATTTAGTTCAAGGCGATATGATCGCTAAAAAGCTATTTATGCAGATAAGAAAAGATTTCGATGTAGATCCCTTTACGGTAGATCCGGGACAGCTTCCTGAGAACGACCAAGAGATGGAGCTATATATGCAACTTAACTACAAGCCTTCTATAGAGATAGCTAATGAAGTTGCTATAAACACTATGCTTGAAGAGAGTCATTACAATGACACCCGTAAAAGAGTAGACTATGATATAACTACTTTAGGGCTCGGTATAGCCAAGCATGTTTTCCAGGAGGGAGACGGAGTAAGGGTAGAGTATGTAGACCCCGCCAATGTGGTGTATAGCTACACCGAAGATCCGTACTTTAAAGACTGCTTCTATTGGGGAGAGCTTAAGACAATTCCTATTACAGAGGTTTTAAAGATCAACCCTGATCTTACTGAAAAAGATTTAGAAGAGATATCTCAGTACAGCCAATCGTGGTACGACTACTATAACGTAGCCGCTATGTATGAGAATAGTATGTTCGCAAGAGACACATGCACCCTCCTGTATTTTAATTACAAGACTACAAATAGTTTTGTATATAAGAAGAAGGAGATGAGTGACGGTAGTTTTAAAACTGTAGAGAAAGACGATCAGTTTAATCCTCCCGATGAGATGATGGAAGACGGGAAGTTTCAAAGGGTAGAGAAGCGTATTGATGTATGGTATGAGGGCGTTATGGTTATGGGAACTAACATTATCCTTAAGTGGGATATGATGAAAAATATGGTTAGACCTAACTCAGCAAATCAATTTGCTATGTCTAACTATGTAGCCTGCGCTCCACGTATGTACAAAGGTGTATTAGAATCTTTGGTCCGTAGGATGATTCCTTTCGCCGACCTTATTCAAATGAGTCACCTTAAAATCCAGCAGGTAGTAGCCCGCGTAGTTCCTGACGGAGTATTTATAGACGCGGATGGTTTGAACGAGGTGGACTTAGGAACGGGAAATGCTTATAACCCTGAAGATGCTTTACGCCTTTACTTCCAAACGGGTAGTGTAATAGGTAGAAGCTATACTCAGGATGGAGAGTTTAACAACGCTAAGGTTCCTATTACTCAACTAACCTCTAACAGCGGAGCTTCTAAGATGCAGATGCTTATAGGAAACTATAACCACTATTTAGATATGATCCGCGCGGTAACGGGACTTAACGAAGCGAGAGATGGAAGCACACCTGACCCGAACTCTTTAGTGGGGGTACAGAAATTAGCTGCTTTAAATTCCAATACCGCTACGCGCCATATCCTCCAAGCCAGCCTATTTATTACAAAGACTTTAGCGGAGGCTTTGTCTCTTCGTGCGGCAGACGTTTTAGAGTATGCGGAGTTCCGTGATGAGTTTGCTATGCAGATAGGAAAATACAACCTTGGTATCTTAGAGGAGATTAAGAACTTATACATCTATGACTTTGGGATCTTTATTGAGATGTCTCCTGACGAAGAGCAGAAAGCACAGCTTGAAGCTAACATACAGATGGCTCTTTCTCAAAAAGATATAAGCTTAGAAGACGCTATAGATATTAGGCAGATAAGAAATTTAAAGCTCGCTAACCAATTACTTAAAGTTAAGCGTAAGCAGAAGCAAGAGCAGATGCAGCAGATGGAAGCTCAGAAGCAACAGATGCAAGCTCAAGTTAACCAGCAGTCACAACAGATGGCGGCACAGGCTGCTATGCAAAAGCAACAGATGGAGACGCAAGCTAAGATGCAGCTACAACAAGCGGAAGCGGCTATGTCTATAGAGAAGATGAAGAATGAAGCGGCCCTTAAGCAACAGCTGATGGCGGTAGAGTTCCAATATCAGATGCAGCTTAAAGGTGTGGAGCAGTCGCAGATAGACGCGCGAGAGGAATCTCGTGAGGTAGGTAAGTCTGAGCGTATAAGCCAGGCGAATACGGAGCAGTCTAAATTGATACAGCAGCGCAAGAATAATACTGCGCCTATCAACTTTGAATCGAATGAAGATAGCTTAGATGGTTTTGACTTTTCGGAGTTTAACCCACGCTAAAGTTATTAGGAATATATACACTAACTTTGTAAAAATTAAATCAAATGGATAACGAAAAATTTGTTGTTAAAGAAGTTTCGGAAGTAGAACAAAAGTCTAAAGCACAAGTTGAAGAGGAACTACTTCAAAAACATGAGGAACAATTTACCGCTACTGAAAGTGTTGAAGGTGTGGAAAAGGTGGACACCACTGCAGAGGCAGAAGGTGCTCAGCCAGAGCCAGAGACACAGGAAGGAGTTGGATTAAAAGACGAAGACGTTCTTGAGTATATCAAGAGTAGATACGATAAAGAAATAAACTCTGTAGATGAGTTGTTTGCACAGACAGAAGCAAACGAGGAATTGCCAGAGGATGTTTCAGCGTTCTTTAAGTATAAAAAAGAAACCGGTAGAGGATTCGATGACTACGTAAAACTGCAAAAGAATTACGAAGACATGGATGGAGATACCGTAATAGCTAACTACTATTCTCAAACCGAGGAAGGGTTGGATGAAATCGATATTCAAGATATCATAGAAGATAAGTTTGGATACGACGAAGACCTGGATGAGGAGAAGGATATTAAGAAGAAAAAGTTAGCGCATAAAAGAGAACTTGTAAAAGCGAAGAAATTTTTCAAGGAGCAACAAGAACAGTACAAGATCCCTCTTGAGTCAAGTGGGGGTTTCAGTTCGGAGGAGCAAACGGAAGAGTTTAATCGCTATAAGAGTTATGTTGAGGAATCAACTACTCGAGAGGAGCAAATGAAAAAGAGGTACGACTGGTTTGTCGACAAGAGCAATGAGGTGCTCAACGATGATTTTAAAGGTTTTAATTTCAACGTCAACGAGAAGCAGTATACCTTTAAACCAGGCGATGGTAAAGAGTTGTTCAATAAGCAGAAGGATGTAAATAATTTTGTAAAACCTTATTTAGATGCTGACAGCGGGATGATGAAAGACGCAGAGGGATACCACAGAGCTATGTCTATAGCGATGAATCCTGATAAGTTCGCCCAGTTTTTTTATGAGCAAGGTAAAGCGGAAGCTATAGATGATGTATCTAAAAAATCAAAGAACATCGATATGGTTCGCCAAGCCCCTCAATCGTTTAACAAGAATGGTCTTAAGATCAGACAGGTTGGCGATACTTCGAGTGGAAAAGGACTCAGAATTAAAAGTATAAAAAAAGTTTAAAAATTAAAAACAAGAAAAAATGGCTGTAAATGCAACGCCAGGGTTCAACTTAATTCCTTCAGCGGAAAGAGTAGCCCTGTCATCAAACTATATTACTAACTTCGATTTCCTCAATCAGTATCTTCCTGATACTTACGAGAAGGAATTTGAGCGTTACGGTAATAGATCTATCTCTTCATTCCTAAGAATGGTGGGAGCGGAAATGCCTTCTAACTCTGACATGATCAAATGGGCAGAGCAAGGAAGACTACATATTAAATACACACAGTGTACATCTGGCTCAGCGGCTGGAGTGGGAACAACGTTTGCGACATGGACTGTTGGTGATGATCTAACTCCTAATATCCCAGGTGGTACTACTACTGCGGGACAAGGAGGGATTGCAATTAGAGATGGTCAAACGATTATGATCTCTGACAACACTGCTGGTTCTAACTTAACTAACAAAGCGGTGGTTTCAGGCACCAATTATGCTAATGGAACTTTTGTAGCTAACTACTACGAAGCTGGCGGACAAGCGATGGGGGCTGCAACTAACTGCACTATCTTCATCTACGGTTCTGAGTTTGCTAAAGGAACTCCTGGAATGGTTGAATCTTTAGAGTCTGATGACTTTATCTTCGACAACAAGCCAATTATCATTAAGGACAAGTACCAAGTTTCTGGTTCTGATATGGCTCAAATCGGATGGATCGAGATTACTTCTGAAGATGGAGCTAACGGATACCTATGGTACCTAAAGTCAGAGCACGACACAAGACTTCGTTTTGAAGACTACTTGGAGACTGCTATGGTAGAGGCTGTGCCTGCGGATACGGGTTCTGGAGCCGCTACATTATTAGGTGCTCCAGCAGCGGCTAATACAGGTGCGGGATCTGAAGGTGTATTCTACTCAGTGGGTGAAAGAGGAAACGTATACGGCGGGGGTAACCCAGTTGCGTTAGCTGATTTTGATGCTATTATCCAGAGATTGGATAAGCAGGGTTCTATTGAGGAGAATGTTCTTTTCCTAAACCGTCAGTTCTCTTTCGATATGGACGATATGTTGGCTTCTCAAAACTCTTACGGAGCGGGTGGTACTTCATACGGACTCTTCGATAACGACGAGGATATGGCTCTAAACTTAGGTTTCACTGGCTTCCGTAGAGGATATGACTTCTACAAGTCTGACTGGAAATACCTTAACGATGCTACTATGAGAGGTGGTTTAGTAGGTGGCGCTATCAACGGACTATTAGTCCCTGCTGGTTCTACTACTGTATATGACCAAATCTTAGGTAAGAACGCTAAGCGTCCATTCCTACACGTTAGATACAGAGCTTCAGAAACTGAAGATAGAAGATACAAGACTTGGATCACTGGTTCTGCTGGTGGTGCGCAAACATCTTCTTTGGATGCTATGGAGGTTAACTTCTTGAGTGAGAGATGTGTATGTACTTTAGGTGCAAACAACTTCTTCTTATTCCAGAACGCATAACATATAATAATGGAAATGGGGGAGGAAATTTCTCCTCCCCTATTTTTTTAACTTTAATTTAATATTTAATAAAATGAAAAAGAAAACAGTTTTTACGTCTAAGGCGTACAGATTAAAAAAGATTTCAGCACCATTAAACTATATGCTGGCTTCACACAACACAAGCAGATCTCCCTTACTTTATTTCGACGAAGACACAGGCGTTAACCGCCCCCTTCGCTATGCAAGGAATCAAAAGTCTCCCTTCGTAGATGAGCAGGATGGAAATGCTATCTTAGAACCTATTGTATTTGAAGATGGGTTGCTGTTTGTAGAAAAAGCCAACCAAGTATTACAACAGTTCCTATACTATCACCCCGGTAGAAACACCGTCTTTGAAGAGGTGAATAATGAGAAGGACGCTTCAGAAGATGTAAGCATATTAGAGATGGAACTCGAAGCACAGATTGTTGCTAAAGATCTTTCTTTTGAAAAATTACTTTCTGTAAGTAGAATCCTTATAGGAGGAAATATAGATAGCTATAGTTCCGCGGAGCTTAAGAGGGATATTCTTTTGTTTGCTAAACACAACCCTCAAGACTTTATGGAGGTAGTAAACGATCCTGATTTAGAATTTGGCGATGAGGTAAGACAGTTCTTCGAAGAGAAGCTCTTATCTTTACGCAATAACAATAAGGATGTATACTTCAACCTTAAAGGAAATAAAAAGAAAATGCTTACCGTTCCTTTCGGAGAAGACCCTTACCACGTAGTGGGGTCTTACTTAAAGACGGATGATGGCATAGAGATATACCAAGGACTTTCTAAGTTACTAAATAAATAAACAAAACCATGATAGATTTTATCGTAGAATTTTGGGCAGAATTGCTAATCGCAGTAATGGCCCTGGCAAAAGTAGTAGTAAACCTTACTCCTACAGAAAAAGACAACCAGATATTCGGTTGGATAGATAACCTTATAGGATACTTAATTCCAGATCGAAGGAAGAAGTAAACGACTTTAAAGAAGGGCTCCAAATCGGGGCCCTTTTTTATTGTATCTTTGTTTTTTATTCACCCATTTAATTTTTTGTAAAATGGAAAAATTTTTATCTATCCCAGTCACAGGCTCTGGGGACGTTCTTTTGAACGTAAATGAAGTCCTGTCAGTAACAGCTTCAGGAGCGACAGCTCTAACTACTGTTATCACTTACCTTAACGGTAACGTTGCTACGGTAACGGCAGCTGCTCAAGTAGCTTTCAGTATGAGAAAAGCAATCCAAGACGCTATGGTCGCGGCTTTGCAAACTTCTTGGACTCGCGTTACGTATGATGTAGTGCCTCCACAGGCTGTATCTGGAATTGCAATAACATAAGGCTATGGGAAAGTTTATAAACATCCCCTTGCCATTAAGTAATACAACGGCAACAATGCCTGCTGTGGCTGACTCAGGAACGACATCAGCAGCGACTGCAGGGAAACTAACTGAGGCGGGACAGAATTTTTTAACTACCGTTTCGGTAGGAGACATTGTCTTTTCAACAACATCAGCGGGTAATCTATTTTCTACAGTAACAGCTGTAGATAGCGATACTGTTTTAAGTATTAGCGGAACAGCAACCTCTTTATTGGAGGCTTCTACAGTGGCTTATGAAATATATACAGACGCAGACGCACATACTCTTGTAAATGCTGCAGGAACTTTCCTTACAGATGTTCGTGTAGGAGATCTTGTAGTTAATTCTACAGGGGGTTTTTCTGGCACAGTAACGAAAGTACTTTCTAACACTTCCGTGTTAGTAGATGCTATTCTGTTTAATAACAATGCTACTGATGTGGGAGTAATTATCTCTCAAAGTGGTTTTGGAGGAAGGTTAGTTAATTTAGAAAATATAGTTATGGTTATCCCTACAGCGGGTGGCGCAGGAACCACTCCGGTGGCTCTGCAGTATAAAACTGGAGCTACATCTTCTGATGTTTTAACGATTACAATTTCTAAAGCTCAGGCGGGATACTCGTGGTCTACAGCTTTCACTGATTTAATGGTTGATACGCTACAGTCTTCATGGACAAATGTAGTGGCGGAAATGCCTATGGTTACTGCTCCTGTAGTAGGGGGCGACCCAGCATTTCTTTATGCGACAAGTATAGCTTTAGCTTAAGATATATTATACATATTAGAAAGGGCTCCAAAAAATGGGGCCTTTTTTTTTGTGCTATCTTTGTAAAAATAATTTTACACTATGCCAGCTTCAATAAATGCGGTGCGAAATACGGTGTTGGCTATAGCTAACAAAAATAACTACGGATATATCTCACCCCAAGATTTCAACCTCTACGCTAAACAGGCGCAGATGGATATGTTTGAGGATTACTTTTATCAGTACAACAACTGGATAAATAGAGAGAACGCAAGATCTTCGGGTACGGGATATGCAGATATAATAAAAGGTTTAGAAGAAGTTATAGACTCCTTCTCTGTGCAAGCTTTCTTAGCTCAGCTAAACCCTGTAGCCGTTCCTAATGTACCTTCTGGTTTATCAGGATCGGCAGTGTACTCATTACCAAGCGATTACTATCTTATAAATAAACTATATAGATATCCCACGCGTAGAGTAAGTGGAACCACTTCCAATTCTATTCTGGGCTCCACCCTTCTTATAGACAGCTCTCAAGATTTCTTTACTACAGGTGTACAGCCAGGAGATATCGTTATAAACACAAGCGCTACAGGCGCTGCTCCATATCCCGCTACAGGGGTTCCTGGATTGCAGGGGTGGGTGCAGAATATTTCTAACACAGCGTCGCCCGCTGGATCGAGTATAGTGTGCTCAGCCGCTCTATTCGTAGATCCCGCTGGTGCAGGAGAAGGATATGCTATATATGACGCTAATAATATTGTAGAGGTAGAGAGGGTAAGCCAAAGGAAGATATTCAATCTTACCAGCAGCAACCTCACTTACCCTACACCACAGTACCCATGCTATGTTTTGGATGGGAATTTAATATCTGTATACCCTACCATATGGGATGGTCTTAACGATCCTTTTACTATAGGAGATGGGATGGGCCCGTGCGATGTTAAGGCGCAGTACATCCGATACCCTCGTAATCCTAATTGGACTTTCGCTTCATTGGTAGGTGGAGAACCTCTATTTGATCAATCTCAGAGTGACTTCCAAGATTTTGAATTACCGTCTTCTGACGAGCCTGCTTTGGTAGCTAAGATATGCCAGTATGTGGGTATAGAGATAAGGGAAGCGGAAGTAGTACAGTTTGGTCAAACTGAAGAACAGGTAGATACTCAAGAAACAAGCTAAAGATTATGGCGTATATAACAGATTACGAATACTACGAAAACAACCAAGTCTCTCCACAAGATGAGAACTGGGGGTCGTATCAATATGTCACATTAGACGATATTGTCAACAACTTTATGTTGATGTATCAGGGAAACAATGAGCTTATAAATAATATCAATAGGTATCAAGTTCTATTCTTTGCTAAGAGAGCTATACAAGAATTAAACTATGACGCTATGAAGGAAATAAAAATCCTTCAGCTACAAGTAAACGATCAGTTGCGTTTTGTTTTACCTCCTGACTATGTCAACTGGGTAAGGATTTCTTTGTACAAGAACGGCGTCCTTATGCCTCTCACGGAAAATATCCAAACCAACTGGAGTGGAGCTTACCTTCAAGATAATGAGTACAGGGTTTTATTCGATGCGTATGGAGACGTTCTTAAACCCAATGACTCTCAGTTAGACTTAGATAGAATTACAGGGCAGAAGAAAAGCATATACTTAAACGCAGGCAGTCCATACAATGGGGCTATGGGTTATCTATATGAGGGTGCTTGGTATTTCGATTATCAGATAGGAGCAAGGTTTGGTTTAAATACTGAGACGGCTAACAGCAACCCTACTTTTAATATTAATAAAAGAGCGGGAGTAATAAACTTTAGCTCAGGCATGGCCGCGGAGTCAGTGGTATTAGAATATATCTCTGACGGGATGGAGAAGGGGAAAGACTCTAAGGTAAGTGTGAATAAATTATTTGAAGATTATATCTATGCAGCCATTAAGTATTCTATTTTAAACAATAGACTGTCGGCGCAGGAGTACATTATTAATAGAGCACGGAAAGACAAATCGTCTTTACTTCGTAATGCTAAACTTAGATTAAGTAACATGCACCCTGGTAGACTCCTTATGAATATGAGGGGACAGGCTAAATGGATAAAGTAATATGCTGATACAAACTAACTTTATTGCTGGTAAGATGAACAAAAGCGTCGACGAACGCTTAGTTCCTGTAGGCGAATATGTAGACGCATTAAATGTACGCTTAGGATCTACTGAAGGCACTGAGATAGGTGCGGTAGAAAACTCTAAGGGTAACACCAACCTTACCCCTAATATTGAGTACAACGGAAATCCTCTATCGGCTAACGCGCGGTGTATAGGCGCTTTTGAAGATGGTATGGCGGAAACTATATATTGGTTTGTTTACGATCCAGGTGACCCTGCAACAGGGCAAGTGGAGGTAGATATGATACTATCATATAACACTAACACCAATACATTATTGTATCATGTTGTCAGTACAGAGGTCCTTAACTTCAATCCGACATACCTTATCAACGCGGTAAATAAAATTGAGAATCTCTTATTCTTTACCGATGACCTTAACCCTCCGAGATATATTAACGTAACCAGAAACTACCCTGTACCAACAGGTCTAACTGACGGTATTGAAGAGGAAGACATCAGTGTTATTGTTAAGCCCCCTGGGTTTGAGGATGTAAACCCTACTACGGGTACTCAACCTCTTAGAGCTCCACACGTAGAACTTGTGAATACCGGTCAGGGAGACTACATGGAGATGCGGTTCTTACGTTTTGCTTACCGCTATAGATATTTAGATGGAGGGTACAGCGCTACCTCTTTGTTTACGAACCCAGCCTTTGAGCCTAAAGACTTTGCTTTTAGCCAAGAGACGTTTAAAAACGTCGGCATGATAAATAGGTTTAATGCTGCTAACGTTTGGTTTTCTACAGGATCTGAAAGGGTAAAAGAGATACAGCTCTTATATAAAGACACCACCAGTAACAATATTTTTATTATTAAGAACTATAATAAAGCTGAGCTGGGTTTACCTAATGACTCTTTTGAGCAGGAAGAGTTTAGCAACAGTAAAATCCTTACACTATTAGGATCGGATGAGCTTCTTAGGTTGTACGATAATGTCCCACGAAGAGCTAAAGCTCAAACGATTCAGGGCAATAGATTGATGTATGGAAACTATATCGACCAATATGATGTGGTCAACAGAGAGGGTGGGGACTCTATACAGATGCAGTACCAGCTATCTCCCAGCACGGAGAGCATAGACGTAACCCCATTACCTCCTGCCACAGGCTCTAATGGGACCTACAGTATAGACCCAGCAGATCCATCGACAGTAGTTGCAGACGCTACAGCAGGGTTTGATCTCTCTTCCATTACTACGCCTATTCTACCAGGAACGTATTTCCGTTTCTTCTTGGCTATGCAAAACGTTCAGAGTACGCGAAGCGGAGCCGATGCTCAACCAGCCTCTGTGGTGGTTCCTGATTTTACTATAACATTAAACTTCATTGCTCCGGTACAATATAGTACGGTGAATGAGATGCTTACCTCGCAAGAGTTTGCTTCGGCTGTGGGGGCGGATAATAGCTTCCAGCAGCTTATCCCTTATACTACTCCTACACCACCAGCTTATCCTCCAACGGAAAACCCTGCAGGAAATGGGGGTACTTTAACAGACTTGTTTAATACAGCTTTGCCATACGCATGGCAGAACGCTACTACAAGCAATTATTTATTACTCGTCGACACCGCTGTTACCAGTGCATGTACTGTGGCGGGTATGTCTCCGTTCCCCCCTACAGCCCCTGTGTGTACACAACAGAGCTTTACTTTAAACGTAGGAGTGTCTTCCTTTACTCTTACAGCTCCTGCGGCTACATACTATTTTAACTCTACCCCTGAAACTATTCAGTATGAGTACTTTGCTTTTAATTTAGCAGCAACAGGTGGTGTTGTTCAAACGACTGCAGAGCGCGGAAGTTTACACAGCTACAGAGACTACGAAGTGGGGGTGGTATATATGGATGAGTATGCCAGATCTTCTACCGTTCTTACCAGTCCAAACAACAATGTATTTTTCCCTGCCAGCACATCGGTATTAAAAAACAAAATAAAGGTAAACCTACAAAATGTTGCTCCTTATTGGGCGAAGTACTATAAGTTTGTGGTAAAGCCAAGCCAGGGTAATTATGAAACTATATGGAGTAGTTTAGTTTTCCAACAAACTGGAGCCGCTACTGATGAAGGTCCTACTCCTTTTAAACCTGATTTAGAAAGTTTTTGGTTTAGACTCGAGGGGGATAGCCAAAACATAGTGTCTGTAGGGGATGTGCTTACCGTAAAGCGAGACGCTAATGGCCCTGTTCTACAGCATGCTACGGCAGAGGTATTGGATAAAGAGGGTTTGTATTCAGGCCAAATTAATGACACCAACCCTGCAGGTATATATATGAGGTTGAAGTCAAGTGGATGGAACGCTAT
>Ga0208303_1000244_pt1 | contig 22998 bp, 42 predicted proteins | sample CB_VirMetaG_2_FD_184537 | JGI IMG/M metagenome (GOLD analysis project Ga0208303, IMG submission 184537) | Freshwater to marine saline gradient viral communities from Chesapeake Bay - CB_1504_2 Viral MetaG (SPAdes) (version 4) | ecosystem: Environmental > Aquatic > Marine > Coastal | place: USA... | reverse complement strand
GGACTTGTATCTAACTTAGCCCTACTCACCGCTGTACGGGTACCTGAAGATGTAACTTTGTTGGGGAGGAGGGACTCGAACCCCCACGCCGTTAGGAACGGATTTACAGTCCGTCGAGCCAACCAATTGCTCAACTCCCCATTAAATAAGAGCAGTCGTTAGGATACGTCGTCCTATTAACAGTAACTTACTTTTACCCCTGCAGAGGTGTACTGAACTTTTTACCCACTCTATTGTGAACCCGATAGGATTCGAACCTATGACCGTCTGCTTAGAAGGCAGATGCTCTATCCAACTGAGCTACGAGTCCATATGTGAGAGGCTTCACCCATGTAGCGCGCTTCAGGGTCCCTACCTAAGCAGTCCGTCGACTGTACTCTTAGGATTTTACGTTTTACTCCTCTCTTATGTACCTCAGGGCGGGCTCGAACCGCCACGGACATTACTGCCCAAGGGATTTTAAGTCCCTCATGTCTACCAATTCCATCACTAAGGCTCCTTCTAGAATGGAAGTTCTACTCCATCCTCATCGTATGAAACTTCCGCACTAGTCTCTCCATACAGAGCCATCTTACCGTAGTAAAATGTATAAACCAAATACGGATCTTCATTAAAATCCATTACTCTTCCTTAGTCTTCCAGTATAAACTTCTGATCTCTGATCCTAACTGATTGTCGTTAGGTACTTGTTTGACTAACTCCTTTACCACATGAGCAAAGTAAGCATCATCATATAACTTATTCTTCTCCATAAAACCTAAAGTAATACATCCCAATCTGCAGCAGCCAATACCAATGCACGAGTTGAATCCATCGTAGGATCCTCTTTAACCATCGCCATAGCGTCTAAGACTACCTCTACTTGTAATCCGTGATACATAACTTGTGATAGAATCTCACTTGCTAAATTTCCTTCTAATTCATTCATAACCTTTCTTCCTTTTTATCTTCGATAAAGATACGAATTAACCTTCGTACTTCCAACTACGTTCTCTATTTTTATCAAACTTTTTTTTATCACCGTGATCACGAGAGATCATCTTCCTTCTTATCTTCTGTGCGAGGTTCCTTTCCTCCTTTGTCTCCCTTTTCATTGCTAGGTACATTCCATTGTTCATCCCAAAAATAACCTACATCACTGTCGTTAATCTGCCAATTCATAATGTTCCGGAAAACTTGTTAAACGCACTTTCGTAAGCCTCGACCCTGTCCTTGTACCTCTCCTCCTGTATGTACCTCGAAGCAGTGTCCTGCCATTGTATAAAAAATCCCTTAGCAAAAGCGAGGTGACCTAACTCCTCAATACGTTTTTCACTCATAACACCAAAAGTTATAAACAATTAAACAACAAGTAATACCCTAATAAATAGACCGGGTCAAAGGCCCGTAGGGACTTTTTTAGATATTCGCGCGTGGCACCTTCGGTGCGAGGGAAGACAAACGCCCGCCCCCGCCCCTCGGTCTAACCAAACAACATTTGCTTTTGTACTTGATCAACGTAAAGCTCGGTAACAGATCCTTCTTTATCTTCTAAGATTAAGATAGATCCTTTTACTTCTACTACCTTCAACTCCTTACCGGCATGAAAGCCTTGCTTTACTTTTACTAAGTCACCTGATCTATAAACTGGCATTACTTATTTCTTTTACGGAAACCACCCATATTAACTTTATGACTCTTATCTACATTTTGAGTCTTGTTATCCTTCTTTACTGTTTGCTTAGTACGTCCTGTTGACTTGTTGAACCAAGTTAACCATTCACTAAAAGCTTCGTAAGTCTGTCTTGCTGAGTTTCTTCCCATTACATAAATTGATTAAAATCCATCTCGTCTTGTTTCTGTTCTACTGGATTAGAGATAATACATTCAGTAGTTAACATCGTACGTGCTACAGATGCAGCATTCTCTAATGCTAAGCGTGTTACTTTAGCGGGATCGATAATACCTTCGTCGAACATATCTACGTAATCATCTTTCTTAAGATTAAATCCGTACCAGAAGTTCTCGTTATTAGTAATCTCTGCAGCTACTTGATTAATATCTTCGTTGTTGAATCCAGCGTTACTTAGTATTTTCTGAAGAGGTTGATTGATAGCTTTTACTAAGATGTCGTAACCTTGAGCTTCCGAATTAGATCCAAAGTCCATCTCTGCTCCTTCAGACTCTAACTTGTGAGCAGCATTCAATAAAGCTACACCACCTCCAGGTAAAACACCTTCTTCAAGAGCAGCTTTAGTAGCGTGCAAAGCATCCTCTACTCTATCTTTCTTCTCTTTCATCTCAATCTCAGATTGACCTCCTACGTGTACGATAGCTACTCCTCCAATAAGACGTCCTAAGCGGTCCTGTAGGGTCTCTTTTTCGAAAGGTGAATTACTATTATCAATCAAAGACTTGATCTCCTCCACTCTCTGTTCGATTGCTTCAGCATCTCCTTTACCATCTACGATAGTAGTCTCTTCTTTACCTACTGTAACCTTGCGAGAAGATCCTAGCCAGTCTACATTAAACTTATCTAGGCGCATTCCCTTTTCCGGACTAACAACTTGTCCACCAGTTAGAGTAGCAATATCTTCCATCATAGCTTTCTTACGGTCGCCAAATTCTGGTGCTTTAACAGCTACTACTTGAAGAGTACCTCTCATTTTATTAACGACCAGGGTAGAGAGAGCTTCACCATCGATGTCGTCAGCGATAATCAATAGTGGTTTGTTCTGTGCCGAGCAAGCTTCAAGAATTGGAAGAAGCTCTTTCGCAGCGGTGACCTTTTTGTCCACGATAAGAATCTGTGGATTACTTAAAGTAGCAGTCATAGAATTATTATCTGTTACAAAGTAAATAGATTTGTAACCTCTATTGAACTGCATACCTTCTACAACCTCTAAGTAAGTCTCTCCTGTACGAGACTCCTCAATAGTCACTACGCCTTCTCGCCCTACTTTATCCATCGATGAAGCGATAAGCTCCCCTACCTCTGGATCGTTATTTGCAGAAATTGTTGCTACTTGTCTTAACTGATCTTCATCAGTAATCTCTCTAGAATTATCTTCAAGATACTCAACTACCATCTTAGTAGCTTTAGCAATACCTCTACTTACTTCAGCTACATTATAATCAGCGATTGATTCAATACCGCTATTATAAATCTCTGAAGCTAGTAAAGTAGATGTTGTTGTACCGTCGCCAGCTCCGTCAGCAGTCTTAATAGACGCTTGCTTAACTAACTGTGCTCCAATGTTCTCAATCTTATTTTCTAACTCTACAGCTTTTGCTACAGTAACACCGTCTTTAGTGGATGTCGGGTTACCCATCTGCTGTTCAATAATAACATTACGTCCATTAGGTCCTAATGTTGATGTTACTGCGTCAGCTAATTTATTTACACCAGATTGCAAGTTCTTTCTTGCATCATCTGAAAATACCATTATCTTGCTCATATTAATTCGTGATCGTCTGCTGCGTTATACGTTTCTTCTACTTTACAAAGGATTTCTTTTGCTTGACCGATGTAATACTCTTCACCTTCAAATTCTACTCGGAGTGTACCGATCTTTTGAAGTAAAACAATATCACCTACATTGACATTTACTCCCATAAATTTTCCAAATTCAGACATCCGTCCTGGTCCTACTGCAATAACTTCGCCCATTTCTGGACGCTCTTTACCCATGTCGGCAATAATAATATTACCGTACATCTGCTCTTCTGCTTCGATAGGCTTAACTATAATCCTATCATTCAAAGGAACTAATCTTTTCATATGTTTGTTGCTTCGTTTACTTTTTGCGTTACTTCTTCATAGCGGGTAATATACTCACTAATACTTAACGTATCTTGATTAGATTCATTAACAGTTAATAGACGTGATAACCTCTTTAAAGCATTACCTAAGTTACTAAAATAACCTATCGGTAATGTAGAACCTTCAGTCATTAATGTATACTGGGATTCGTCTAATGTAATATAATAAGGAGATAACACCTTATCCTTGATCGTCATCATCGTCTTCTGATGACCTTTTTGCTTTCCTCTAGCCATAACTACTTATTGATTATTTACTTAAATATACGAAAAAAAGAGACAGGGACCAACTATAACCTTTTATTTTTCTTATTTAATTTTAATTGTCTTTGGCTTAGCTTCGTCAGCAAATGGAATACGTATACCTAACAAACCGTTCTCCATCATTGCGTCAGCTTTGCTTAAATCAAACTTAGGGACAATCTTATAACCTAAATTAAAAGAACGTTTAGCTACACCTCTATGAATATAGTTACGCTCTCGAGCTTCAGCATCAGCTGCTTCAGCTTCTTTACTGTATGAAATACGTAGAACATCTCCTTCAATGTTTAACTCTACATCAGACTTACTGAGTCCTGTACAAGCTACTTCAAAATGAAGGCCGTTTTCTGTTTCAAAAATGTCTACTGGGTGTTGAATCTTTGCTTCCATGATAGGTGCAAAGGTGTGTTCGCTATGAAAAAAGTTACGAACTAAAATGTCAAACGGAGATATTCCGTGTTCTCGAATAAATGTCATAATCCTTAGATTTATGTTAATAAAATGTTTAAACCTAGACTCCCAATTGGTAAGTCTCTTTTAAGAGGTCCCTGCTCTCTTATATATAAATATACCTTAATGTCCGTCTCTCCAGTTATCAGAAATCTCTGGTGGTGCTTTCAAAGTTACTCCTTCAAGCTTAGTTGTATTCTCCATAATCTCTTGAACAATAGGAGCTACTCTTTCAGCTTCATGCTCAGGAACATTGATAAGCAATTGATCATGCACCTGTGCCTGTACTCGTCCGTCAATACCCATCTCTTTTAACTTACGGTTGATCTGTACTGCTGCTCTATTTACAACTGCTGCTGCTAAAGATTGAAGCTGGTAGTTAAGACAGTTGTTCAAGCCATTTCGATAATCTCTGTATACCTGAAGTACTTTCTCTTTACCGTGTTGCTCGGATAAGTTCTTGCGGAATCTCCAGTCCATCATCTGCTCTCCGAATCTTTCGTAGATAGCTTTTACTTTAGGTAAGTGACGTATACGACCTACCTTATTAGTAATAAAGCCATGCTCTTTGACTTGAATACGAGAGTTCTCTCTCCATTCCTTTAGTTGCGGGAATCCATTTAAGTAACCGTCAACAAGCTCTTGAGCTACCTTCTGATCTACATCCAAAGTCTTACTCAATGCAAAAGCCTCCATACCGTATGCAATACCTAGTGAATAAGCTTTTGCTTTATTTCTCTTAACAGGATCTAACTTCTTAAGATAGATAGGAGATTTCTTATCTGCTGAGACTCCGTTAGGGTAATTTACTTTATCCTGTTCTAGCTTCTCAGTCTTAATAGCTACTGTAGAGTAAAAATCCCATCCGTTATTAAAGATCTCCTGTAAACCTATATCACCAGATACGGAAGCAAAGCAGTGAGGTTCTAGGGATTCATAATCGGCATCGATTACTTTTCGTCCTTCTCCTGCAGTAAGAAAAGCTCTAACGATGTTGGTATACTCGACGATGATTGGTGCGTCTTCTCCTTCTTCTTTAGGCTTAGGTAGCTGTTGAGCGTCACTTCCGTAACGGCCAGACACAGTACCATTCTGTTTGAAGTAAAAATAATACTTTCCGTCTTCCTCTCCATCTATGAATCGATCAATGTACGTAGACTTGATCTTTAGTAGTTTGTTATAAATACGGAGGTTCTCTGCCCAAGTGTACCCACTCTTTGCTAAATGTACGATCATATCCATATCGAACTGATCTTGACCTTTGTTAGTCTGAGTGAGAGGTTTGATGCCCATATACTTGAAAGCTATCTCTCCTAAGTGCTTCTTGGATTGAATATTAATATACTCGCCATCATTCTTCTCTTTCCAGAGTGACATAGATATTCTTAATACCTCCATCTCATCTAAGACGTCTAAGTCTCCAGTCAATAGGAATTGCTTAGCAGGACTATCTTCTAACTCCTCAATAAGCTTTTTGCCCATAGAGAACTTTCCAGTCTTTTCTGACTTAGGTAAAGGTAGTGAGTATCTCATCGCTATATACTGAGCCCAAGTACCTTTGTTCGAAGGAGGGAATTCTCTTAAAGCTGTATCAACAATCCACTCTTTAGCTTCCGGAAGAGCAATAAGAGAGTCGAGCACAATCTTTTTATTCTCTTCTAAGTCTACAGTAATACGTTCGTGAGTATCTCTTAGAAGATCTAAATCTAAATCTACTCCCATCTCTTCCATTGGTATAGTTACTTCCTTATATAAAGGCATAACCTCATCTTCAAAGAAGAACTTCTCTAGATTCTCTTGCTTTAACTTCTCTAAGAAATACGTACAGACACGAAGGGTTAAATCGGTATCGGCAGCAGCATACTTAGACAGTATGTCCATATCAGCTTTGTAAATCTCAAAGCTATCTCGAGTAGTTGAGCCTCCATTACGCTTGATAGACTCTTTCAACTCTACCTGCTCTTCGTTCGCTGCTTTTTCTACATCTAATCCTATATGCTCTTGAATAGAGATTGCTAGAGGTTTCAAACCAAACACTCCCATACCGGCTCCTTCTTCCTGAACAGTATGTACTAAGAGTTGATTCTCTACCCATAGACTTTCTAAAAGATCTACTCCGTAGAAGTTCTTAGTAAAGCGGCAGTCAAACGAAGCATTGTGCATCACAAGCTTCTTACCGATCAACATACTAATAATATTCGTAGCAATAGCATGACAGCCCATACCCTCAATAGTAAGTTCTTCTAGAGACTCCTTGTCGTGATCCCAGGCCATCGTTGGTAAGTAGAATCCGATACCAATATCACCTGACACAGAGAAGCCGACTATCTGTCCTTTTCTCATATTCAAACTATCAGTCTCGGTATCGTACGCAATAACATTCGATTCATTGATATGCTGAATGAGTAGGTTAACAGTCTCTTTATCTGTAACCGTATAGTACTTTTTTTCTATTGCCATCATATCCATTTAATATTGTTATAAAAAGCCTCAGAAGATTTATGGCAATTATTACCTTTAATACCTTCGTTCAAGTCCATCTTAATATTTAGTTTACCGGCTGGAGGTATTATTACTTCTTCGGTAAATTGCTTATTTGTGAACAGTACTACTCCGTTAGGATCTAAAAGAGGAGAGTAAAAAGCAATATGCGTAAAAGCATAATTACCGTCTTTATTTCTCTTTTGATTAATACTTTTAAAAGATACGTACCTGCTGTCGGGTTTCCAACTAGTTTTTACTTCAATAGCAATTTTACCGTCTACACTCCTAATATCAAAACCAAACTGATTAGATACCGAGCTTACTTCCATATCTCGTCTAAAGTAATGACTAGCCCAGTTCTTAATAATAACCTCAGCTAAAAGAGGTCGGCCTCCTGTCATGATAAAGTCTCTTGCTTCTTGCGGGTCTCGAATGTACTTGTATAGAGCTTCTCTAGGGAAACCTAAATCTTCTTCGTAAAGAGTAAGCTTGTAAGCCTGTATACAATCCTTTGGCATAACCGTTTTATTTATATCTAAATATAAGAAGGAGCCCTTAAGGCTCCAACTTATTTAGTAACTTTCTCCGTAGATATCGAAAGTTTTTATCTCTGGTTCGTACTCTTCAGTTCGAATAACATACAGCTTACTGTCCAAAGGTGCGAGTTTAAACTCTGCTTTCTCCTTTGTCTTCATAAACCAAGCATTCAAGGCTTCAGTTAAACTAGGATAAATCGTTTTATCACCAACCAACTGCCAGCGGTCCCCAGGAGGAACTCGCGTAGCAATTAATTCGTAGACTTCCTTACTCTCCATTACTGACGTAATGTTTTCTTCATTCTCATATTAGAAGCATCAAACCAGTTAGGAATCATCTCTTTATGAGTAGCTCTGATAGGATTAATATCCAATCCACCTCTACGAGTGTAGAGACATGCTACCATAAGTTTTTCCGGCTGGTAAGCTTCCATGAGGTGAGTAAAGACCATTTCACAAATCTCTTCGTGGAAATGAGATACTGTACGGTGACTTACAATATACTTTGCTAGTGATGCTACATCAGGAATATTCTTTCCTTCAATATCAATATACACATCACCCCAGTCGGGCTGATTAGTCACACGACAGTTACTACGGAGAAGGTTAGACTTAACTCTCATCGGTACATCGTTACCGACAGTATTGGCAATCTTTAATTGAGAAGCATCTGATTTAAATGCTGTAAACTCTATATTGTCTAGATTAGCAATAGCTGCTAAATCTTGATAGCCCATAAACTCATACTCAGCATCGTGATCGTTACCGAAGAAGCTACAAGTAACATTACCTCCTAACAGCTGAGTTAGGTCTTTTGATACCGTCTCTTCGATTTGCTTGATACACTCCTTAGCTGTCTGACCCATCGGAGTCATATTCAAAGAGTTTAAGTAGAGCTTAATTGATTTAGACTCAACGTGAAACTCTGTATCAGCTGGACATACAATCTTTAACATACCTGCTACAGGCTGTCCTTTTTCTGTAATAGCAGATACTTCATAACAGTTCCAGCTATCTACTCCAATGAAAGGTAACTTACCTTCTTCAATACCGTAAGCCTCTCTATTTAAATAACGAGGTACAGCGACTAGTAGTTCTGGATCGTACACAGCTTTGTACCCTTCTCCACCTACTTTACCTAAGTGCTTGTTAGCAATCTCAACTACTGCGTTGTAATTTTTAACTTCTTCCATTTACTTAATAAAATTTAAAATTTGTTCAACTCGCTGCAATGGTGACCCTGTTACAGTCAGATAGGGTTGGTCTAGGTCTCCTAGTATATTTCTAAACTCTTCATCGATAGTCTTTCTCCATTCCTCATTAACACTTCTTTCACCATCGTCTACTGCTGCAAACTCGATAGGGAAGTAAATATAATGAGTATACTCTTTATGCACTCTCTCGAAAGTATCTTCGATATAATTACGAGTAAACGGTGATACATCCATATGACGAGTATAAACTACCAAATCAATATATCCTCTATCTAACAATAAGTTACTAGGAGAGAGTAAAGCTTCTAAGTGAAAGTTACTAATAGCTAACTGAGTCTCTGAGGTACCTTCTTCGTTGATAGGAAAGCCGTATCGTTTAACTGTACGAGTACTTTCGTTGATAAACTTATAATCTGTTAACCTATTCTTTAGTAATTCATACACAGTAGTCTTCCCAGTACTACTAGCTCCTACTAACGCAACTCTTTTAATCATAACCTCTCTTTAAAGAACTTGATCCACAAGTCCGTTGATATATTATGCAATATACGAAAAGTATCATCAAGAGACAACAATCGTTCTAAATTAAATGCTCTTTCCATAATAATAGGACCTTCATCTACTCCAGCTGTTACTCTATGTACGACGCTTCCAATAGTCTTATAATTAGCTTCCCAAGCTTTAAACTGAGGGTCTTTTCCTTTTAACGATGGGTACAAAGTAATAAGTCCAGGGTGTCCGTTATAAATCTCAAAATCGTTAGCAATACTCTCTGGTACTACTCTTAACCATCCATGAAGCGTAATTAAAGCGTCTGGGTAGTACTGAAGGATATCAAAGTAATCTCCTTGAATAGGTTTATTAGGTAGAGTTATAATTTCTCTCTCTAATAACTTCTCGTTGATCTTTCTTAGACGTTCCGGACGTTTATTAGTTATAATAAGATCAGGCCATCTTCCGAGAGCCTGACTTATGTTTACTATCTCAGATCCAGTCTGACTAAAGAATGCTATCCAAGGACGTTGTTCCATTTGTTAACTGTCTAAACATGTTAATATTATGCTTAATGTCTCCTAATTGAGTATCAGATACTTCTGAGTTAATCATAGTGAATAACTTTTGAGAAGCTTTATCCCATAGTCCTCTATCAGAGTAAGCGATATTCATTAATCCATGTACTACTGGGTTAGACGTATCTAATGAGTAGATCCAATCCCATCCTGCATTATGGTAGAAAGAGAACTCTTGAGGTAGTCCACAACCTAATAAGTGATGAGGCTTGTCAGTATCTATAACTCCGTCTCTAAGCATACGGCTTAGTAACTGTACTCGACCTAACATCCAACTCACATACTTATTAGGATGTGGTACCTTCTGTTCGTAATATGAGTAATCGAATGAGATAGCGATCATATCTACATTAGCAATCGTTGCCATGTATTCATAACAGCCTATAATCTCTGAGTAGGTCTTACCCTGTACTACTCCAATCTTCTTACCTGGAAGATCTTTATACTTTAGATTCCATTCAGCCATTTGAGACATAGTCTTCTTAGCATTCTCTAAAGCATCTGGGACTATATACCAGGTAGGTTCTAACTCTTTTACCCAATGTGCAAAACGATTAGCATCAAAAGCCTCTTCTAACTCAAAGATAGAGTTATCTAAAATGATCTCTCTTCCCTCTGCTTTGGCATCTAAGAATAATTCTAGGTACTCTTTGTCCTCTTCAAATAAATGAACTAGAGCATAGTCATAGTCTGTCATACTCTGAACAGTATCAAAGCATGCTTTAGGGCTTTCGTGTGCTATTTTAATCATCTAACTTAGTAGGGTTATTTAAGGTTCCGAATAGAGCGTCTAGCTCTTTTAAGCTTTCTTGCAACTTACCGAGGTTTTCTTCAAACTCTTCAGCGTCGCTCTTTAATAGTATCTCTTGAGCTCGATCAACAGGTATAACCCATTCTTTCAACTCTTCAGAGTATACCTTATACTTTTCAATTTTTTCCTGTGCGGTCATCATAAGCTTTCTGGATTTCTTCTTTAGTAAAGAATTGCTTTAGATTAGGAGCGAAGTAGTTAATCGACTTCATAACCTTATCGTCTGATTCACGGTATACTACCCAGCGATCACCTACCTGTTTGGTATAACAAGGTCCGTGTTCCTTAGAGCGTTCTGCAATAGTTTGACTAGCTTCGTCATAATCTACACAACTCTTGGACATATTCGATGCTTGAACTTCGGCATATGCATCTACAAGCTTATCCTTAACACCGAACACCATCGCAGCATTGCCTACAGCTACATAGAGAAGGTCGCAGATAGCATCTAATACTTCTACAATGTCTCCGTTTTCAATAGCTTCAGCTAATTCTTCTGTCTCTTCTTTAATAAAGTCAACTACGAAATTCGTCAGCTTAGTATCAGCTGGTACGGTAGGTTCGTAGTTATTAGGTTTACCGAAGGTGGAGTTAAATATCTCTACTTCGTCTACAAAAGGTACTTTCTTACTCATAACTTATTATTTCTCTAAAGATAAGAAAAGTATTTCTAATCTACAACTTTTAAAATACGAGATTGTGCTAAGCTAATCACTTGAAAAGCTGTCTCACCTTCTTCCTCTAAGTACTTATAAGTTTTTGCTTCTGCCTCTGTTCCGGACATTGCATCAATGAGGTAGATCTCTCTTACCTTCTGTACACGACCTCGGTCGTTCTCACGTTCAAACTGAACTGTTACTTGCCAATACTGCATAATTTAATTTATTTACATGAATACCCTTTAACAAACTCATAGAACTCTGAACGAGCTGAGTCTTCTTCTAAGAAGCAACCTGTTAGTTTTGCTGTCTTCATCGTAGCACCTTGGTGTTTAACTCCTCGACATGATACACAATTGTGACCTGCCTCAATCATTACAGCAACTCCTAGATTACCTTCACAGATCTTATCTACTGCGTTCCAAATAGCTACAGTCAATTGCTCTTGAATAGCTCCTCTACGGGCAAATTGCTCTACAATACGATTTAATTTAGATAATCCAACTACCTTACCGTCTCCTGAAGGAACATACCCAATATGTACTCGTCCGGTAATAGTCTGATGGTGATGTGAGCACATAGATGTTACTGGGATATTCCCTTCGAACACAATACCATCATATCCATCTGAAGGAAAAGCGGTAATTTTGTCCATTGGTTCAAATCGTCCGCCCCATAAGTCGTTTACATAAGCCTTAGCTACTCTCATTGGAGTTTCAGATGAATTAGGGTCTGATGCCCAGTCACAGCCTAGAGCTGTAAGAAAGTTGCCAAAGTGCTTGGCAGCTTGCGTAATAATCTTTTGCTTTTCACGATCTGTTAATCTTGCTTCAGGTCCTTCTTTAACCTGCTTCTCTGCCAACTGTGTTGAGATTCCGTTGGCGAATCCTGCTTGTACTAGTTCAGTACCGTCAATAAACTTCTTAGCCATTTATATTTGTTTTTTTAAGGTGGTGCTTCAACACCTCTATTAATATACGAAATATTTTCTTAGACAGCAAATATTCCTGCGTAATTTCTACAATAACCTTTTTCATTATCCATACCATAACCTACTACCCACTCACCTTTGATTTCGAATCCGTAGATAAAATTATCGGCAAATTCACTAGCATCGACAGCATTCTGTTCTCTCTTTAAAAGAGTAACTACATTCAGAGAGCGAGGTTCTTTTACTCGTAAGTATTTCATAACTGCTTGCATAGTTCTACCGCTATCGTAAATGTCATCAATTATATAAACATGTTTACCTTTGATAGCTGTCTCTAGGTCTTTAGTAACCTGAATGTCTCCTTGCTTACGTTTACCCATATACGATTTTACTCTCATAAAGTCAACTTCGATATCATGTCTAATCTCTTGAGTTAGATCTGAGAAGAACATAAACCCTCCTGTTAGTAAACATACAAATACAATCGGTGTACCGTCGCCTCTATGACTATCAGTAATGTTCTTAGCAATGATCTTAGTCTTAAAATCAATCTCTTCTTTATTGAAAAGTATTTCCATAACTTAATTAAATTTATTCTTTACTCGATCTGAAATTGGAATAGGATCATTATTCTCATCTATCCTTACAAATTTAATATTTGTGGATAAGATTACATTCTGCTTTCCAGAATATACATTATGCGATCTAGCTTCCATGTAAAGTGTGATTGAAGTAGTACCGATCGTATCTACACTGCCGTATATCTTAATCATCTGACCTTCCTTAGCAGCTTTCTTAAATACACATTCGTCGATCTTTACTGTAACCATTCTCGGAGTATCACATACCTCCATAGCATATGCTGCTGCTGATGCATCTAACCAAGCTAATAACTTTCCTCCGAAGAGGTTAGCGTGGAAGCCTAAGTCAGATTTTTTAATTGGGTGGGTTGATATTAATTGCAAAGTACCTTTTTTGTTTTACCGTTACTGTACCGTAAAATAAGAAATCCTTTTTGATTCTCCAACGTTGTACCTAAGTATCTTCCGTACCAATCGTAAACTTTATATTGCATATTGCGATCTTCAATATTCTCTTCAATACCTACTGTAGAGGTTAGTACTCTGAATGTCCACTGTACTCTCTGAATACCGATCTTACTTCCGTTTCTATATTCAGCAATCTCAAATCCGGTACCAAAGTTACCTAATATTGTAGGAGTCCAGCTAATACTGTCATTTGATACGTGCATGTTTATTGCTGTATGTACTTGAGGTACAAATACTCCATTAGCATATCCTGAGTACAAATCAGATTGAGTTACCTCTACAACGTCATTATCGAGCTGAGATAAGTAGCAGTTAAATATTCCCCATATAGGTTTCATTGTGTTTAGAGTATCCTTCTGTAAATTTACAATCAAAGGATTCTCAGCATAAGGAAGTGAGTTATTTGGGATATGCCAATAGTCGGCGGAGATAACAAACTCCGAACTAAATGAGTTTGATGAGTTGTTTAACATTCCCCAACAGCAATTCTTATAAATGAACCGGTACTTATTAGAATCTAAATCTAAATAACTACTCACATAAGTAATTACGTTCATGCCTTGATGTGATAGTGTGGCAGACTTATCTAAAGCTACTGTTCCGTTCTGAACATACCACCCTACTGAATTCATTTCCCACTTCTCAACATAGATAGTATTTGGTGCAGAGATACCTGAAGGATCTGTTAATAGGTATACTCCTACTGATGTTGAGTCGTAACTTGTTTGAGCTACTGTGACCATTCCACCCAATAGGTGAGATGCTGATGTGGTGAGTGTAAAAAACACACATACCGCTAATAGAATTAATTTCTTCATTACAGTTTATATCCTAATGTTATTGCCCAAGTTGGTAGAGTTAAGTAAACACCATCAGCACCTTGATAACCTAATCCAAATTCACCAGCTAAAGTAACACCGTCCCAATTGGCTTTATATCCTGCCATTAGAGATAGGTTACCACCAAAGTAATCTCCGTTTTCATAACTTCTGAATCTAGCTCTTGTGCTTACATATCTACCTACCATGCCGGTTTTGGAGTAGAATCTAAGACCAACTAAACCTGATGTAGCTTGTACATCAAGTAGAGTACTTGTACCTGATGAGAAGTCGAATAAGAACGATGATTTACACGATGTACTCAGTTCTAAACCAGCTCCATAGTAACCATTAAGTAATGTAAATGGTCTTATGTTTAATTCAAATTCAGTAAAACAATCCCGTCCTTGTCTGTAACGCATTTCATTACGTGTAGGTGGTTCTTGATAACGACCATAGTAAACATTATCTACATTGTTTCTGTAATCATAATCACGATAAGTTGAATTTTGATACGTATCTGTATTCTCACTTACTGGTGTTTCATTTCTAACTGGGTTAGAGGGTGAGATTGCAGGTGTACTGCTTTGAGTGTTTGAAGGGGTAATTTCATTACCTGTTGATTCAATCTTTGTTGCTCTAATATCACCTTGTGGTTTATCTTGAGCTAATGTAGTGTGTGTAAAAAGCACACATACCACTAATAAAATTAATTTTTTCATTTTTTATTTTTTTACCGGATTACCTTCTGTTCCAAATGTCCACCAATCTTGACCTGCTACATCTTCATTAGGGAAGTAATATTCATAAACCTCGTTGTGGTCGATAGTAATAATCTTTCTAAAGGCTTTGGGTATTGCTGCTCCACCCGGTACTCGCTCTGGGTTTGAGTCGAATATAACTTCAATAGTTACATCAACATCGTAGAACATTGCTAACACTCTTTCTGCTGCTTCTAACTCTTTCCATGGTCCTCTGTTTAAACCTTCATGCTGTAAAGCGCAGTTTAGGTAACTGAAGGTTGCTTTAACCATATCCCGAGTACAGTTGAAGGCTGCTGCTGGTGCTAGGTGTCCTTTATCGTATGGATTATCTTTATAGTCGTCATTATCTGAGGTGTGATACCCAGCTACCTTCCAGAAGTTTAATCCATGTCTACTTGCGTCTCCAGAAGCACATTGAACTGTATAAGATAGTTTGACAGGTTGTTCTAAACCTTCGTCGTAATCTACGGTAAAGATTGTTGTCTCTATGTGGTGTATTTGACCTGATAGCGATGTAAATCCAGAGCAGAATAAGAGCCCCAGAAGCATAAGCGTTGTCCATTTTTTCATAATTCTATATAATCTACTTTAGGTATTTCTCTACAAAAAAAGAGATGGCCGTTCTTTCTAAAAGTACGATCACAATTCCAATACTCACGTAATACTGTTGCATCGTATTTTGGATCGTCTTTTAAAGTTCTTATAACTTCAAACCAGTCATCTCCTAGTGCTATAATCTCAGGTTTTCTCATTTTTCTCTTTCTTCGTCAAAGAAGAATATTTGAAAAAATCTGCTTGATTCAATGTCCCAACCGAAGTAATTTTCTCCTGAATGGATCAATCCTCCGTCAAATAAAATTAGCCGGTTATAAACGTTAGCAACTGTTTCTATTTTTTCATACGGAGATGGATCTATATGTAGGTTCAAATCATAGATAGATGTTCCAAATCCTGTTTCAAAATTAATTTCATCTCTATGACGTATACCTGTCTCTCTGTGTTTATAAAATCCGGTTCCGCTATGTGGGTAGGCGTCTGGTGATAAAAAAACTATTCCTGCCCACTGCTGGCTATCGTGATGAAATACCATTTTAGTTCCAGCAGGGCAGCTTTGAAAGCGTCCGTTAATCCCATCATCGTACCATCCATGACCTTTAGCGGTACTGTTGGCGATCTTGATTTGCATTATATCTTCAAAACGCTCTTTAAGGCCGTCGAATAGAAACTGCTTTCTTGTACGCATACCAACCGCGCCTTCTCCCGAAAAAAAGTTTTGCATTAATCCGTACTCTCTGACGCTGTCTGGGTCAGTATAAAAATTATCTACAACCCAGTACCTTGGATTTCCTTTTTGCAGAAGATTTGGAATTGCGCCAGTACGTATTCCGTTTTCATCATTTGGTCTGCTGTCTAGCATAAACTCTTCATGAGCAATAATACTATTCATTTGATAACTGTGCTTTTATTTGATCTTGTTCAGGTTTAAACTTTGGGTCATCTGGTTGACATCCATTCTCACATCTGCGGCACATATCGAATGTTGCAAATGGCATTGGTAATATCTCATTATATTCTTGTTCAAAAAGATTACCAATAATTTCTTCCATACTGTAGTCCATACAACATAGTGATACGTCTCCATTTGGGAGTAAAACGTTGTGATATAATCTTTCGTAAGTATCACATGTCATTGGATCTTCGCCTGTATAGATTGTTTGTACTCTATCAAATACATTCATCAATTCAGGCTTGAGAATAGCTTCACCTAACAGATTTCCGGCTCTATGCCACATACTTGGGATAGGAGCTTCATCAAAATACGGTAATACCTTTTCATGAACTGTCCCCATACACATAACACTAAATCCGTTAATCTCTTGATGTACTTCGTTGAAACGTTTAATTACATCTAAGTAACGAGGGGTAATAGGATGCTTAGCAAGATATTCTTGATCTGGTAAGTGTAAGCAAAATCCTCCATTAGGGCCTGTGTTAAAAGGTATATGTTTAATTCTATCTACGTCTTCTACTTTCATACCAATACCAGTAGTAAAAGCACAAATCTCATGACCTTGCTCGTAAGCATATAGTACCATATCAGTACAGCGAGGATTTAACCATGGCTCAGTAAACCCAGCAAAAGTAATGCGTACCTCTTGAGGTACTTTATCTATAATCTCCTTAAATCTTTCAAAGGATAGTAACTTGTCTCCTTCGTAGTGCTTAACTAAGATACGTTGAGGACAGAAGATACAATCTACTGCACAACCTTTAGGAGGTACGTTAGTAGTAATTTCTAAAGTAGGCCATGGAGTAGTTTTCCATTTCTGAAAGCCTGATAAATCTATATTCTTATTGCTCATTTGTTTTACTCTTACAAAATCTCTACCTGGTATTACTGGGACTCTTTCCATTAATATAAATATTAACTACTTAGTGGTGCTTCAATTTTTGGCCAGCTCTCGTAATATTCAATTGTAAAATCAAACTCACCATTCAAAATATCTACATTGTCTAATTTAGTTAAAGCAGGTAACTGATAAGGATCTCTCTTAATTTGTTCTTTAGCTTGCTTAATGTGATTGCTATATAGGTGTACATCACCTAAATTACCAATCAACTCTCCAGGAATCATATCACATTCTTTAGCAATCAACTCCAACAACATTCCGTAAGAGGCAATATTGAAAGGTAAGCCTAAGAATGTATCAACTGATCTTTGATTCCACATTAGAGAAACTACACGGTACTTACCTGGGTTTACAATCTTCTCTTCTCTCGTTGAAGGTCTAGTGTAAATCTGGAAGACATAATGACAAGGAGGTAAAGCCATCTCTGGTTGATCACCAACATTCCAAGCACTCACCATCAAACGTCTTGAGTCTGGGTTTGTCTTTATATCGTTGATAAGGTTCTTGATTTGATCTACCCAGACATACTCGCCATCGTATGAATCATCTTCCTTAACCGTCCAATGTCTCCACTGATGTCCGTATATGGGACCTAGGTCGCCATGTTGTCTTGCAAAGGTATCATCAGTCTTAATCTTTTCAATAAACTGATCGTAAGATAAGACATGATCGTGTGGCGGTACGCCCGGTGTAGTCTCTCTATATAAGTAATCTTTGTATGCGTCACCATTCCAAATATTGCAACCATTGTCAACCAAATACTTAATATTTGTATCTCCTTTTAGGAACCACTTCAACTCAGTCATACAAGTATTAACAGCCATTCTCTTGGTCGTAAGCAGAGGAAAGCCTTCTGCCATATCATGTCGGATCTGTCTTCCGAATACCGAAATAGTTCCGGTGCCGGTACGATCAGACTTTTCTACTCCGTTCTTAAGGATGTCTTTAAGTAGTGCTTGATAATCTTTATCGAGTTTATTCATTCTCTAATATCTCTCTTAGTTCTTCTATGAGTTCTAAAACCTCTTCCGGCTCCATTGTGATTGCACAACAAACTGATATGTTCTCTTCAATCTTTTCTAACAACTCTAATGCTCGACTCATTACTTTCCTCTACCTACTTTACGGATCTGCTTATTAGCACCTTTGCCTTTATTATTAGTCTTACCTTGTTTTTTAGGCTGATTCTTATCGTGTTTATTTCCGAAAAATTTACTTCCCATAATTAAACTGCTCTTTTAGTATCGTATGCAATAATGTGATCTCTACCAGTCATGTTATAACCTTCCTCTGCACACAGCTCAAATACTTTTGGATACATCTCAATCAACGTCTCTCTTGTATCTCCTGCTGGCATGATATAGGTCTTATCTTTTGGAATACCGATTTCGGTTCTATATGCTTCGATTTCAGCGAGTCCTTCAGCAGTACCGTCCCAAACAGGCTTGTAGTGATAGTCACTATGATGAGCAATAGTCTTTCTAATGGCTTCAGAATTGAGGCGAAGTCTATTGTGTGTTGATACCATCTTTTCATCTGCAATTGACCCATTGGGAGTAGTAGCCCCAACAATAGGCACACTATTACTAAATTTAGGTGATAAAGAAATGAGGTTAATCGGATAATCCGTTTCGAGAAAATGACTTCCTTCAGTCTCGATAGTAATGAGGATTCCTCTTTCATGAGCGAAATGAGTTAGTTCGTTAACCAATGCTGGATGCATAGTTGGGGAACCTCCTGTTAACATCATTTCTTTGACGTGAGGATTCTCATCATAGATCTTAATAATGTCATTAAACGAGTACCCGCCCTTTTCAGGATGGATAGAAGTATACCAGCTATCACACCACCCGCCTTCACCAAAATAACATCGGTGAGTACAGCCAGTAGTACGAACAGCAATAGTAGGTCTTCCGAATCTAGAGCCTTCGGATTGAACGCAACGATATAGTTCAACAATTGGTAGTGTTTTTTCGTAATCAGTAATTCGACCTAGAGGGGCGGTCTTGTCCCATAATTTTGGATTTAATCCCATAAGATGTGTTTTTATAGTGGTGCTACGACACTGTTATTATTCTTCATAAATAGCAGAGTTCTTATGATTCTCCATAGCTTCTACTCGGATAACACTAACTCTTCCTTCGGTTTCTTCTTGTACAAACTTATTTAGCTTGTGATAGAAAAACTCTGCAAACCTTTCTGCTCCTACAGTAGGTACTACTCGTAACTGAACTACTCCTGCTTCGTCCATTCTCTTAAATGATTCTAAGAAAGGATCATCTTCAGCTACTAACATAGTATGATCGAGCATATAATCCATCCATGCTTTAGGAGACATACCGTCGATAGTTCCTTTGGCACGTTTCATACCGCCAAAGTCCCATACCCAGTTTCTTTCATCTAGGTCTCCTTCAAACCATACTTTTAGTTCTACATCATAGCCGTGGAGGAATCGACAGTGCGTTCCTTCGGCTTTCCATTGACGGAATACACAGCTGTAGCCGTCAAACTTTTTTGTTGAGATAAATCTACCCATTTGCAAAATTATTATATTGTTCTATAAGATCCGCAGCTTTCATCTTACTTCCAACAGTTCTCCAGATTTCTTTTCCAGAATCATCTACTAACAAGACTGTAGGTAGATTACGTATATTGTAATCTATTACCATCTGGTTATCATCTTCAGCGTCAATCTTCTCAATAGTAATGCCTTCTGCTGATACTTTGTTCAATTGCGGCTGTACCATCTTACAGGTACCACACCAGCTTGCTTCAAATTTCAAATACTTCATTATACCATTTCTTCATAAATTCCTACTACCTCTGCCATGAATAGTAAAGCAAAGGCTACTACGTACATTTGTGTTATACCAAATATACATGCTACTAATCTTAAACCTGATTTAACAAAGCTAATGTTTCTATGCAGCTTCTGATTAGGCATATGTTTAAGTTCTTCTTCCCAGTCAGTATGTCTAGCTTGCTCCTCTAAAGTAGCTCCAATCGGATACTGATCGGCGTTTTTCTGTCTGAATGGTGTTGTATCTACCATTCCTTCCTCTAAAACTTTGTCGTTTGTAGTTGTTCTAGTCCACATATTTCTAAATAGATTTGTTCTTCCGTCTCCCATGATTACTTTATTTCTATTAATATAAGAAAAAAAGAGAAGGGAGCCAACGCTCCCCTCAACTTATTCTGCGTAATCTGCTAAAACTTTTTCAACATGTCCTCGAGCTACTTCCCAATCTACAGGACCAGTCTCATCAGCATAGTCTACAGGATCTCTACGTCCTAACTTAATAAAAGCTTCAATACGCTCTACCGAAGAAGCTGACTTATAATCGGAGTACCATACACTGTTGTGTTGCATAGGCTTGTAAGATGTGTTAGTACGAGTATAAACTTCATTAAACTCAATACCTAACTTCTCACATAATACTAATCCGTCTTTTAAGATGTCGAATTTATCCCCCAATAGATAAGGTGTGAAATAAGATACACGATCAGCATCCCAGTTGCCGATCCTAAAAGCAGCATCGTCAGCATCCCGAAACTCTTGTCTACAGTCCGGATAGATTGCATGATCGCCTGCATGAATACCCAACGCAATGGAGGTCTCTTCTTCTGTTTCATTTGCAATAGATAAAGCTACTGCCTGAGTAATGGAAGCAAAGATCTTATTACGATTAGGAACAACAGTTGCCTTCATGTTCTCTTCCGCATAGTGACCTTCAGGTACTTCCGCACCTCCTGTCACCAAGGCAGAATTTAATAAATCAACTAAACCGTCTAACTTGATTACTCGGTACGTAACTTTCTGGCCGTTCTCGTTTAAGTAATCAACTAAGGATTGTGCTCGGTCAAGTTCTACACGGTGCTTCTGACCGTAATCAAAACTTAACGCAGTCACAGAATCAAACTCAGAAAGAGCTCGAAGGAGTAAGGTAGAGGAGTCCATCCCTCCAGATAAGGACACTACAGCATGTTTTGCCATCTTAACTAAAATTTAATTTGCCAGGTATTTTAAGCGTATAGGCAAACGCTATTTTTGTTTTACTTCAAAATATTCTTTTAGAAAACTCTCAGGGTAAAGCATCACCTCTCCTGTGTAACGTTTGTTTGTAACATGACGTGTCTCAACAGGTACTTTTAATTGGGATGCTGCATTGTATACTTCTCTTCCTAACTGTCCGCCTGCGGCATAACCTAGATAGTCGTATAAACTCATCATTTTGTTTTCCATAACTTATTTTTTAAATATACCTTAATATAAGAAACTGCTGGAAGGATTCCAACTCCTGATGCTAAAATTGTCCAAATATTTGGATGCCAATGCTCTCCACAGAATCCAAAACTATGCTTTAAAACTTCTATCATTACTAATCTGTTACTATATGCCCTTCCTTTACGGACCAAGGTTCAAAATCCCATAAATTAATAGCAATGGCCATTCGAGTACCGCTAGTTACTTTTTGTACACAATGCAGTACTTTCCCGGGATCAAATATTACTAACCTATTTCCTTTTGATTTAATTAATTCCGGAGTACTATCTTCACCGTCTGTATAGATTGCTAAATCTCCTCCTTCAAAGTTTAGCCCGGGAGGATAATATACACATCCTGTTAAAGGAAAATTCCACGTACCAGTCTTTTCTCTCAGGTTAACATCGTCGTCTAAATGTAATACTAAGTGGTCTTTATATCCTGTGTTCTCTGCTGACTGTATACCGGTCCAATATTCAAAACCATCTATCTCAGCATCCATTTTTATAGGAAGGTTATCTTTCCAGATATACTTGATTAGTCTATGCTTAACGTTTTTAGGTTCTGATGTCCACCACCCTTTCCAGTACTTGTATATACCGGGGTCAGAAAAGAATGATGAGTCGTTCGCTATATCTTTAAGCAACTGTTTGTCTTGAATAAAATCATCAAAAACTGCTATCATTTCTTATTTTTTTTGTTATACCCCCAACGGAATACCTCTTTAATGATTACGAATGCAGCTACTCCTGCTACTCCTAACAATCCTATAAGTACTAAATCAATCATTCTTCTTTACTTTCTCCTTTACCTGCTAAGTACATAAACAATGCGCTAACGACCACTGTCAATATTACTATCATCCATTTAAACTCTATCATTCTGCTGCGTATAAATCTAAGTTACTCTCAACCATAAATGAATTAAACTCCTCTCTAACATATTCTAAAATTCCTCGAGCATCTTCTGAGAGGTCCTCATTGTATTTAATATGTTTACGAAGTAATTGGTCCATCTCCCAACACACGTGCTTCCAATCACTGCCTTTAAGTGCAAGGTCGAAATCAACTTTATCTTCGGGAAGATTAAACTCTAAGATTGCTTTCATTTCTCTTTGGTGTTAAATTGCAATTACAATCTCCCACTTTAACCAACCTATAATGAATTCTAAATATCCATTGAGGTCTCTGTTATGGGTTATCTTTATATAAGGTGTTATATATGTTTGACTTAAGATATCAAATATTCTTATTTTCATCTCTCTTTGGTGTTAAAGGTTTCTAATATATGTAGAGCAAAGTCTGCCATCATATCATAATGATAATGGGCATAGGTTTGTCCTTCACTACGATTAGACTGAACAAAGTCATCAGTCATAGATAGAATCTTGTCGTGTGTATCAGTACCATATTCTGCTAATTCTTCTTTATTCATTTCTCTTCGGTGTTTAAGAATTTAGATAAGTTATCATAAAG
>Ga0208303_1000239_pt1 | contig 23223 bp, 34 predicted proteins | sample CB_VirMetaG_2_FD_184537 | JGI IMG/M metagenome (GOLD analysis project Ga0208303, IMG submission 184537) | Freshwater to marine saline gradient viral communities from Chesapeake Bay - CB_1504_2 Viral MetaG (SPAdes) (version 4) | ecosystem: Environmental > Aquatic > Marine > Coastal | place: USA... | reverse complement strand
CTCGACCACCTTGCAGCGGTAACCTGTGCTTGCATTGTCGTTACAGAAACTAACCGCTTCACCAAGAAGATCGAAGTCCTCTTGTGCGACTAGATGTTCACCGTCGTATACCTTAGCTCTGTGCTTCATCTGTGTAATCCTTTAGTGCTTCCTTTGCAATACCCACTGTAATGACACCATTGTAGGTGCCTGCACTTATTATAGCTTGAAGAGCCATACGGTACCTAGCTACCAGTTCCTTATCAGTCATCATTCTTTCTCCTTGATTAACTCAACGGTTACCTTGACATCATCCCGTTCACAGTACTCGACTGCACGACATAGACTATGAAACATATCAGAATCACCTTTATGGATACATATACTTCCATTCTTCTTAATGCGGGTTACGCGGTACATGTTGTCACTCATTGTCACACTCCCAGTATTTTCCATTGATATAGGTGAAGTCCCCGATAGGACCATCTGTTACCTGACGCATTGTGCCTATGCTTACAGGCTCACCTTCCTTAAAGTGTAGGGTACATGGCTGACGGGTATCACCTGGTACCCTGAGGACGCTCCCCTGTCCTCTCAGGTACTCACTATTGGCTAGGTGTCGGTCGTAGTCTGTAGCCGACATCATGTAGCACCGCTCAAGGTTGCCCTCGTAGCTACCGATACCTGAGTACAAGGTACCCATCATCTTCTCCATTGAGCGTAGCGTATCGACATGCCGTAAGAACTTGGCTTGGGTATGAAGATCATCCCCGTTGTCGATAGCAAAGATCACATGTTCTAACATCATTATTTCTCCTTAACAACTTTGGTCACATGGTCGAGAGCCACATAGTTTACACTGCTCGGGTGAGTGGGAGCAGTACTCCCAAGGGTCACCATCTACAGTTGGTTCACCACACTCTGGGCACTCACCGTTTGGTTTGATTTCTTCAGGCCAGCCTTCGTCAGCACAACAACTCATAATCTTTCTCCTTGACACATGCTTGTGTGTCTGCTATTTTATTATACTATAAGTATATACTAAGGGTATAAACTTTTAGTGTTATACTCTTCCCTTATACTCTACCCTAATACTATAAGTATATTACTTAGAGTAAGAGGCGACAGCTTGAGAAGGTACACGGGAAACGAAGACACTTTCACCACCAGCAGGGGTATACTGGTTAACATCGGTAGGTTTAAAGCCCTCGACAAGAGAGTAGCTATTAGTATGTGGATCATACTTAGTGAAGACGTCACTAGGCATAGTATACAACCAAGCTTGTGTCGTACTGCCATCAGGCAGGGTGAAGGAAGTCTTACGACGAACATGGCTAAGCGTGTTGTTGTAAAGCATATCCATTAACCGTAGTGTAAATAAGTTTACTTCAACAATCTTACCCTTCACTGGTCGAGGTACAAGGTGTACGTTAGGTGGTGTCTTTAGTGACTTGTTCCACGCTGGTGACGAAGGCAGTACGTTCCTAAACTTAGACGCACAGTCAACATCCTTCTGGAAGAAGGGGAGCATCTTGTCTGTGGTGTAAGCGATAGGTTCGATAGTCTCATGGCTTGTGTCATCAACACACAGCTTGTTAGAGATAGCACGGTAGAAGCCAAGCTCATCCCATACAAACACAGGGATAGCCTTAGCATACCGTAGCACTGGCATGTCGGGGGTGCAGGACATCCATACATCCTCGTCAACTAAAGCCTTCGCCTTGTTGGTTACTTTCTGTCCATCGGGTTCAAAGCTAAGCAACTTTACTGACATCTGTTGTCTCCTTAATCTTATTTGTTTCCAGCTCTTTGATGAGCTTAGACTTACGAGCAAGTGCCTTAGTCGCACCGTCAAGCTTACGATCAGCCTCATACAAGTCGTGTAACAACTCCTTGATAAGAAGGACAGCATCCTCTGGTTCCTCATCAACAAGCATCTCGATAGCTTCATCACTCAGAAGATACAGGTCATCCTTCATACCAACATCATACTTAGATGTAAACTTCTTTACATCACAGTCAGTGTACGAGTTGCCAACTGTCGGAGTAGTCGTCACGCCACCACGCCCAGTCTTCTGCTGAGGCTTTCCCATAGTCGATGAGGCACCCCCATAGCCATAGCTCTTAGGTTTACGGTGGTCAGGGTCAAGGCTGTACTTGTTGCTGTAGTAAGTACCGTCCTTGTCAGTGAAGCCACCGTTACCATGCTCATTAACAATCAGTGAGTTGCCATGACCATCGAGCAGGGTGATGACAGACATAGCCGTAAGCTGTGTGTCAAGGATGTTGTGTGTGAAGTAATCCTCCAGCACATCCTTACTGTTACGACCTAGGATCAAACGCTTGAACAAGGGACGTACATAGTTACGAGTGAACACACGGGTATCAGACTCCCACTTGTTGTCTGCATTCCACTTAGGCTCATACGCTGACAGTGTACCGTTGTGTGCCATACGTAAGTCAACACCGTCAGCACCCTTCTCAAGGACAGGGAAGGGGTGAGCATTGCGGAGGATAGTATCACCAGCAGTGGTGTACCGTAAGTGCAGCATGATCTTGTCCTTAGCGAACTCATCATTGATCCACTCATACAGTTCCTCTGCGTTGGTGTCACCACCAGCGACATCACGTACTGTGAATAGGTTACCCTCACCATCAGGCACTGAGATACCCCAGCCATGTGGGTTGTTCATCACCATTGTCTTGAAGTCGTCTGCGTCAAGGGTGACATTTGGTTCGCGGATTAAGATTACGCACATTGGATTCTCTCCTTAAGATCACGGTACTTGTAGGCGGGCTGTGAGTACAGCCAAGTGTGGAACACCCTGGGAAATGTGCTGCTGAATGCAGAGTTAGGCATCTCAGCAGTGAAGTTAAACATAGCCTCAACGGTGTCGATACAGCCAAGGATATTCTTTAGGGTAGGGGTACCCTTGAAGACACGCACCTCGACCGTCTGGCTATGCCCTGTGTCGTTACAGGCAGCATACTTATCGGTGTACCGCACCTCCTTAAGTGAGTACCCTACACGACGACCCTCGTAAGCAGGGGAAGGCTTGCAGTACTGGGTCTCAGTCAACTTACGACCAGCCAGTAGGTTGATGGTGTTGAGGATAGCTGGGATGTCACTGTTCCACATAGCTGTGAACTTACGGCGCTGTAGCTTACCGTATGCATTAGCTGAGGTGTGGACGTGGATACCAGTGGACCGTGTGTCCATGTCAAAGACTTCATCCATCGCTAGACCTTTGGCGTCTAAGAGTTTGGAAAGCTTAGCGAAAAGCTTCTTGTACTCTTGGCGCATACGACGTGGTGTCATAGGCATCGACACAATCTCGTAACAGTTGTCGAACTTACCAGAGATACTGCTGTCACTCATTGCGTACAGGAACTCAGGCTGCTTAGGCTCAACGTCCAGCATAACACGGCGAATGTCAGACCAAGGTAGCTTCGTGTTAACTTCAAGCTCTAAGCCAAAGTAAAGTTTAGTCTTTTCTTTCTTACAGGAGAAGAACTCGAAGTCAGGGCGGTGGTTCCATGCTTGCACACCGCTGGTATCGTCGTAGTTACTAGAGGGGTAGGCATGAATACGCACAGCCAAAGTACTGGAGGTTAATGACCAGATACCGTCGTATTCAAACACAGGGTTGGTGACCACAGGTTGCTCATCAAACAGGCATGAGGTATTTCCAGGGGGTGGTGTTGGTCGGCGGTAAATCTCCACGTCGTCGGACAGAGATGCCCATTGTTCCATAAGCTCTTTGAAGCGGCGAAGAGGGATACCTAGCTTATCAACTGACTCTTGATCCAGAGCCATGACCTCCTTGAACAACTCACGAAGGGCACCAAAGGTAGGTGTTGGGAGCTGTGCAATTACGGTAGGCTTGGTAAACCAAGCATTGTCCCACGGATCAAACTTCATACCGTTGGGGAGGTTCTTATCCCAACTTTCGGTGAAGTCCAGTGTCCATGTCTTGAAGTGTATTTGTGACATAGTATTTCTCCTTAGTTTACATAAGCCCATTCAGGCTGTGACTTTAATAGTTTGTAGCCCTTCTGTTTGAAGAGCCACGTCTTGAACTCGATGAGGTATGGTGCGTCAACACCTTCATGCTGCGCCACAAACTTAGTACAGGCATGGGCAAACTCAAGGGCAGGTTGCAGTCGATCTGTGACACCATGCCACAGGCGGTACTCAATGGTGTTCTCCTCGAACTGGTTCATGCGGAGCATTTCATTGTTTTCAATCTCATCTAACGCACCATACTCACAAGGATCATTGTCATCGTCCCAGCATGTAGCCCGACCTTGGTGCTCATACTCTGAGCCACCTTCACTACGCCCAGAGAAGGACCACACGAAGTCTTCAGAGGATACACGGTTAAGCATCAACGCCGCCTTCCTGAAGGCTTGACTGTACTCGTAGTCACCAGCACCCTTGATGGAAGTGTGGACATGGATACCAGCCATCTCTGCGTAGTTTGGTTCAAGGAACTTATCCTTAGACACACGACGCTGTAGCTTACGGGCCACTGCCTTGATAGTCTCAAGGTTCTGTGCCACAGGTGAGCAGAACTCTGCTGCCATACACTCACCATGTACCCTGAACTGGTACAGCTTGGCAAACATACGGGAGTACTTGTCAATAACAAAGTTATTGCTCCACTTGAACTCCTCGTCCTTACCTGTGCAGTCCCACTCCTCTTCCTCGTTAGTCTGCACCTCCCACTCGAATCCAATCGAGATAGACTGCGGACGCTTGCATACAATCTTAGGGTAGCTACCGTAGCTACGTTGTGGGATATCCCACCGCTTCAATACTTGGACCATGTCCAAACTCCTTCCTCAAGTTTACAGGCGTTACACATACGGGCTGATGCCCAGTCATCGTTCATGTACATCCATGCTGTCATACCTGTAGCTGTTCTGATGACACGCCTGTTGTAGTGTGAGGGGTAACCCTCAAGACCATCAAGCTGTAGGAATGTGAACATGCTGTCCATCTTATATATCTCACCCTTAACGGGGAAGAGAAGTTTCTTATACTCATCAGGTACGACAGAGGAATGGAATGCATAAGGGAAACCAACGTCACCCAGTGCAAACCCATCCTGTGTCGTGGTGGCTGATAGCTTATCGGATGCAGACAACAACCCATTGTTGCACTGCTTATCCTGTAGTGTGCCGTACACAAAGACTCGGTTGCAGATATCAAGGTCACGCTCAATGTCCTCCAACTCTGCCTCGGTGTACGGTGCAGCGTATCCTATCACTGTGTCTCTCCTCCATAGATTGCTGGGTGTACATAGTCACGCCATGTCTCACCCTTGGTGTAAGGGAATACCTCAGGGTTGTCCAAGGTATAAGCGATACCCTTAGCCACACACTTCTGACGATAAGTATGTGAACCATCAGAGTTGTATGGTAGGGACGGGGCAGAGTTAGCCTCAATGAACCATGCGTTATCATCGTGGTCAACCATGATGTCCATACCTGTTAGGTTAAGCCCTGTCTCCTGTGATATACGACAAGCTAGGTCAACGACATTGATAGGCCAGTCACCCCACCTTACGTTGTCAAACCTACCACCTTGAGCTACGTTCCAAGCTACGTCTGAAGGATTGCTGGGTGTCTTCTTCACCACGTTGACTGCCTTCCCGTTCATCACGAACACTCGGTACTCCGCCTTCTTCTGTACGAGCGGACGAGCGTAACCCCGCCAACCTGATGTAATCAGATTGCTGAGTGCGGATGTATGCATCACCCTCAGGTTCCGTCCCTGACTGTGTGTCGGTGGACGTACTACCCACTGTTGGTTGTCCGCTTGGTCGTCCGTGATAGTGCTCCCAGACGACAGCACTGGCAGAATGCCCTGTTGATTGTCCAGTAGGCTCAGTTTCTGCAGGAACCCCAGCTTGTCGTTCACTGCGTGAATGCCTGAGGCCCGCTGCACGTACCGACAGGAGGAAAGCCCAGTAGTTGGGATCGTCGCCGTACAACCCCAACGAACCACCTTGAAGTCCGCATTGCCAAGCCACCTCGATACCGGAAGGAAACTCCGGTCGTTCCTCCAAACCATTGAGTCGCCACCCAGAGTTTCTAGCAGTTCGGATAATGCTTTCGTACTGCTGTGTCCTTGGTGCCGACGATGTACTATCAATACTTTCATCTTTCTTTTCCTTTCCGTTTATCTTTTCTAAGAATGTTTCATACTCCATCCACTAAACCTCTCAAGTATACCTCGTCATCATATGACAGTCGTTCGTCACCAGACTCTATATCTGCCCAGTAATCATGACCGTGAGGTGTCTCATCCCATGTGAATGCAGCGGATAGTAGGTTTAACTCACCACCTAAAACAGCCTGAACAATATCACGATTAAAAGAAACGTGCCCATCTCTCATCGTTACTGGTTGTCGAGTGGGTGCAGCATTAGAGTTTACCTTCTCCAAGAACTCATCGTACTTCATCTCACTTTCTCCTTGACATATGTAGTCACATACCGTACCCTTATACTTAAAGTATAAACTTAAAGTATATATACGGTAGGTATGTAACTAAATGTTTCTTTCTTTAAGAAGAAAGATACTATAAATATAATACTTAAAGTACCTTCTCCACAAAGACTTCGATCTTGTCGCCTGTCACTTCAGTACGCTGGACGAAAAGCTTTTCGTTGTGATTCTTCGCTGCACGTTGCCATTGGTTAGCTATCTCTTTGTTCATGACAGAACCATAAGATTTGACATACCCTTGCCTGATAGACATTAACTGATAGCTCACCACCTTAACAGGTTTAGGGTACACTTCAGTTCCGTAAACTGTCGCCCAAGCGCGACGACCCAGAGTCTCACTGTAATAAGACACAATGAATAACGCAGCACCGCTTGAGTGCACCACCTCCTCAAGTATCCTCACCTCTATGTCACCGCTAACCGAACGCCTCATCCATGTCTCACCTACCTTTGGTGTATCACTCATAGTATTTCTCCTTAGTTGTTGTTGGGTGTACCTTTAAGGCCACCACGTCCACGCCCCGAGTTACCCTGACCTGAGTTGTCTGAGTTCTCCGCGTTGTTACGCCCACCACTACGGCCAGGTGCAGCTTGGTCCCCGTTACCATGACCGTTATTACCCTTAGGTCCACCACGTGGGGTGTCATTGTCAGGTGTATTCGGTTTATCAGGTGTACTAGGTGAGTTAGAAGGTGGCGTAGGGCCACTGGGAGGGGTGCTAGGAGGCGAAGTCGGGGTGCTAGGTACCCGAGGTACCACACGTGGGGACTGATCGTCTGTATCAAGCTCGTTGAACACGACAGCAACATATGGGGCAGGTGTAGACGGTAGGCAATTCTCTGCCATCTCACTAGGTTCACCCCACTTGTCCCATGCAATAGCCTCACGGTCACAGACCAGAGTGTTAGGTTGACCACAGGCAGCAAGAGCTACACCCATAGCGGCAGTCATCATAAGTTTCTTCATGTGTTGTCCTTTCATAGAATGCTTAGCGATAGCTAAGCTACTGGCACACCCAGTTACGTTACGTCAAATCCAAGTTCACGTACCTCTGCTTTACGGATACGTAGCTCTCGCTCGACAATCTCAATCATAGCACCACGAAGGGTGTCGCTGATATAAAACTTAGAGCTAGCAATCTGCACCTCAAGAGTACCTAATTGATACAGCTTAGCTTGCCTCAACATCTCCTCTGTACGGTGGATACGATCCTGTAGGTAAGCAGCTTTCTTCAAACTCTCAGCGGTAATCTTCATTTACTTTCCCCTTACAATCCAAGTGGCGACAATCACAGCAGGTACAGCGGGCCACGACCACAGCACCAGCATAGGTATAAACATCAGGGTGTTGAGCATGAGGTCAGTCATGTCAGCACCTCACAAGTAAAGCGGGACATACCATCAGTCATGTAGCTGTTGTAATCCCGCAGGTTTAAGCAATCAGTCAGCGACAAGGCATAGTCCACGATGTAGGTATGCCCAAGGTAATACTGGATCAGATCATACATCTCACACCTCATCTTCATCATAGGTTTCAATCCACTCATCAATCCAGCCTTCAACGACAGCCCAATGTTCACGGGTTTCATCCATCGTCATGCCTTCAATCGTCACTTCTTCAAAGGTTCCGTACATATTACACCTCACTTTCATATACAGGGCGACGCAACACCCCATCAATATACCATACTTCATAGCCCACCATCTGACCACGACGGATCACATTGTGCAGCTTGATAGCAGACACCATCACGTTGTTAGCCATACCACGGGCAGAGCATACCTTAAGTGCTGCGCTAAGCGCACCCTTCTTTGTCACGAATAGTGCTTTTTCTTTGTATGCGTTGGTCATAATCTTTCCCTTCATTTGCTAAGCATTGGACACACTAAAGCCCACCGCAAGTTTGATCCTACGGTGAGCTTGATCTGTTCAATCGCTATCGCTTGTGTTTATTCAGCTTCAATCATCAGCGGGGCCATTGCCTTGTGCGCAGCTTGCAATGCATGAATGTATGCAATAACTTCTGCAGGGTTCTTGTGTGCCTTCACAAACTTGGCAGCAGCATCAATCGGGTTGAATGCTGGCTTGTCAACATCACCCTTCATGGTCTTACGGAACGTGGCATGGCGAAGTGACAAACCTTTTTCCACTACAGTCGCAAGGCGAGTCAACGCATCAGCATCAGCTTCGCAGCCCTTGATTGTGATCTTGTATTCGCCTGTTTCTTTATTCTTATGCAGCTTTGCATCAGGGTAAACTTCACCCACGACCACACGGATTGCACCACTCGCATTGGTATCGTTCTTTTCTTTTTCAGCACGGTACATCGCCTTGGAAAGAACGGTGGTATCGCGTGATTTTACTACAGACAAAACCATTTCTTGCAAGTTGGCCGCAGCTTTTACACCATTGCCTAAGTTGCGAAAGAAGTTACCGGATACAGTTTCAATATTGTTTACAGTTGAAGTTGTCATTTTGTTCACCTTTCAAAGTATAGCCCCAATCGGCTTTCCTACGGAATGTAGGTCTAGATAGTTGCGCCTAGGCGTCACCCCTCACACAACTATCCAATCTATATTCCTATAAATGCCAAACCTTTATCCCGTACAAATCATACCGTTTGCAATGTCTAATACCCTTAAGGTTGCATTACACCCTGTGATTTAGTCGACTCTTTCCACTTTGTGGTGAACCATCGTCAGCCCTACGCGCAGTATTTATTCACGTTCACATAGGTTTAATCTGACAGACACCCGACTAAGGATTGTTTGCTTGGTCTTAATCCCCTTAGGGAATCCCCTACTGCCCACATGTGAATGCATCAAGGATCATTCCGGCGCTATCCACGGAATGGCCTAGGATTGAGTGTCTGCCACAATATACGCCATCCCTTAATGGCCACGCCCTAAACTTGCGCGATGTGGTCCCAATCTTTTCGCCATATGTTGCACCGATTAAAATGCTAGGCGGTCTCGATTGAGCTATGATAAAAAGCGTTTCTTTCTCAACTATGACCTAGTTGTCCGGTGCAAGAGGTTCAAGGGGCAGAGGTGAAAAAAGTTTTGCACCAACATTGCCAAGGCTGTTCCGCTCTTGCCTAACAGAAATGGGTGCTGTTTGGCGTGGTTCAAGGGGCGCAATGTATTTTAATTTAATTTAATTGCTAAGTGGTTGATATTAAAAGATAACTTTATACAATTAATTGCTAAGTGGTTGATATTAAACAATAACTTGTCCAGTTGAGAATAGTTCGCAATTACTGTCTTTGATTAGGAATGAATTGCGCCCGCGCATGACACGACGCGTGATAGAACGACAACAGAGGTATTCAAGTTGTTGAAACATATTGTGATTCGCCTTAAAGATGAAAGTTGTTTGTTTTCAATAAGATAGCCAACTACGACCGTTGGTGACCTATGCCCTACCAAAACCAGAGTTGACCTTGTACGAGCCTATTTGGGGGGTGTCCGTCGAATTCATGTTTTGTTCTGGCGTTATGTATACCGATGTATACTGAACTAGGGCAGGATGTATGACCTAAAGTATGCATCAACCTCGAACTGTTATAGTATAACACACAACACGGTATACAACGGTATACATTGCCTCTAATGATAGTCTATTGGCTAGAACATTGTGCAATAACAGGGAGTTAACCTTGGTTTACACGGTCATAGTGGTAATTGCAGCGACCAACTCGTGCTATGCGTGTAATGGAGTGCATGGGCCACCCCGCCCCCCTACGTTATTGATATACACCGGCTGCCAGCGGGGGGTATTTTACGTTTTGTTAAGTACATTGTGAACAATTACCCCTATGGCTAAGTACCTGTAAGGTATACATTGTGTTTATGTTATGTAAATAGGATTAACATAGTATAAACTTGCGGGCTTATACCAGGTGGAGCAACATTGTGTCCTGTACCAGGGGTATAGGGTAACAATAAAACTTAACCAGTTGGTTGAATATAGGGGTTGTTAGCTTGTTGTGACAAGACAGAGAAATAAATGCTTATGAAGTGAAGATAGTTCTTGACAAATATACAGATCGGGGTATAATAGTATATACTATAAGTATAAGACTAAGAGTACTTACTAAAGGATCATACTCTTCCTCTTATACTCTTCCCTAATACTTAAGGTATATACTTTAAGTAAGAGGATCGGGAGACAAGAAACCTTAGATGTCGTTATAAAAGACATTGACAAACGAAACCTTAGGAGTATAACTAGAGAGATTATGTCGTATTACAAAAGTGAACATGTACTCGAAGAGTTTTATAAGAACTTACTTGACTACGAAGACCCCTCAAGGATTCATATCCCTAGGTCTGATGTCTTCTACGTAAGAGAGGCCATACGACAACGAACAGGGGAAACGTATACCCTGGACCATGTCGAAAGAGCAATGCTGTTGGAGGGTCACCTGGAACCAGGGGACTGCTTTGAACCAAACCGTAAGAGACCAGGGATAGATTCAGATGAGTAGTGGACAGGGTAGTACGAAGATTGTCGTTCCTAAGATTACGATGGATCGCATTATCATGCATTGGTCAGCAGGTAACGGTAAGGTTAGTGATCTTGAGAAGAAACACTACCACTTCATTGTCGCTGCTGATGGAACTGTCGTTCCCGGGACTAACCCGGTTGAAGCGAACATACCTCCCCTGAAGTCTGGTTCATACGCTGCTCACACATGGAAACTCAACAGTAACTCTATTGGTGTAGCTGTAAGTGCTATGGCAGGGGCTACAGAGCGTCCTTGGTCCCCTGGTAGGTCACCTATCACCAAAGATCAAGTTGAGGCTCTAGCTAGCCTTGTAGCGTCTCTCAGCATCATGTACGGCATTAAGGTAACCCCCGAGACTGTCCTCACCCACGCTGAGGTACAACCAACACTAGGAATCACACAACGGGCTAAGTGGGATATCACTTGGCTTCCAGGAATGAAGAAGCCTCAGGACCCCGTTGAAGTAGGGAACATCCTCCGAGCAAAGATTATAAAAGAGCTACGGTAATGGATGAACAACTAGAGCGGAGGGTCGAACGCTTAGAGCAAGAACAGGACAAATTGGGACATTCACTTAACCAACTAAACACAACGCTAGCCCTTCTGCATCAGACGGTATCAACGATGGCTGCTAACGAAGAGAAGAAGAAGCAGATGCTAGACAAAGGTATACTTTTTGTTATTGGTGGATTCATAGCTGCGTTTATAGCTTGGATCGTTCGAGGTGGTCTTGGACAATGAAACCTCTATCTACAAGATGGTTGTCGTTCCTAGCTGGGATGGCTTTCTCGCTTTTGCTAACCGCTTCGTATCTCCCTTTGTGGACTGTTAAACCTTACACTAAGGTCGAGGTACTCGAAGAGACATGGGCTGACCTGGGCTTGATTGTAAGAGCTGTGTTCACTAAGAACGACCAGTGTAAACTAATAGACTTCTCTGTAGTTGCTTTCACCGATGGTATCCCTCGGTACGTGCAGTTCGAAGACCTTGATGGTCTGCCAGAGAATCACGACAGAGAAGCTGGGAGACAGGGGCTAAACATACTAGTCCTTTCAGAATATGATGAACAGGACTTCATTGAATTAAGAACGAGACACAAGTGTGCCGTAGGTGGCGAAGGTCAAGACATAACAGTAACAAAGGTCTTTAGTAGACATGACACCGACTAAGAAAACCTGGGCCAGAGAGACAGCCTTTACAATGTTTCTAGGTTGTGCTCTACTAGCGTACAACGGACAGTCAGAGGAATTGAACATTGTTATTTGGCCTACGACGATCTTTGGTCTTGCCGCTTTTGGTCTCCGTCAGCCTGCTGTTGCTGAGTGGGTGCGGCCTAAGCCCTCTTAGTCTACTCACCGGAGGTGGGCCCAACGTAGCTGCTAACGTACAAGCTGGCGCAGAGAACAACCAAGGAATTAACATCAAGACTGGAGCACCCAGTGTCTCCCTTAGACCTAACGCTAGGGTAGAGACAGTAGACCAATCAACAACTAATAATACGAGCGTGGACCTATGGCTAATATTACTCCTGATTCTGGGCTGGTTACTGCCCTCACCCAACGAAATGTCGAGGTGGTTGATGTCCCTGTTCAAGTGGAAGTAGAAAACACAGCAGACGACGAGTACCTACTAGCACCAGCACAAGACTGGTTCGAAGACATAATGGAGCAGTGTGTTCCTGGAAGTGTTGTAATCCTCATCGTCCTTGTACTCTGCGCTAACCCAATCTTTAAGACACTTAACAACTGGATCAAAAGGAATAAGTAATGCCTAAAACAGAACAGAAAAATTCACGGTCGCGTAGTCAACATGACCGTAGCAACGCTCTACATACTCAACTTGCAAACCGTATCCAAAGTTTAAAAGACAGTGGTGCTGACAACATTATGGGTGATTCCCGTGTTCGTTCGCTCATGAACCGTATCGACAGCCTTTCAAGCAGTAGAGAGACAGCTCAACGTAGAGCGACTTCTGGTGGACGTACACCGAGTAGAAGTTCAGGTCTAAGTATGAACAAAGGTGGTCTGGTTAAAACGAGTAAAAAGACAAAACCAAAACAAAAGAAAAAATAATGGCTGAAAAGAAAAAAGACCCAAGACTAGAACGGGCGGGTGTAACAGCTTTTAACAAACCTAAGCGTACTCCTGGGCACCCTAAGAAGTCCCATGTTGTTGTCGCTAAAGAAGGTGACAAGATCAAGACCATTCGCTTCGGTGAGCAAGGTGCAAGTACTGCCGGTAAACCTAAAGCTGGTGAGTCCGACAAGATGAAGAAGAAGCGGGCTAGCTTTAAAGCTCGTCACGCTAAGAATATCTCAAAGGGTAAAATGAGTGCAGCTTACTGGGCTGACAAAGCAAAATGGTAAAAGGAACTAATCAATGACTATCACAGCAGTGCCAGCAGCAACCTGGACATCAGTTACTACAACAACAGAAGACACAGCATTCCAGAACCGTGGTGGTAGTGCTATGTACCTCACCACTGTTGATACGGGATCGCTTGAACTCAACGACGGTATCGCGGTACCTGTTGGGTCTGTTGCCGTTATCGGCACAGGTAAGACTGTTAGTGTCGCATTCCCGCAGGGTGCTGGTTCAGTGTTCTCCATCGGAGTATAACCTATGTCTAACTCAATATATCTTTGGGATAACCTCAGTAGAGGTATATCCGGTTTCTCAGTACTCCCAGAGACTATTGGGGCACTCTCAGTGTACGCAGTGGTAGGTCTCGAGCCTGCCCTCGTTCTTGACTTCGACGATACCTACTACCGCACAGGCGGCACAGATACTGACCTTGTGAGTGCTGCTAACCACACCCGTGCAAACAATGCCACGATGGTTGATAGCAATGGTTTGCTCAAGTGGGGGCCGCATAACTTGCTTACGTATAGCGAGGAGTTTGATAATGCGGCTTGGACGAAAACAAACGTCACGGTTACGGCAAACGCCACCACGGACCCAAACGGCGGCACCCGGCTTGACACGCCCGCGACCGGAGTCGCCGGCTACGGGGTTTACGGTGATATTCAGGGCAACAGTTTTGTTTTCGCAATCAGTGCCGATCCTTTGGTCATCGGAGCAGGTACGACGATCTGGCTCGACACCGATCTGAACCGTTCCACAGGGTATCTGATTTTTGGTTTCACTGGGGGCGCTGAATACAACATTAACATCGCCATTGACGGGGTTGCGCGGCTGTATTCCGGCTCGGCTGGCCAGACCTTCGTGTCCGAACTCGACCACGCGATTAGCGTCGATGGCAGTGGCTTCGAAGTGACGGTCCCGAAATCCCTGATAGGTAATCCTGAACAGGTCCGCATCTTTGTCGATGTGAACGACACCGTGTTCCTGCCCAACGACTATTCCAACGTGGACTTCATTGTCGGCGCAGAGCCGGTTGCCGTCGGTGCCTACACGCTGGACGGCGATCTGGGGGACTGGACGCTCGGCAATTCCGCTGACATAATAGTACCATCTGCAACACTTGCAGAACACAAGGTACGATCCCTACCTACCCTTAAAGCTACTGATTACACTGTATCCGTCTTTGCAAAGGCGGCAGGGTATGATTACTTTGTCTTCAGAGAGGACATTAACGGTACTTTTGTAAATACGTTTTTCAACCTGTCAGCAGGGTCCATTGTGTCAACTGGCGCAGGGCGGACATCGGCAATAGAAGATGCTGGTGGCGGCTGGTATAAATGCTCAATAGCGGCAACCGCGACAGCCTCAGCAAAGGATATTGGTTTTGGCGTCTCCGCGAACGGTACGGACGTTTCTTTTACTGGTAACGGTACATCAGGTATCTTCCTATGGGGCGCACACCTCTATCGCTCCGACCTCGGTGGCATGGTGGCCAACCCTGCCCGTGGTGACAGCTACGTCCCGACCACTGACAGCGCAGTATACCTCCCCCGCGTAGGCCACCACCTCTACAATGGCTCTGCATGGGTAGACGCAGGGTATTTCCACGAGAGTGAAGCGCGAACGAATTTGCTGACTTATAGCAGTGAGTTTGATAATGTGGATTGGACTAAAAATCTAAACGTATCTATTACGGCTAATGCAATAGCTTCTCCTGATGGAACAACGAATGCAGACTTGGCAGAGCAAACTGGTGGCACTTTTACAGCCGTCAGCCAACCCATTACTCTAGTTTCTGGCTCTACTTACACTCTTTCTTTGTTTATGAAGGCCAACACCGCAGCCACCGCCAGACTTCGTGTTATCTCTGGGTCAACAGACGTAAACCTTCTTGCCATTGATCTAGAAAATGGAACGTCCTCTTCATATCAAGCTGAAGATTATGGAAGTGGCTGGTTCCGCTATGCGTTAAGTTTTGTTGCTGATGGCACAACGGGTCTTGTGTTTATTTATCCCGCAGATAGCTCCGCCGATTTGGGTAGCACTGGCATCTACGGCGCTCAAGTCGAAGCTGGCTCCACCCCAAGTTCCTACATCCCCACAGCAGGTGCTACAGTCCCACGCGCTGCGGATGCTATGACAATCCCTGCGGATAACTTGCCGTATTCCGCCACGGCTATGTCTATCCAAATGGAAGGGACAATGACAGGCGTAAGCAGTACATTTGCTAACTGGACTGAAGATGCAAGCAACGGCATACTTATGCAGTCAGGTGCAAGCAACTTTACATTCACGCAAGAGGCGGCAGGTGTTGTTGATACGGTAACAGGCGGCAGCTATACAAGCGGCATCAACGTCCCGTTCAACATCGCTTCCCGTCATGGCTCTACGTTCATCAATGGTGCAGTAGATGGGACAGCACTCACAGCGGACACCACACCAGTGGCTCTACCTGACTTGTTAGCTACGGATATGGATATCGGGTCTACCTTCATGGGTACAATCAAGTTGTTCCGTGTGTGGGCTGATGACTTGACTGATGCTGGCAATGAGGAGGCTACAACATGAGCGACCTAGAGACACCCAAGACAGACTTCTACATCAAGCTGGCATCTGAGGCTGATATGCCTTCGGTGTTAACACCCTTCTATCGTCGTGTGTGGGCTGATGATTTAACAGATGCTGGTATTGCGGAGGCAAGCGGATGTGGTCTGAGTGTGGATGCTGCGTTAAAAGGAAAATAAAGAGATGACTAAGAAAAACCTAACAGACAAACAACAGAAGTTCATTGATGTTCTCTTTGATGAGGCTCAAGGTAACTTCGTTGAAGCTAAGAAGCTTGCTGGTTACAGCGAGAACGTGAGTACTACGTCCATTGTAGAGAGCCTGCAGGAAGAAATTGCAGCTAAGACTACGAAGTTCCTAGCCACTCACGGTGCTCGTGCTGCTTGGGCTATGATGCAGATCATGGATAACCCTACAGACTTAGGCAACAAAGAGAAAATGGCAGCGGCTAAGGACATCCTTGACCGTGCTGGACACAAAGCAGGGGACAAGTTGGAAGTGAAGGTGGACTCTCCACTATTTATTCTCCCCTCTAAGAACGATTAACCTTGACAAGTAGGTGAAAAATGGCTAGAATACAGAAAGAGTTCAAACTTCCTAAGCCAGTTGACACTGTTGATGGTTACGAGTGGCTCCCTGTAGTACGGGTTGGACGTGTTGTCCCATTCGGCTACAAGCAAGACGAAGAAGATAAGGATATCCTGCTCCCAATTCACGATGAGTTGGTTCTCTTGGAGAAAGCCAAGACTTTCTTAAAGCAGTACAGCTACAGAGACGTAGCGAACTGGCTCTCTGAGCAGAGTGGTAGACAAATCTCCCACGTTGGGTTAATGACAAGGGTTAAAAGTGACCAAAAGCGTAAAACAGAACTTACAAACCTCGGCTACCTCACCCAACGCTACAAAGAAGCAGCGGAAAAAGCCCGTAAGATCGAAGAATCCTACCTCGGTCGTCGAAGAGAAGCCGAAGACAGTACCAGCAACGGTTAAAGCACCTGAGTTTGACGTGGAGAAGGCCCAAGAGATTATCTTCGAGGCTACTCCAGGCCCACAGTCAGACTTCCTAGCCTCCTCAGAGCAAGAAGTGCTCTATGGTGGGGCTGCTGGTGGCGGTAAGAGCTACGCAATGGTAGCTGACCCTGTTCGTTACCTCAATAACCCTAAAGCTAACATGCTTTTGGTACGTAGATCGACTGAAGAGCTAAGAGAACTGATTGCAGTCTCCAAACAACTCTACCCTAAGGCTATTCCAGGAGCTAAGTTCCTTGAGAGGGACAAAACATGGGTTACACCCAGTGGTGCTACCCTCTGGATGTCTTATCTGGACCGTGATGACGACGTTACCCGTTACCAGGGGCAGGCATTCAACTGGATTGGTTTTGACGAGCTAACCCAGTGGCCTTCACCCTACGCATGGGACTATATGCGCTCTCGTCTACGTACTGCTAAGGGTTCTGGCCTACCCCTTAACCAACGAGCTACGTCTAACCCTGGTGGACCAGGACATGCTTGGGTTAAGAAGATGTTTGTTGACCCAGCCCCAGCTAATGAAGCTTTTGATGCGATTGATCCAGAGACAGGCGATAAGATGGTCTGGCCTAAGTCCTCTAAGTTCGCTGTAGCTAACGATCTTGTCGGGAAGCCTATGCTTAAGCGTAAGTTTATCCCAGCCAACCTGTTTGACAACCCATACCTAGCTGAAGACGGTATGTACGAAGCTAACCTGCTCTCCCTACCTGAGCATCAACGCCGACAGCTACTTGAAGGTGACTGGGACATTGCAGAAGGCGCAGCCTTCCCTGAGTTCAACCGTAAGCACCACGTAGTAGAGCCATACGACATTCCAGACAACTGGATGAAGTTCAGAGCTTGTGACTACGGCTACAGTTCCTACTCCGGTGTAGTCTGGTTTGCTGTTGACCCCTCTGATGAGTCCTTGGTAGTCTACCGTGAGATGTATGTCTCTAAGGTTCTAGCTGAGGACCTAGCAGACATGGTTAAGGAAGCAGAGTACGGTGAACGCATTCGTTACGGTGTTCTAGACTCCTCCTTGTGGCATAAGCGCGGGGATACAGGACCTAGTATTGCTGAACGGATGATTTCCAAGGGATGTCGTTGGCGTCCTGCAGATAGAAGCAGAGGTTCCCGTGTCTCAGGAAAGAACGAAGTACACAGACGACTACAAGTGGACACAGATACCGAAGCACCACGAATGGTATTCTTCAACACGTGTAAGAAACTTATCGAACAACTACCAAGTATCCCACTTGATAAAAGAAACTCAGAAGACGTAGACACTAACTCTGAAGACCACCTCTACGATGCTCTTCGCTACGGTGTTATGACAAGACCTAGCAGCGGTATCTATAACAGCGACACTGGTACGTCAAGTGTACCAACCCCCTCAGACCCTGCGTTTGGCTATTAACTAATAAGGACTTCTCATGGAAGACTACGAAGACGAAACGAGTATGGACGAGATGAACATGAGTGCCCTTGAGGACACTGATGACGACGGGACCAACACAGACCCTAGTGCAGGTAACGTAGCCGCCTTTGTAACTTCTCGTTTCTCTCGTGCATCTACTGCACGTGACACTGAGGAGACACGCTGGCTACGGGCATACCGTAACTACCGTGGTATCTACGGGCCTGACGTACAGTTCACAGACACAGAGAAGTCTAAGATATTCGTCAAGGTGACTAAGACTAAAGTTAACGCTGCCTACGACCAGATCACTGATGTGCTTCTGGGTTCTTCTCGTTTCCCACTGAGCATCAACCCTACAGTACTTCCTGACGGTGTTGAGGAAACAGTACACTTCGAGACTAACGACCAGATCACCCAAGCTATGGAGGAGTTTGTTCCTCTCCAACCTGGTGAGACTACCTCTGACTTTGCTCGTCGCCTCGGTGGGCTACAGAAAGAACTAGAGCCTGTCAAGGACAAGCTTGTCTCCGGCCCAGGCACTGGTCCTACTCAGGTAAACTTCCACCCTGCAGAAGTAGCAGCTAAGAAGATGGAGAAGAAGATTCATGACCAGCTAGAAGAGTCTCGGGCTAAGAAGCACCTCCGTGCTGTAGCCTTTGAGTGTGCTCTGTTTGGTACCGGTGTCATGAAGGGTCCTTTCACAACCAACAAAGAATACCCTAACTGGGACGAGGAAGGTAACTACGATCCCACGATCAAGACTGTACCTAAAGTCTCTAACGTGTCCTTGTGGAACTTCTACCCAGACCCAGATGCATCCAACATGGAAGAAGCTGAGTGGGTTGTAGAACGTCACAAGATGTCTAAGCCACAGCTTCGTGCTCTTAAGAAACGCCCTTACTTCCGTGACCATGAAGTAGACCTTGCTATGGAGTATGGTCCTAACTACATGAAGGAAGACTGGGAACAGACTATGGAGGACGATGCCCAAGAGGTAACAACAGAACGCTACGAAGTCCTGGAGTTCTGGGGTAACGTAGACATGGAAGTCCTAGAGAACTACGACGTAGAGATTCCAGCAGAGCTTGCTGATGAAGACGAAGTAAGTGTTAACATCTGGGTATGCCATGACCGTGTACTCCGTTTGGTTATCAACCCGTTCACACCTACAGTCATTCCCTACTATGTTGTCCCTTATGAGCTTAACCCTTATAGCATGTTTGGTATCGGTATTGCCGAGAACATGGACGACACACAGACACTAATGAACGGCTTCATGCGTATGGCAGTGGACAACGCTGCACTCTCCGGTAACCTCGTATTCGAGATTGACGAGAACGCACTAGTCGATGGGCAGGACATGAAGATTTACCCAGGTAAAGTATTCCGTCGTCAGTCGGGTGCTCCTGGTCAGGCTATCTTCGGCACTAAGTTCCCTAACGTATCTAACGAGAACATGCAGATGTTTGACAAGGCACGTCAGTTGTCTGATGAGTCTACAGGCTTCCCCTCGTTTGCCCACGGGCAGACAGGTGTTAGCGGTGTAGGTCGTACAGCCTCTGGTATTTCTATGCTCATGTCTGCAGCCTCAGGTGGTATTCGTTCTGTCGTAAAGAACTTCGATGACTACCTGCTAGGGCCAATGGGCAAAGCTTTGTTCTCCTTCAACATGCAGTTCGACTTTGATCCAGAGATTCGTGGTGACCTTGAAGTTAAGGCCGCTGGTACAGAATCACTTATGGCTAACGAAGTACGTAGTCAACGTCTCATGCAGTTGCTTGGTATGGTACAGAACCCAGCCCTTGCTCCATTCGCTAAGCTTGACTATATCATCCGTGAGATTGCTAAGAGCCTTGACCTTGATCCAGATAAGGTTACTAACTCTATGCAACGTGCTGCTGTACAAGCAGAGATTCTCAAGGGTATGCAAGCACAGAACCCACAACCACCACAGGCTGGACCTGGAGGGGCACCAGGAGGTGTAGACCCAACAGGCGCTGGCGGTGGTACCATTGGCACAGGACAAGCTCCTGGCCCAGGTGCCCCAGGCTTCTCAGCTAACACAGGAGAAGGTGGAGAACCAGTATGAACCTGAAGCCATTCGTAAATAACAAAGACCTTTATGACGACTTCCTTGAGGAGCTTGATCAACGTATCGTTCAGGAGCAACGTGGACTAGAACACGCTGTTGACGAGAAGATGATCTACCGTCACCAAGGAGCTATCCACATGCTCCGTAGACTAAAGCAACTTAAGGACAAAGTTAATGGCTGAAGACTTAACTAATCAACAGATGATTGACATTGGTCTTATTCCTCGCGGTGATGACTACGGAAGAGCCGACATCAGAGAAGACCGCTTTGGTGATACTGCTGCTTGGGCAGCTAAGGATGCCTGGGAGTCAGCTAAGCAGAACTTCGCTAACCGTGGTACTAAGGAGGGTGTAGCTGGTTCTTTACCTGATGCTGACAGTGCTATCCTGAACAAGTTTACTCAAGGTATTGGCTACGCCGCAGACATGGGTTTAGCTGGACTAGAGGCATCTGATGCAGCTTGGCGTTACTCTGTTGGTTTAGCCTCTGAACTTATACCTGGGTTAAACAACAATCAGGAGCGAAGGTTTACCCGTGATGTGTCTAGTATCCCTGACGCCTTCGTGGGAAGCCCTACAGCACTAGGTTCAGGTGCTGGGGTACCCACGGCGCTTGAAGCTCGACTTGGCTCTCAGATAGCAGGAGAACGAGTCCTAGACGCTATGCCTACAGACGCATACGACCCTAACCAGATGAACATGTTCGGTACCCGTGGTACGTCTGGTCGGGGTGTAGACCCTGATCGTTTAAGCTATGCGGTTGAGATGAAGAGACAAGGTATTGACGATGGTATTATCTGGGAAGACACAGGCTTAGAGTGGAACCCTACTCTAAAGGACTGGGAGTTTGAAATAGACTCCTCAGGTCTTAAGATGGATGACGACGCTGTACGGATGATATTTACAAATGAAGATGGTGCTGTTGCAGGACCCCGTAAGGGATATGAGCCAACAGAACAGGATGCGTTTGCTCGGATGTATCGTGATGTTGATGAAGCCCTCGCTGATAGCCCTGGTGATCTCATTGAGGTTGGTGAGTCTTTGGGTCAGATATTTGACTTCGAACCACTGTACCAGGAGTATCCGTTCCTTAAGGACGCTAAGCTTGTACTTCGTGACGGTTTCGGTGCCTCCTACGACGGTGAGAACAATATAGTTACTATGGGTCTTGAGACCATGCGTGACACAAACTCGATGGCTATTGATCCAGAGAACTTCAAGAGTATCCTTGTTCATGAACTGCAACATGGTATCCAGAGTGTAAACTCTATGGCACCAGGCGGCTCTAACAACAGGTGGATTATGCAGAATGATCCTGAGGTCCTTGCCCTAGCTCAGAGCGGGGACGTAGAGGCTGCAAGAGCACTGGCTTTTAATAAGTACCGTGCAGACCAAGGTGAGGTTCAAGCCCGTGCTTCACAGATGCGCAGGGAGATGACAGAAGGTGAGCGTAGAGAAACACCACCTTCAGCAACTTACCGAATGGCTCTTGTAGAGCAGATGAGAAAATACCAGGTAGCCCCTGGGCAGAACATGCCTACAGCTAAGAACCTACACCAAGCTCCTCGTGATATGGTTGATCCTGGTGACGTATACCCTGGAGGTGACGAAGAGTACTTCCAGCAGTTTGCCGAGGGTGGTCTAGACTCAAACCTGCTACCTGCTAGTGCAGATGTAGGCCAGAGTAATCTTGATGCTTGGTCAGAGGGTGCTTACTTTAAAGACCCTGTTACAGGTCAGCCACAACAGATGTATCACGGAATGGGCGGTACCTTACGAGGTGAGCCTATTGAGTTCATGGGGGATAACTTAGAACCGTCCTATGCTGGCACACTAGGCCCTGGCACTTATATAACTGATGATCCATCTGTAGCTTCTGACTTTGCTACAGGTAAAAGGGGTGCAGGCTACACTGACGAGAAGTTTGGTGGACAAGTGTTCCCAGTCTACACTAACGTTACTAACGTAGTAGACGATGCTGTCATTAATTCTAATAGAGAGTTACGCGAGGAGTTAGCTGATAGGATTGTAGACATTGCAGACGAAAATGCGGATCAGTACCTTTACGACTTAGTGGATAAGTTAAAGGCTGACGGAGACATTGAACTTGGTAGTTTGTACACCCGTTTAGAGGACGGTAAGGTTAGGTCGAGTGGCGTTGGCTCCTTAGTTAGTGAAGTGTTTGAAACAAACGGTTACGATGCTGTAAGTGTGGTAACAGATAAGGGGTTTCACGAAGCTGTAATCTTTCAAGGACACGGCGGGTTAGAGTACCCTAACCAAAACATTAAGAGCACACTCCAAGGCCCTGACGGTGCCTATTCACGGGAGACTAATGATATGCGATTCGCTGAAGGTGGCCTAGTGGCTGAGGTATCTAACAACGCTATGGCAGACTACTTCAAGGCAGCGTCTGGTATGATGTCTGAAGAAGAGTTTACTGGTAAGCACAAGATGTCAACCAGAGCATTCGAGAACAAGTTTGAAGAACAGAATAACGTAGACATCTCTGGAGCGGAAAGCTTCACGGAGATTACAGGTACATCCAAAGGAGATAACATGCGTAAGCAGATGAGCTTTTTCAATGAAGGTGGCATGGCTGCACCTCGCCGTGACCCAGTGTCAGGTAACGAGATTCCACTAGGAAGTTCTGCTGAGAATGTCCGAGACGATGTTCCTGCTATGTTGTCTGAAGGTGAGTACGTTGTACCTGCTGATGTAGTACGTTTCTTTGGTGTTAACTTCTTCGAGCAGCTCCGTGACAAAGC
>Ga0208303_1000237_pt1 | contig 23319 bp, 8 predicted proteins | sample CB_VirMetaG_2_FD_184537 | JGI IMG/M metagenome (GOLD analysis project Ga0208303, IMG submission 184537) | Freshwater to marine saline gradient viral communities from Chesapeake Bay - CB_1504_2 Viral MetaG (SPAdes) (version 4) | ecosystem: Environmental > Aquatic > Marine > Coastal | place: USA... | reverse complement strand
TTAGTCAGAATAAGATATTCTTGCTTAACAGTTCAAACCTTACAGCACCAAACACTACATACCCAGCGTATGTAATAGGAGGGGCTACAGACGATGCGATAGGGAATACAGCTACAATATACCCACAAACAATAACGCAACCAGGATCTGTTATCGCTGAATACATAAGATACCCAAAGGATCCTAAATGGACATATGCTGATGTCCCAACAGCAAGTGGCGAACCTTTATACGATCCTACTCAGGTAGATTTTCAAGATTTCGAATTACCTAGTACAGACGAGCCTAGTATAGTTAATAAGATTCTTGAGTATGCTGGCTTATCGATAAGAGAGATTGAAGTTGTTAAAGTTGCTTCATCAATGGAGACTAGAGAAAACGCATCAGAGAAATAATTATTATGGCTTATATAACAGATTATCAATATTACGAAAACGGTGGAGCGGCTCCAGAGGATGCTAACTGGGGTTCGTACCAATATATATCCTTACAAGATATTGTTAACAATTATTTGTTAATGTATTCTGGTAACCATTCATTAGTTAATAACGAGGAGAGATTTAAGATTCTATTCCACGCAAAGAGAGCTATCCAAGAACTTAACTATGACGCATTCAAAGAGATCAAGATACTTGAGCTTAATGTTTGTGATAACCTTAGGTTCGTTCTACCTCCTGATTATGTGAACTGGGTTAGAATGTCTATGTACAAGGACGGCGTATTAATGCCTCTAACAGAAAATATTCAAACTAACTACAGCGGTGCGTATCTTCAGGATAATGATTGTAGAATATTGTTTGATGAGGACGGTAATGTTTTAAGACCTGAGAGATCATCAATAGATCACGACAGGATTACCAATCAAAAGAAGAGTATATACCTTAACGGTAACTCTATGTTTGATGGTACAGAGGGATGGTGCTACGAAGGTAGTTGGTATTTTGAGTATAATGTTGGGGCTAGGTATGGTTTAAATACAGAGACAGCTAACGTTAATCCTACATTTAAGATTGACAACAAGGGTGGAGTAATAAACTTTAGCTCAGGAATGGCGAATGAGCTTTGCATACTTGAATATGTCAGTGATGGAATGGAGGGCGGTATTGATAGCTTAATCACGGTTAATAAACTTTTTGAGAAATACGTCTATTCTTATATTCAGTATGAAATACTTAACGCTAAGTTGGGTGTTCAGGAGTATATTGTTTCTAGAGCAAGAAAGGAGAAAGGAGCATTACTTAGAAATGCAAAAATTAGAATGAGTAATATACATCCTGGTAGACTATTGATGAATATGAGAGGTAGAGATAAGTGGATAAAATAGTATGAAAGTAAAAAGAAGTTTTATTGCAGGTAGAATGAACAAGAGTTTCGATGAGAGACTTGTTCCAAAAGGTGAGTACATAGATGCTATGAACATTCGTTTAGGCTCTACCGAAGAAAGCGAGATAGGTGCTATAGAAAACACTAAGGGTAATGAGAAGCTAACTAGCTTAATATCTCCTAGAGGAATCTACGGTGGTTATCTAGACAACCTTCCTCTGTCTGCTGATGCTGTTTGTTTAGGTTCTGTAGAGGATTCAAAGAACGAAACTATATATTGGTTTGTTCATGACCCTAGTAATCCGTCTTCTCCTTTAACGGGGAAGTTGGACATGATAGTATCATATGATGTTGTTAATGAAACATTGGTGTATCACGTAGTGAGTTACAATGATGGAGATGGTGTAAACACTGCTTTAAATTTGAACCCAACATACCTTGTTAATGGGATAGATTTAATTGATAATCTTTTATTCTTCACTGATAATTATAATCCACCTAGAAGGATCAACGTTGATTCAACATATATAGATCCGATACCAGAAGCTCTTAACGTTATTGTTAAGCCACCTTCAGAATCTCCAGGGGTAGTACTTGTAAATTTACCAGGACAGGAAAATTATTTAGACACAAGATTCTTAGCTTTCGCATACAGGTATAAGTATTTAGATGGAGAGTATTCGGCACTTTCTCAGTTCTCTGAGATAGCGTTCTTGCCTAAGCCTTTTTCTTTAAGCCCTGAAACCTTTGATAATGAAGGTATGACTAACCAGTACAATAGTGCACAGGTTACATTTAACACAGGGACATCTAGGGTTGTTGGCATAGACTTAGTATTTAAGTTTGCTAATGGTACTATACTTAACGTTGTTGAAAAATATATAAAAGAAGATGAGGGGTGGATAGATAACACTAACGTTACCACTACATTCACAAACAGAAAGGTTTACACAACATTAACAACGTCAGAGCTTTTAAGACTTTTTGATAATGTCCCTCACAAAGCTCAAGCCCAAACTATAATGAGTAACAGGCTTATGTATGGAAACTATATTGATGGATATAACTTAACAGATAGCTTAGGTGAGGATTGTTTACTTAATTATAATACAGAGCTTGTTTCTACTCCAGTAGACCAATCTGATGTAAGTAAATCTCTTTCAAACACAACATATGATATAGATCCATCTTCAACAGAGATAATACCTAATTCAACATTGTCTATAGATATGTCTGATTTTTCTTCAGAATTAAATGATGGAGGATTATTATCTATAACACTAAGGCTATCCAGTTACAAATTCTCTGGAACAGGCACTCTACCTACAGATACTCAAGCTCCTCTTACTATAACTATTATTTTTAATTTGCAAGAAAATTATTCATCTGTTTATGACATGGTTTCTAGCACACTTTTTCTTCAGTCGATAGGACAATTTACATTTACACCCATAACTGATTGCGGTACAGACTCGGCTGGAACATCTCTTACAGATAGATTCAATTGCCAATTAACAGATTTATACTTACCATCTCCAGGGTATGATTTTAATAATAGTGGTATTACAGGCATAAACCAAGGGATTAGAATTGTTGCTACTCCTGAAAGTGATATTTTTAATTTAAGTATGTTGTCTGCTAGATATGAAGTGGTAGGAACTCCTGGTGCTTATATTTATGAGTATTTTGAAATATTATCTAGTTCTGTAACATTCTCAAAATCTGGTATAGTGAAAAGCCTTCATAGCGATAGGGATTTTGAGGTGGGTATTGTTTATATGGATGAATATAATAGGTCTACAACTGCTTTAGTTAGTTCCAACAATACGATATTTGTTCCACCATCTGGATCAACTCAAAAGAATATTATTAGAACTACAATACCAACAACACAAAAACCTCCATATTGGGCTGCTAGATATAAGTTTGTAGTTAAGCCATCATCTATAGATTATGAGACTATATACTCAAACATTTTCTTTACTGATCCATTAGACAATATAACTTATTTTCTTTTAGAAGGAGATAATCAAATAAAGGCTGTTGAAGGTCAAAGACTAAGAGTTAAGAAAGATGTTGGTGGGCCTTTATCTTCTAGAGTAGAAACAGTTATACTAGATATATCAGCAAAGAGTAGAAACTTTTTGTCAGATGAAGATGAAGATGAAGATATAATTGAACCTTCAGGACTTTACATGTCTCTAAAAGCTAACAATTTTAATCTTAATACTCAAGGTTTAGCCTATTTAACAAGTGGGAGGAGAGATCAATTACATAGGTTATTATATCCAGTTTACTCTAATAATTTAAATTATGATGATGCATTACCTATAAGTCCTACAAACGTACCTTACAAAGCGTGGGAGATACCTAGTGGGAGTTTAGTTACAATTTCTTTTACAATGGCTGCTAAGTCTCTAGAGGATCCTGATTATGGGGAAACTACATATACTTTTGAAAAAACATTTACAGCTTCTATTGACTATGATAATATGTACAACTTCATAGTTGGCGATAACATAGTTTTAAATAATGGTGCTCTTACTTCAACAGAATTAGAGCCAGATGTATATCAGTTTGATAATCTTTACGACTTTACCACAGAAACAGGGGGCGAGGATTACATTACTTTTGGAACTGTATTTCCTGGTATAGAGTCTGAATCTTTCAGAGTACAACTTTTATGGAGAAATCCGTTAGAGGCGACAGCAGATGATGACTTGGCAGGACAAATGTATTTTGGTTTAAGGAATTTAAATGACAGTCCAACATATCCTGGAACAATTGTTAGTTGTGAAATAATAGTTGTTTCAGGTGGTAATAATATTGTTTTTGAGACACTCCCAATAGACTCTGATTCAGACATATACTATGAGGGTAGTGATAGCTACCCAATAACGGGCGGCTTCCATACTGGTAATGTCCAGACACAGACTGCTGTCCTTCCAGCAATAGTTGACCTATCATTCTTCAACTGCTTTACATTTGGTAATGGGGTTGAGAGTTATAAAATAAGAGATAGATTATCTACACCTAAATTCAGACTAGGAGAGAGAGTCACGGCTGTTTCTCAGGAGGACTATAAAGAGGCTCACCGATTTGCAGACATCACATATAGTGGTATATACAATGAGGACACAAATATAAATAAACTGAACGAGTTCAACTTAGCCCTTGCTAACTTTAAGACTTTAGAAAAAACTTTCGGGCCTATAAGACTTATGTCTGGTAGAGCTGGAGATATACTCACATTACAAGAGGATAAGGTGTCTTATGTGATGGCAGGTAAAGATTTATTGACTGATGCGTCAGGTGGAGGTGTTCTAACTTCAGTGCCATTGGTATTAGGTCAAGCCATAGTCAGAATAGAAAACTACGGAATAAGCAACAACCCTGAAAGCTATACAGAGTGGGGATTCGATAAATTCTTTACGGACTCTAAAAGGGGTGCTGTAATAAAACTATCTGGCTCAGGCAGGCAAGAGGAGCTTAGTGTTGTGTCTAAATCAGGGATGAGAGGATGGTTTAGGGATTACTTTAATCTTACACCTAACACACAAAAGATAGGCGGTTATGACCCTTACATGGGTGAGTATGTTCTTTCAGGGAACTTAAATGCATTACCTGTTGACCCTGTCTCAGTTCAATGTGGTACAACTCAAACTGTGACAATGTCAGAAAGCCTTAGAACTTGGGAGATAGTATTCCCTCCGTCTGCTGGAGAAGTTACCGTTAATTATGTGGTTGGGGTATTACCTATTGGTGAGGACATGGTGTTTGAAGTTACATATAATGGAGTCACCTATAGTTCTGGGCCTGTTACTAGTAGCGGATCATTCACATTCTCTAAGGACTCTATTTTTAACAATACAGCTACAGTTGAGGTCACGCTATCAAGCGATTATGAAACAACATATAGTGTTGAAGTTAGCTGTCCAGTGTCAAATCAATTACAGGTTACACAGGTAGGTCTTAATAGCGATGATGTATCTGGTCAGTTTATACATAATCAATTCTATTGGACTCAAGGTTCTTATGTTAGTCCTACAAGAAGCGATATGGTTATGTTGCTTTCTAGTGATGACACAATAAATGTATCTCAGTTTAGTTCTATATCTGGAGATGAAGGATCAGGATCTATACCATCATCTATTGGAGACCCGACAACAATAAGAATACAGTCAGCTAAGATAGGATCAGATGATTTTGTATTTAATCCTGCTATTCATAAGCTAAAGTATTTCTTATCTAGCACTGAGTTTCAGAACAACCCTAGTAGTATTCAGTCATTACTTACTCAGTCTACTGACTTAACACCGATATTGAACCCACAAGCAGGTGTATATTATTATGATATACCTTACTCTCAAACATTAGTGTTTAGTCCTTACTTGTATTTAATATACGACTATCAGAACATTGAGTCTGAAGTATTGTGTTACTCAAACACATCAGCTCTAGAGGCTTGTTGTTCTTGCGTTACTTGTGCAGGCAACACACCATATAATAGTTCTCTAACGCCTCAAGTAGATTCTACTACGGCTTGCGGTCAGACGCTTACAGAGACGTTCTATCATAGTGGATCTGATGTTTGCCCAAGCACAGGGGATAATGTGTATCAAGAGAGTACAATGACAACTCCTTTATCTACAGGGTATTACAAGACAAGCTGTGGATGGATTGAGGTAACTCCTGCTGGAGTAGTAAATAATGAAGGAACTTGTTAATAAAATAAATATATAATGGCAGTATCGTTTGGAACATATTATATGAACAGTAACAGCTTCAGCACTACTAGTGGATTGTGGACTGATGATGGTTTAACCACTGTAGCTCCTGACGGTTGGTATCAAAGCTGTGGGGTTTACAGAGAAATGACTGGAGGAGTTTTAAACGAGTCTGTCACCTGCCCTAGCTGTGTTGCTGATTGTGGAGATATTGTGACGTTATCTTCTACACAAGGGGTTTACAATGTAGAGGCTAATGTCGGGACTAACACGGGTGCTATATTAGTTAAGTTCAATCCTCAAACTGTAGGAGATGGCATACTTGTAACATACAATGGAGCCACATATAATAAGTTAAGTTCTCCAGTTGATGGTGTTCATCAATCAAACACATTAGGTAACACTACTTATATTGGCGATTCAGGGACTGCCTGTGCAGCCTTAACAGCCTTACCTTCAAGTACGGCTGGAGTTAGCGACTTCACATATAGAGCTGGATCATTTAATTCTGATGGAACAACAAGCACAGTTGATATAGTCGTTGGAGATGTTAGCCTATCTACAGGAAGCCCAGGCGAGTGCGTTATGGTTATACCAAAACCACTAGGGACTCCATCAAGTATAGACCTACAGATAACTAGCATATGTAGCACGGGTGATTTTGATGTCACTGTTGAATGCCCAGAATTTCTTTTCGCATTCCCTGCATGCACTGGCCCTTTTGGTAATCAGACACAAGCTTGTGCTTGTCATGTTTACGACTCTACATATTATCACGCACCAGTAACGGGGACTATTGGATCCCCTGGTCTTTATGATTACGTGTTTACTGACACTACTGGTCAGACACCTGTGGCTGATGGTTGGCATAAGTTGTATGATGGCACACCTGAGGGGAAAGTATTTAGAGTTCTTGATGGTGTTATTACAAGTATTTCAGCTTGTCCTTCAGGTTCATCAGTTTGGGAAGTAGAAAGATGTAGAGCTGATGGTGTTTCTGAAACCATAATAGCAAGCTGGACTGGCCCAACATTAACTGTTGGAACTAAGGTGTTCTTAACTGGAGAGCCTGGATGCTTGTTCGATGTTCTAGGGACATCCTTAGGTGTTGCGACAGATGTTATAAGTGCAACATCCACATTAACTTGTGCCGACTTCTGTAGTACTTACTTAGTTACAAATATAGACACAACTAATATACTTACTCTTGAGTACGTGAGTTGCAGTGGTGTTAACACATCCATATCTCTAACCCCAGGAGGCTCATCTAATGTGTGTCTAAGATCAATAATAACACAACCTGCAAACATAACAGTCGGATGGCTAAGTTGTGGTTGTACAATATAAAAATATATGTCTATACCTATATTACCAGCAGACACTAGCCCAATCAGACAAGCGTACACTTTAACATATAGTTCGTCTGTCGAGGGCTTCCCGTCTTTCTACTCATACATACCTGAGCAGATACAAGGCATGAACCAATACCTGTATACATTTAGTAATGCAGAGTTGTATGTTCATAACTCAAATAATACTGACAGGTGTACATTCTATGATGTATTCACCCCAATGTCTGTATGGAGTGTGTTTAATCCTGAGCCTACTATGACAAAGGTTTTTAAAACAATAGTGTTGGATTCTAATGATAATTGGGGATTTGCAGCAAGAGCCGATCTTGAGTCTGGGAATATAGACTCAGAATATTTTGAACTAAAGGAGGGAGATTACTTTGCATTTATAAGAGGCATAGACAGTGTCCCAGTATTAGAGACCGAACTTCCTTTAAGATCTTCTCAAGGTGTGGGAGCTGTATCAACTGTAGATATAGCAGACCCAGCAAATGTCATCCTTACTTACCCAGCGAATACATTGAGTAGTATGATAAGCATTGGAGACTTAATATACTTCCTCTCAGGAGGCGTGTACACATTGTGTGGTGTTATAACATCAATAAGCAAAAAAGTTCTTACAGCAGGTGTAGAAACAAGTCGTCTAACTATAGACACAACAACTGGTCTTGGTGGTAGTACAGCAGTAGTTGCAACCGACTATACATTCTTTATTAAGAACGCTATAGCGGAATCTCATGGACTAAGAGGTTACTACATGGACTTTATAATAGAGAACGATAATACTGATAAGGTAGAGATATTTGTTGTGGAGAGCGATATATTTAAAAGTTATCCATAATTTTCATTATCTTTGCAGTATAGTGAGTCTTCAAATTAGAAAATTAAATTCAGTAGATTATGATACTATCCTCACCAAATGGTGGAAGGACTGGAGGTGGACAGCACCATCGAAGGAGTTATTACCAGATAATGGGGAGGGCGGTTTTATTGTTTATGATGGCGATGTTCCAGTGTGTGCTGGTTTTATATACAACACTAATTCTGGTATTGCTTGGTGTGAGTTTGTGGTTTCTAATTTTGATTACAAAGATAAAAAAAAGAAAAAGGAGTGCCTACAATTACTCATATCTTCGATATCTAATATGGCAAAGTCGATGGGTAAAAAGTTTATGTATTCTCTTTTAAAAAGCAAAACACTTATAGATATATATGAGGAAGATGGTTATGTAGCTAATCCTCAAAGTTTAACAGAAATGATAAAAATAATATAAAATGCCAGCAACAACAGCAATGATAATAGGAGCAGCAGTATCAGGAGCACAAGCGATTGGTAGTATAGCTCAAGCACAGAAGCAAAAAAAACTACAAGAAGAGGCTGAAGTGGAAACAGCTAAGGCTTTGGCTAAGGCAGAGGATCTTATAGTGACAGAGTTTCAGGAGGGTGTTCAATTACCTTTAGAGGCTTATGAGCTTGAGGCTCAAACAAACATAGCTAATCAGAGGCAAGAAGTAGAGTCTTTAGGCGGTGCAGGTCAGAGAGCTTTGATTGGCGGCGTGGGTCGGGTTGGTGCTACAGGAGCCGTGGCTTCAGAAAATGCCAGGTTAAGGATGCAAAAAGAACAGTACTTAAGAGACAAAGCTATAGCAAAAGAAAGAGCTGGTATAAACGATAAGTTGGTTGGAGTAGAGGAACGTAAAATAGCTGGTGCACAACAAGCTGCTGCTGATGCAGAGTACAGACGAATGATGGCTCAACAACAGGCAATGCAAGCCATTGGCAAGGGCGTACAGTATGGATTCGGAGCTGCTGATTTATATACAGGCATGAGAGATAAGAGTCCTTCGTCTGGTGGGTACAGCCAAATCACAGCTGGAGAGTATACAGGATCATTAACAGATGGGCGACCAACCCCTACTATCACTAATACCAACAGTCAAGGGACAGAAGCTGATTGGGGGACTACAAATAACTATGAAGATTTGTTTACCTTAGGGAATTATTCTGATGAAATTATCTACCCAACAATTACTGATTAAAAAAATAATATGTCAAAAACATTTTACGGATACGTCAAGAGAGACTTAACTAAGGATCCAGATTGGGCTGCTGTGACTAGCAAGATAACTGATGATCTTGTTGATATCTCCAAAGAAAGACAGGCCACTAGGGATGATATACAAAAGAAAACTTTAGCCACTCAAGACATTCTTAACACATATGACCAAGGGGCTAATCAAACTTTTAATTCAGCAATTCAAAATGGATCTGGGCAAGCGGTAGATTATACGCTACAGCAATATAAGATGCTTAAGAATGGAGACATAAACTATAGAGACTACTTATCCTCTATTCAGGTTCAACAGGATGATTGGAAAAACTTAAATAAAGTTTCTAAAGGTTGGAATGAAAAATATGATGAGTACCTTAGAAGAGTTAAGGATGGCGAGTCATCTATACTAGAGCAGGATTCAGCAAAATATATTGAGTCATTTGGTAATATATCAGATAAAACATTCATAACTAATAAGTCGAATGGGCGTTTATATATGGCTACAGTAAACCCTGATGGGAGTATAAATCAAGACCCTAATACTATGACTACTGTTGCGGCTGTAGGAAATATTCTTAACGACAAGATAGACAAGGTTGATGTTATTGGTGAAGTTAATAGACAGGTTCAAACCCTTGGTAAGGTTATTACCTCTATGGGAGGTAAGGATGGTATTGCCACAATTGAGGATATAAGAGAACAAGCTGATTATAAGAAAGCTGAAAAAGCAATAGTTGAGGGAATACTTACAACTGATAGAGATAAGGCGAGTGTGCTATTAGATTACCTTAAGGAGTACAAAACCACAAGAGACCCTAGTAAAGCAGACGAAACAACTATTCTTTTAGTTAAGGATGATAATGGTTTATTTCAACCTAAGTTAACTGACACACAGGAAAAAAGTGCTTATGCTGCTGTCAAGGATCAGTTACGATCTCAATTAGATTATATAGAAACTGCTGCCGCACCGAAGCGTACAGGGGGTTATAATTCTAGTTATGCAAAAGACAAAGCTGATAAAAGATTAATAGCTGATAAGTACAAGCCAGCTATGGATATCGCCTTAGGAGGTGAGGATTTTGACGATGCTGTTACAGCTGTGACGACCGACATTAATAGTGGAGTGAGGAATATACTCACCCGTGGAAATAATATAGTTATCCAATTTACAGACAATAGGGGTAACCAAATAATTCCTAAAGGTGAAGATGTTGCAGAAACATCTAAGCTACTATACAAATACATAAACCCAAGTGTGACGGATGCAGGTGGAGCTTCACAAGCTTATTCAATGTGGAAGCAATTCTATAGTCCTGGGGCTCCTGGAGCAGGTGGTGGATCATATATGGACATAGAAGCAATGCCAGTATCAAAAGTAGTATTAGATGACGGTTCGAAGTTAACGGAAAAACTTTCTGGAATATTCAATGCTGCTACACGAGCGGAGCAGAAATTTATTGACATTACTAACGTATTGACTAGGGTCGAATTACCAGGGGGTAGAAATTTAAAAGACTTAACGATTAGTGGTGATGGCGTTATAAGTGTCCCATCTTTACCAGTGAGAGATACTGAAGGAAATATTATTGAAGGTGAAACATATAAGTCTGATCCTATACCTATAGGTGCTAGAAGCCCTATTGTACTAAATAATATATTACAAGATATTGTTGATCAAATAATTATAGAAGAAAATACAGCTGCTGAAGCTGCTGGAGTAATGGCAGGATTTTAATAATGATTAAAAAAAAATAATAAATGGACGAAGAGGCATTAGATATATTATTTTCCCTTGCAAAGGGTGACGGTTACAAAAAATCTTTTGAAGAATTTAAGGTTTTAATGAATTCAAATGAGGAAGCTATAAGCAATATGTTTTCCATTGCAAAGGGTAACGGTTACAAAAAAGATGTAGAAGAATTCAAAACATTAGTTGGTTTTAATGCTGCACCTGTAAAAAAAAAAGATTCTTCCGAGGTTATTTCAGAAGATCAGCCATTGGTTTCAGAGCAGGAAGTTGGTACTTCGGATGCTTCAGGAGTAACAGAAGACATTAATGAATATATAGTTCCTACTCCTGTGCCACAGGCTAAAGAAGTTGATGGTATAAATGTAATGGAGTTTGAACCTCTAAACCTAGGCGATCAAGAACAAATACGTCTTCAAGAAAAGAAAACAGCAGCAAGGCATATTCCTAACCCATCCCTCGTAAAAGCTAATAGAATAAAAAAAGAGCAGGAAACTGCAATGATGCTAGAGAGAGCGTCAGGTGTAGAGCCTCTCGATGATAACAGCATTATAAGCGAGACTAGAGCTGCCCTTCCAGGTAGCGATGTTAACAAAGCTAAAGCTGAGAAAAAGGCTTTAGAAGCTGAGAAAAAGGCTTTAGAAGAATCCGAAGCATTGGATTTAGCTGAGTATCTGATTTCAAAGGAGGGGTTAAAAATCAGCCCATCTGAACTAGTAAAGGATAAGGAGCGGATGAAGCGATTATCCCTCGCTAATAAAAAAACCAAGGAAGATCCTTATGATCAAGGAGATCCTTATGCTGGGCTAAGAGAAGCCACAAAGCAAATGCGGGTCATTGAACCAAAATCGAAAGAAGCAGCGGAAGCTCTTGGTCGAGAATGGAACCCAGACGCTGCTAAGGAAAGGGTTGCAGAGAGTGAAAATAGACTTAAAAAGAAAAAAAGAATTATAGAATTAAGAGATGCCTACGCTGCAGAGCTGCTCAAGGAACTCGGAGAAGAAATAAAGGAAACGGATTACCTAAAAGAATTATTGGAAGTAGATGGTGATGAGGAATTAGCTAAGAAAAATTTAAAAGATGGACTTAATGAAATGAGTAATCTTTTTTTAACTGACACTGAAAGAAGCATAAAAAAACTGCAAACGGAAATTGATATGCTTGAAACCATCAAAAATGACGGTGGCACATGGAATGAAAAACAAAGTAATGCTTATATTGAAAAGGTAAATTCAATTCAGGCTTTCAGGTATGATGAGAAGGAACTTGGGACATCGCAGTTGTACGACCCTGTGACAGGGGCGTTTATACAAAACGAAAGAGCAGATAAAGCCACTGTTGATTTCAACGAAACCTTAGACGAAGAACTTTTAAAGTATGAAGACTCAGGAAGGGGAGACTTAGAAAAGAGAAGAAACGAGTTGTATTATGCGTTGAAGACTGAGGTTATGGAAATTCTACTAAGGCAACAGCCAAAGGACAGAAATCCGCTTAATGTCAGAAGAGATGGTGATGGGAATGTTATCCCTATGACCAAGAAAGAGATTTTAGATCAATCAGAACTCAACTCTAAAGCTTTTCCATTTAGCTATGGAGCATTAATAACAGGAGGCTCTAGAAACAGTGGAGACTTCTCTAATTGGATTAATATACTCAACTCCCCACACTTATATACTGACGAACAAAAAGCTGACGCAAACGAGTTATATGCTAGGTTCATTGGTATAAACAGAGCCTTGAATTTAAATGAAGACCCTGGGACACTAAGAGAAGGTGGGTTTATTGAAGGGGTTGTAGAGGTGTTTGACAAAGCATTGGACGGAACCAAAGGGGAGAAATTCGATAAAACCGAGGCTTTTATGACCGAAATGAAGTCAATGGGCATTCCTCTTACCGAGCAACAAGAGAGAGAGATGGGTCAAAGTTTTTCAAAAACATTAGGATCGACAGTAGCTGAGTCAGCTATATTAATGGTTGATATAGCCGCTAATGGAATTTTACTTGGAGGTACTGGGTCTGCGTTAAAAATCCCTGCTCGGATAAGAAAATTATCTAGAACATTAGGTGGAGGAAACAAGGCGATGCAGTTCGGATACAACTTAGCTTTACAGAGTGCTGCGTATGAAATGGCAGGTCAGTCAGCATTTTCAGGAGCAGGAGAGTACGCTGCTGAATCAGGTGCAGGAGCGGCTTTAGAAAAACTAGGGTCTAAGAATGCTATGGTTAACTTCATACTAAAACTAGCTGCTGGTACTGGGGGGGAGACTATAGCTGAGTATACTGGAGGGTTTGCTGAAAATTTTGCGAAAAGCGGAGACATTCAAAGAGCTGCTGAAGACACGTTTGGAAAGACAGTAGAGGAAAGAGAAGAAATTTTTTGGCTTACATTTACAACCTCGCTTATGTTTAGTTCGGTAGGACTTACATCAAGAGAGATAGCGAATAGTAAGAGGAATGCAAGAAATATGCTGATAGAATCAGGTAGCCAAAGTCCTATAGTGATTGAAGGAATAGAAATATTAACGAAAGAACTAGAAGCTGCTGAAGAACAAAAAACTTCTTTAACTCAGAAAAAAGACGAGGCTGTAAGTGCGGTTCAAAACGCATTAGCGGAGGCAAAGAAAAGTGGAGGGGAAGCTATGGTTGATGGCAAAGTTGTCACTGAAGCCACTATAAAAGAAATTGAAGACGCATACGAGTCTAAGGTATCTGAGCTAGAGATTGTTGATGTTAACGAATATAGAAGAACGTCTAAGGATGAGAAAAATCCTGAAGTCAAGAAACTAAAAGAACAGATTGAAGGACTACGTGATGAGGATGGTTTAATACCTCAAGATAAAAAAACTGAGCTTGATCGTTTAAATAAAGCTATAGCTGAAGTAGAGGCACAGCCAACTAGTGAGGTTGAGGTAACAGATGAAGCGGTCTTTGATAGAATAAAAGAGATTAAAGGTGAAGACTCTGCTTACACTCGAGAAGAGTTTGACAATATTAAAAAAATATTAGAGACTGAAAATGAAGCTAAATTAGTAGAGGCACAGACAACTAGTGATGTTGAGGTATTGAAGTCTGAAAAGGCAACAAAGTTAGCTATCTTGGATAGCAAGGTTGCAGAATCAGAAAAAACAGGTGCAATTCCTGTAGATGAAAATGGGAATGCTTTGATGGTTAAGGAGGAGAAGGCGAAAATTGAGGCTGAATATGATGCTAAAATAAAAGAAGTAGAGGCACAGACAGCTAGTGAGGTTGAATCTAAGGAAGCTACTGATGGAGATGTTATACCGAGAGTGATTCTTATTACTTCATCTAACATTAAAACTAATCTAGATAACGGTAGAAAGAAACAGGTGGTAACAGCAGAAGGTGTTATAGAAGAAGATTTTGATATAGAAGATGTCGAGCTTGAATTTGATGTTTTATCTACCCTTGCCGAAAGAGGTAAGTTGACTTGGGACAAGATTGCAAGTACATACATAGGTCAGTCTATTTCGACTTCGGAAAATACTGGCATAAAAGAATTAATAGAATCAGATCCTGTTGGGTTTGTTTCTAAATTAAAAGAATCATTTAGTAAAAAACCTGATACACCAATTAGTGAGGTTGAAGCTAAGGAAGCTGAGATAGAAGAAAAATCTAATCTGGAAATAACTGAGGTCGAGGAGTATGTGGATGAACTAGATAAAACTAAAAAATCTGACCCAAAAGTTTATTGGTCTGTTTCCGAGGTTTCAGAAGTAGACGCGAAAGAAGGAACAGTTGTAAATACTGAGGATGGATCTGCATTAGTAAAGAAAGATGGAGATATAGTTGGGGTATTTAAAAAAATAACCTCAAAAGCGAAAGGTGTAGCACAAGATTTACTTAAAAGAGCTGTTAAGGCTGGTGGGACTAAGTTGGATAATTTTGACGGATACCTGACGAAGCAATATGAAAAAGCAGGATTTAGAGTTGTATCTAGGACTCCGTTTAACGAAGAGTACGCGCCTGAAGGATGGGATAAAGACGCTCACGGTACACCAGATGTCGTAGCTATGGTTTACGACCCAAAAGGGGAGTTAGATATTGAAGAGAAATCATTTAATGATTACGATGAAGCTATATCGTACAGAGATTCTATGGTTCCTGAAACCAAGGTAGAGCAAAACAAAACGGTTAGCGGTCAAACTCTATCCGATCCAAAATCAACAACTCAGAAAAGAGGAGAGTCATTAGCTGCCGAATTTAAGGAAATGGAAGCCAGTAAAAAAGACACTTCCAAAATAGAAGAACAAGTTGAGAACGCTAAAAAAGCAATCGCAAAGGTCTCTCCAAAAACAAAGATCGTTGTACATAAAACTGCTAAAGATTATAAAAATTCTGGCAAGAATAGAAAACAAAACGAAGGTGGAGAGTATGATATCGAGAAGGATACTATCCATATCAACCTAGAAAGTGCTAATGAAAGAACAATAGCTCATGAGGTCTTCCATGCCTTATTATTAAATAAGGGAATGAATGATAAGCAGGCTAAGTCTGTTACCGACAACATGCTAAAGGCAGTCAAAAAAACTGCATCGCCAGAGTTACTAGCTAGACTTGAAGAGTTTAGTGGTAGGTATGAATCTGCTCTTCAAAGTGAGGAAAGTATTGCTGAGTTATTCGGGATACTAGCGGCTGGATATCCAACACTCCCTAAGCCAACGCAGAACATAATCAAGAGATGGTTAGATAAGTTAGCGAAACTGTTCGGTTTGAAAATGTTCACTGACAATGAGGTGGTTGATATGCTAAACGTTGTATCAAAAAAGGTTAAGGAAGGTGTTGAGATCAGTGAGAAGGAGCTTAAACCTATCAGAAAAAAAGTAGACCTAGAGAAGGAGTTTGAGGGCGGTATCCCAGTAGATGAACTTACTGATGAAGACTTGGATCAGGATCAGACTAGTCAGTGGAAAAGCAGTGATATATCGAATATTATAACAGAGCAAGGAGACGGAGGTGCTGTTGGAGAGTTCAACTTAAGAGACAGAAAGCAGAAAGCACCGTCAATAAGTAACGATAGTAGGTCTTTCGCTTCACTTATACAAGAAGCTAACATGTCTGATTTCTCTGGACAAAAGTTCGTCACGAACATGTATGACTTTACTAGCGCAGGAGAAGTCGAGCTCGCCCCTGGGATAACCATAGATCTATATGGAGGTAAAAGCTACGTCCCTTTAATGATGGACAAACAAGGGTTAAGCCTTGGAGATAAGTCAAACTTGGCGGCATTCAATTCCAAAGCAAATGCAGAGGGGTTCATAAGAAATTCAGTAGAGAGTGGTGCTCAACTATTCGCTCCTCATGTAGGAACAAAAGAAGGTTCATGGCAGTTCCAACAAAACTTGTTCGAGCAACTGACTTACGCGGTACTTAACAATAATATACTGACTAACAAGCAGTTGATAAAAGTATTCAACTCAGCTATATCAAGTAAGAATGGGAAGAAAGCTTTTGAGACTTTTAAAAACAAACTTGGCAGAAACATAAGAAGCCTAAACAGTTTTGCTAGTAACCCTGAGCAATTGATTGAGTTACTAAACACTGAAAACAATTACTCTCCAGAACTAAGAAAAGTTCTAAACGAGAAGCTGGCAGGAAACAAGGAGTTCCAAAAAGCAATAGGCGTAAAGAATAAGATAGAGTTCTCAGAAAAATTTGAAGACCCTTTAAATGTAGGTAGTAAGGGTGGTGATTTAATTGGCTTAATAGAATTTGACAATACTACGTTTGAAGTCTCGAAGCCAGAGAAAACTGACCCCGATTATCACCCTTCTTTTGCATGGACAGTTAAGGCTAACATAAACGGAATATATCAGCCAATAGACTTTCATCAGTCTAGTGACGCGACAGAAACTTACACTAAGTACAATAAGGACAAGGTGAGTGTTTCGGATAAATCTAAAGTAGACAAGTCTGACTTTGTGAAGTCTAACGTGAGTAGTAGTGCTGGAGCAATACCGAAAGTTGCTGAAGTTAGCTTGTCTAGAAAACAACTACCAGCTGACACTCAACGATCTCGTAAGCAGATTGTAGGTCTTCAAGGTAAGAGTCCTAAGGAAGTTGTATCAAGAGTAAGAAAACAAAAGGGGTTGATAAATGTTTCAGAGAAAGAGGCATTAAAGTATTCAAGAGCAGGGATAGAGAGTCAGTATGATGCACAAGCTATAAAGCAGATTGGTCTTCAAGGGGTTAAGTTTGATAAGGCATCTATACAAGAAAAGATAAAAGAAGAGTTTGATTCTCTTATAGATAAAGCTGACACCTATGTAATATCTGAAGATAGTAAGGCTGTTGATGGTGCTATACAGTTTGAGATAAGCGCATTAGAAAATGATGGTGCGTCACTAAATAGTATAAACAATGCTAAGAAGGCTCTTGAGCCAGGCTCTATGAGGGATGCTTTTATAGATAAGTACAAGTCAACTCAGAAAGAAACTATAGATCAATGGAAATCATACCTTTCTGAGTCTGATTACAATGACTCATTCAAGTACTTAATATTAGACGCTATATTAACAAACAATTACGACTTTAAGACTGATAAATATACAAAGAGAACATCAAAGACAATAAGAAACTTTACACCTTTCGATGCAGGAACATTGGCTGCTTTATACGCAAGTGATAGTAAAAAGTTACTTAAAGATTATGTAGAAATTCAAGCTCAAAATACTAACAACATAGTTGAATCATCTTCATATGTTTCTACAAGCGAAGGTGAGTGGGTGAAATTTGAAGGTGGACAATCTGTGAGTAACGAAGTTAGGCAAGAGAACGCTAATAAGTTGTCTCAGATGGTTCAAAACACTTACTGGTGCACTAAGACGAATGCAAAGAGCCAACTAGATGATGGTGACTTCTATGTCTATGCTACAAAGAATAAGGATGGAGAATATGAGTCTAGGGTTGCAGTAAGAATGGAAGGTGATAAAGTTGGAGAGGTCAGAGGTAACGCATCTTCAAAGCAAGACTTAGAGCCAGAAATGCTTCCTGTTGCAGATAAGTTCCTAAAGGAAAATATACCAAATAACAGTGGTAAAAAGTGGTTAGATTCTATAGAGTACAATACTAGGGTTAAGGATCTTACCGACAAAATTGATGGTAAGGTTGTTGGCGAGAAGTCACTACAAGAGTATCTTGAAATAATAAAAGATTCTGATAAATTCAAAGTGGACTATGGAGAAAATGGTCTAGTTACGAAACTGAAGGATGTGTTTAAAGACTCTAAGTTTGACTTCTCAGTAGCTCGTAATCTTAGGGAATTAAGACCTAATACTGTTTTATTTATTGGAGACTTTGAACCTTCAAAAGAAGTTCAATCTAAGCTTTTCCCAAAGTATGTAACTGGGTATGCTGATTTCGGATACTCTCAAGTAACTGACCTAGGTAGCCTTCAATCTATTGGGGGGTATGCTGATTTCGGAAGGTCTCAAGTAACTGACCTAGGTAGCCTTCAATCTATTGGGGGGGGTGCTGATTTCGTAAGGTCTCAAATCACTGACCTAGGTAACCTTCAATCTATTAGGGGGTATGCTGATTTCGGAAGGTCTCAAATCACTGACCTAGGTAACCTTCAATCTATTGGGGGGGGTGCTAATTTCAGAAGGTCTCAAGTAACTGACCTAGGTAACCTTCAATCTATTGGGGGCGATGCTCGTTTCGTAGACTCTCAAGTAACTGACCTAGGTAACCTTCAATCTATTGGGAGGGATGCTGATTTCAGAGGCTCTCAAGTAACTGACCTAGGTAGCCTTCAATCTATTGGGGGCGATGCTCGTTTCGGAGGCTCTCAAGTAACTGACCTAGGTAGCCTTCAATCTATTGGGGAGGGTGCTGATTTCGTAGACTCTCAAGTAACTGACCTAGGTAGCCTTCAATCTATTGGGAGGGATGCTGATTTCAGAGGCTCTCAAGTAACTGACCTAGGTAGCCTTCAATCTATTGGGAGGGATGCTGATTTCGTAGACTCTCAAGTAACTGACCTAGGTAACCTTCAATCTATTGGGAGGGATGCTTATTTCGGAGACTCTCAAGTAACTGACCTAGGTAACCTTCAATCTATTGGGGGCGATGCTCGTTTCGGAGGCTCTCAAGTAACTGACCTAGGTAGCCTTCAATCTATTGGGGGCGATGCTCGTTTCGGAAGGTCTCAAGTAACTGACCTAGGTAACCTTCAATCTATTGGGGCGGATGCTTATTTCAGAAGGTCTCAAGTAACTGACCTAGGTAACCTTCAATCTATTGGGGGGGATGCTAATTTCAGAGGCTCTCAAGTAACTGACCTAGGTAGCCTTCAATCTATTGGGAGGGATGCTGATTTCGGAGATAAACAAAATCTTAAAGAAGAGTTTAACAGAAGACAATCTGAACAGACAAGGGTAAGAAAACAACTACCAGCTGATGATTTGACTAAGATAGAAGCAGTAAGAAAACTAGCTCAAGAGAAAGGATACACCGAAGCTGAACTGAAGGTTGCTCTTGAAAAGCTTGGCTTCTCTAGGGCAGAGATAAACTCGACCAAGGAGAAATCTATTACTGATGCTCAAGAGAAATTTGACACCTCAATAAAGAGAGGGAACACTAAGGCTGACGCTGTAAAATCAGCACTAGGAGATTTAGAGTCTACCACTTGGTATAGTATCACCACCGACACGAAACGGGACGCAGCCGTAAAAGAATTAATGGAATCTCTAGGAGAGAAGATCGAGACAGCACCATCTACTAAAAAGGTTCTTGGTGTTAAAAAGAAGAAGGTAACAGTGGATGAGATGGCTGCACTCAAGTCTCAGATAAAACTAGAAGCTAAGGCTGCAAGAGAGTCTGTCAAGGCCTACAAGGATGCATCAAAAAAGATAATAACATATATAAAGCAATTACAAAAGACTGGGGTAATAACAAACGCACAATCATCATCTATGATTAAGAAGGTCTTGTCAACCAACATGCTTAATGATAAGATGGTTTCTAGGTTGGAGGCATATATCTCTAAGATTTATACTAAAGCTGAACTAGCAGAAAAAATATCAAGAGCAAGAAAGTTGAGAAAAACAGCTATAAAAAACATTAAGTCAAAGGTTGGCCCTTCAAGAGATTTACTACAGACGCTTAGAGACTTATTCTCGGTAGATCCTTCCCTTATACCATTAAACAAAATTGATGCGTACCTAGATATATTAACTCAGTTTGGTGAACGCTCTGCTGTATTGAAACTAAAAGAGGCTGGGGAAGTTATGGATAGTGCTTCTGATATATTAAGTTCTATAGAAGAGGTCGATAAGGTTGATCTTGACAAGGTATCTTTACCCAATAAATTGAACGAAGAGATAGAGGCTGATCTTGATGGATACTTGAAAGGGATAATATCTAATAAGATTGAATTTGAAAATGTCCAAGAAGGAGACGCTAAAGATCTTGCAATGTTCTTAAACTCTCTAACTAGTTCTGACTTAGAGTTACTTATAAAGGAAAAGAAGGACGGAACCAAAGACTACTCAATGCTTGAGAAGTTAAGAGAGGTTAAGTCTAATATAACAAATGGATATGTTCCTGCATTAGCAAATAGTATAAGGAACACAGTAAAGGCAAAGAGATCTGAATCTAAGATAAGAGGTGTTGTAGAAAAAACAAAAAAATACAACATCCTAACTGGATTCTCTAGAGTTTATGGTAAAGTAAAGGGGGCTATCACTGGAAAGACTGGTCTAACAGAGGCTATTAGAGGCACAATGACTACCGCTATAGATGATATACTAGGCAACTTTAATAGTAAGACTATATATAATAATGTTATACTACCATTAGCTCAAGCGTTTTCTGCATATCAAGCTGATATGTCTAAGAATGTAGACGCTAAGTTGGATTTAGCGGATTCATTATTATATAAGACTAAGATCCCCTCTATTCAAAGGCTTACTAATGCTGTTCAAAAATCTAAGTATAAAATTCAAGCATACAGATTACAACGTGAGTTTGAATCTAACCCTGATAGTAAACAAGTAGCTACTGCTGTAGACTTTATTGATGCTACAATAGAAGCTATTAGTTTTAACGAAGCAGGCCGTAGATTAAATCAAAGAGATATAAAGATATTAAAAGAAATAAAGAAGGAGTTCTCTGAAGGTGGACAAATAAGTCTGAGCAAGATAGAGGATAGCTTATCAGAAAACGAAAAGAAGGCACTCAAACTAATTGATGAGGCGGCTGATATGGAGGCTAAAGCTTTATGGACTGCAACAGTGATAAGGGGTGTGGGTATGAAGCCAATAAATAATTATGTGCATCACAATATAATTCCTAAAAATGATACAGCGGAATCTGATAATGTTCTTAAAGGATCTAGTAAAATGTCGAAGCCATCAACAAACGCAGGCACATTAAGAGAGAGAACTCCTGGGGCAAAAGCTATAAACTTTGACCCTATATCATCAACATCCAGTGGTGCTAGGGAGACACTTTTAGATTACCACATGACTGATGCGGTGAAGGTGGTTAACGCAGCCGTTAAAGGTGTGAAATATACAGGGGATTTAACAAAGGATCAGCAAGATGCTATAAACGCTATTGATAATATTAAGAATGAGCTTTTAGATAATGTATTTAAAGCACAGTTTGTGTCTGAAACTTCTTTCGGAGGTGTTCTTAAAGGGATTCAGAAATTAGGTTATGCGGCTGCATTAGCCTCTGTTCCTAGAGCTGGAGCAGAACTTGGAAGTAACCTCACCTATGCTTTTACACAGCCACAAGCATTCTTGGGTGGGGTTAAGAATTTTGGTGGGTTAGTACTAGGAGCGGAAGGTATGAACGCTATGGATAATCTAGGCAGTACTGAGACAATGAGATTATATGATACAGATGTGATGACATCTAAGATGGTGGACTCAAACATATTACATACTAGTGCACCAAAAGCAAAAAAAACAGCTCACTCTATTGTTGATAAAGCATCATTCATATATCAGATGGGGCCAAAACAACTTAAAGCTCTTACTACATTTGTAGCAGACAAGTTAATATCCACCCCAGACAAAGCGGTATCTAGACCTTTCTGGTTTGGGGCATTCGCTTTGAGTTTTAAAAAGTCAACAGGTATATCTTTAACCAAGAAGGATATGCAGGAGGTTGCTGACGGAACTTCTAAATACTTAAGCGAAGAATATAAGGATGCAAGAGAAAAGGCAACTAAGTACGCAGATCAAGAGGTAATAAAAATGGCTAGTAGTAACAACCCATTTAATACTGTTCTTAAGAATGTTGTGAGTCCTAATGACGCTGGCTATACTAAAATCTATAAGGCTGCAAACTCTTACATGTCTACCTTTATGATGAATGAGTATGCCACCGCTAGGAATGCAGTCCTGTCATTGTTTAAACAAGGAGATTTAAGTAAGGCTCAGTCTGTTGCTACACTTAGTGGTTTAATTATCAGGATGGGATCATACATGGTTCTTTACTCTGTATTAAGATCGGCATTTGATTCGCTATTTGGTTACGAGGATGAGGATGAAGAAGAATTATCCGACCTTGCATTACGTCAATTCATTGGTGCACCAATAACATTAATAACAGGTAGAGGTTTGGGCCAAGTACCTAGGTTGTTAGTAAACTTCGGTGTTGAACAAGTGAATGAAAATTATCTTGAAGGGTTAAGAGATGGTAAGGATTATGATCCGTATAAGCATTCTTTAGTATTCTCTCAAGTATCTGAAGATGACTTAAAGAATAAGACTCCAGAAGAGAATTTAATTAAGATGTTTGCTGGCCCTTACTCGCCTTTACTTTCATCAGCATCTAGGTTTGTAAAGGTTGTCACTAGATCTATAACTTCCCAAAAACAAGAAACTAAAGATAAGTATAAAAAAGAACTCGAAGAGAGAATGAGAATAGAGGCTATGGGTAACCTTGGGTTTTTACCATTATATAAAGATATAAGAAGAATGATTTTAAAAGATTTATTTAAAGAATATAATGAACCAAAGAAAAAGAAAAAGAAATACAATTGGAGGATAAGTGGGTAATTTATTTTAAAATAAAAAGGGAGAGCAACACACCCTCCCTTATTACAATCAACATAGAAACAATAAATTTTTAAAAGAATATTA
>Ga0208303_1000236_pt1 | contig 23374 bp, 30 predicted proteins | sample CB_VirMetaG_2_FD_184537 | JGI IMG/M metagenome (GOLD analysis project Ga0208303, IMG submission 184537) | Freshwater to marine saline gradient viral communities from Chesapeake Bay - CB_1504_2 Viral MetaG (SPAdes) (version 4) | ecosystem: Environmental > Aquatic > Marine > Coastal | place: USA... | reverse complement strand
GAGCTTGTGATAAATTGCTATATGACAAATCGACAGGACGTTTAACAACGCTGAAGGAGACTTTTTAGTGGCTAAGAAAGCGCAGAACAATACCTATACTCCTAGGACAAAGGTACGAAGAAGGCGCAGTGCAAGACCACTCAATCACCAGAAGACGTTAGGCAAGCGGTCAGCATTCGCAGGACAAAAGAGCAAGAACAGGGGACAGGGATGATACAGGTAGCACTAATAGACCAGATGGGAGACGACCTGAGTGTCGTCAACGCAGCACGGGTGAGCTTCGACAAGGTTCACATTGAGATGGAACCTAGTGACGAAAAGCTGATAAAGTACTTGGCAGATCATAACCACTGGTCCCCCTTTGCCCATACCAGCTTGCAGTTCCATATCAGAGCGCCTATCTTCGTAGCTAGGCAGCTTGCCAAGCACCAAGTAGGCTTGGTCTGGAACGAGGTGAGCCGCAGGTATGTTAGCGACACCCCAGACACATGGAAACCTGAGATTTGGCGCAAAGCAGCTGACGACAAGAAGCAAGGCTCTATGGACGAACCTATCCAGAGTGAGTCTCTCATTTCCAAGATGTACGCAGAGGTTATGGTCCACTGCCTGAACACATATGAAATTATGATTGACTCTGGTGTTTGCCCTGAGCAAGCGCGTGCTGTTCTTCCACAAAGCACATACACAGAATGGTACTGGACCGGATCGCTGTATGCGTTCAGCCGTGTCTGTAAGCTCAGGCTTGCCAAGGACGCACAAGCAGAGACACGGCAGGTAGCAGATCAGATATCAGAACGATGCAAGATAAACTTCCCCATCAGCTGGAGACACCTGTGCGGGTAGTCATATTAGACATAGAGACAGACGCTATTGACGCCACTGTGATCCACTGTGTGGTCACTTTGGAAGACAATGATATGCGTGTCTGGACCGACCCTGTAGGCTTATCTAGCTACTTAGAAGACGCTACTGTGGTTGCACATAACGGTCTAAGCTTTGACTTCCCTGTACTAGCCAGGCTTTGGGGGGTAAGGCTAAAATTCGATCAGATGGTTGACACGCTTGTCCTCTCCATGCTCGACAAACCTGACAGGGAAAAAGGACACAGCCTGAAGGCTTGGGGCATACGGCTCGGAGAACACAAACAGGAGTTCGATGAAGACTTCGGCCGGTACACTCCCAAGATGCTAGAGTACTGCAAGCAGGACGTCGTGGTGTGCAGCAAAATCTACCGTGTTTTGTCTGATCAGATGAAGGAGTTCAGCGAGCAATCTATCAGAGACGAACATCGTATGCGTATAGTTGCGGATCGCGTGAGCAAAAACGGGTTCAAGCTAAATCTCACCAAAGCTATAGAACTATATAACAAGATACAAATTGAGCAAGACCGTATCAGCGCAGAGTGTGTAGCAATGTTCCCGCCCATTGTTGAAGAAAGGCACTCTGAAAAGACGGGAAAGCGTTTGAAGGATAAGATAACCGAGTTTAATCCTTCCAGCAGACAACAGATAGCCCAGCGTTTGATTGAGCTAGGCTGGAAACCTACCGATCTTACTCCTAGTGGTAAACCCAAAGTAGACGAAAAGACATTGCAAAACTCTGATCTACCTGTGGCCCAGAAACTTGCTAGATACTTTCTGCTTCAGAAACGATCTGCTTTGCTCAAAGCATGGATCAAGGCTTGCTCAGTGGAAAGCAGAGTGCATTGCAGGTATCGCACCCTAGGTACTGTTACAAATCGTATGAGTTGTGTTAGCCCTAATCTTCAACAAGTTCCTGCGGTGCGCTCAGAGTATGGCACAGAGTGCAGATCACTGTGGGAAGCTGGGAGAGGCAATGTACTAATAGACACAGACGCTGCTGGACTTGAGCTACGTGTCTTAGCTCATTATATGAACGACCCTAAATTTACAAAGGAGGTACTAGAAGGTGACGTACACACAGCTAATCAACAAATGGCTGGTCTGGAAACTAGAGCGCAAGCTAAGACGTTCATCTACGCGCTTCTCTATGGAGCGGGAGACGCTAAAATCGGGAGTGTTGTTAACGGATCGGCCAAGGACGGTGCGGAACTACGTGAAAGATTTATGGCGAACATGCCGTCGTATAGGCGGTTGTCAGAAGCGGTAACCCGTAAAGGCCAGAGCCAAGGTAAGCTCATGGCCCTAGACGGCAGGGTGCTTAGAGTACGGTCAGCCCATGCATCGCTGAACACATTGATCCAAGGTAGCTCTGCGGTGCTTATGAAGAAGTGGTTCATGTACGTGGACTACCACCTGAGAAGGAGAAGACTAGATGCCAAGATCGTAGCAATGGTGCATGATGAATTAGTTTTAGAAACATCAGAAAAAGATGTTGATCATGCAAAAGATTGTGTTATACTATCTATACGTCAGGTCAACAAGGCGTACAAACTGAACTGCGAACTAGACTGCGACGTTCAAACTGGAAACAATTGGAGCGAGATACACTAATGGCTAACGGATTTACATACCTTGAAGGCACGATGTTTTTCCCCTTTATCTTCGACAAGACTGACAAGTTTGGTCGCTACAGTGTGGCACTTGGTCTTGAAGGTGATCAGATCAAGAACGCCAAGAACATTGGTCTGAATGTTAAGCAGGAAGATGGCAAGAAGGACGGGATGCCTTATGTCCAGCTAAAGAGCAACTACAAGCCCCAGCTGTTCGATGCAGAGGGTAAAGAGTACGGTGGGCCTACTATGCTCAGCAATGGCAGCAAGGCGGTGGTAAAGGTCAGCCAGCGGCCGTATAATAACAGCTTTGGTACTGGTGTTACTACCTATATGTCTGCTGTGAAGATCACTGACCCTGTGGAGTATGTCCCAGAGGGTAGTAAGTCTAAGGGCTTTGACGAAAAGCCAAAGGCTGGAGCAGTGGACGATCTTAACGACGACGTTCCGTTCTAAGTGGGAGCGCCCAAGTACGGGCATTGGGACATTAGTCTGGTAGGCAGATTCAATCCGAATGATCATTTTGGATTTGTCTACCAGATTACCCATAAAGAGTCCGGTAAGAGTTATATAGGTTGTAAGCACCTGTATAAATATAGGAAGACAATTAGAACAACGGAGAGTGATTGGAAATACTACTGTTCGAGTTCTAAGTATCTTGAACCGGACATAAAGAAGTTTGGTAAAAGAGCTTTCAGTTTTGTTATACTTTTACTATGTAAAAACAAACGCGACCTGTACTACAATGAGATGAAGATGCAGGTTGACCTGGATGTTCTTGGCAGTGACAACTACTACAATAAGAACATTGGCGGTAAGAGGTTCTTCAGACCTGTTGAGAGTTACAAACAAACGTCTGGGGTCAATAGCGATAGATACATAGGTCCGTTTACCATAACTTACGATAACGGTGTTGAGCATAGGATAGACGCCATGTCTGTCCGTGAGTTTGCTGAACGTCATGGGTACGATCAGGCGAACTTGAGTAAAGTCAAAAACGGAAAACGTAAGTCTCATAAAAACATAGTGAAGGTGGAATATGACAAAGACAAAAACGATTGATACGCTCGTAGACGACATCTACGACTTGGTGTCTAACGGTAAGAAGAAACCAGACCAAGGGCTACTGTTTGAGCTAGGTGCTACCGTGATGGACTCCATGCGTAAACAGTTATGGGTCAGCCAAGCCGAGCCTAATCCTAGGCTGCGTATGTCTAACATTGGAAAGCCGTGCAGCAGGGCATTGTGGTACGACATCAACGGCGACGACCAAGCTGAGAGCTTTACCCCACAGACCAAGCTCAAGTTCATCGTAGGTGACATTGTTGAAGCACTACTGATCTACTTAGCTAAGGAAGCTGGACATTCTGTGACCCAAGCACAGGCTGAGATAGAAGTAGATGGTATCAAAGGACACATCGATTGTTTCATAGACGGTGAGCTTGTAGATGTTAAGTCTGCTTCGTCTTTTAGCATGAAGAAATTCAAGAATGGTACGCTGCCTGACGACGATGCCTTTGGTTATATCAGCCAGATCAGTGGATATGCTAACGCTTTCGGTAAGAAGAGCGGTACGTTCTTGGCATTTGATAAATCAAGCGGGGAACTGGCAACCTATACTCACCATGAGATTGAAGACACCAGTGCCAAGATTGCTACTATCAAGCACGACGTTGCCCTGCCAGAGCCGCCGCAGCGACATTTTGATACTGTTCTGGATAAACAGTCAGGACGAAAGAAACTAGGTATCAATTGTTCGTATTGTTCCCACAAACAGACGTGCTGGGGCGATGAGCTAGAGGTCAAGTTCCGCTCAGGTCGTCCGGTGTTTCTTATAGGAAAGGAGAAAGTAGTGAGGGAGATTTCTAGTGAACACGGTTTCTGATGAGCAGCTTCTTGATATCAGCGAAGCCTACAGTTGTGAAGAGATTGTAGATTTGCTGGACATAGACTCTCTGAAGCTGCTAGACTTATTGAGAGAAGAGCTAGCCGAGAACATTCATAAATTTAACTTGAGGCCGGTAGACTGTAATGACTTTTAAATCCAATGAAAACCCAATGTTCCGTTCCAAGTTCAGCGAGGACATCTTCAAGCACAAGTATGCCCATGAAGGGTGCATGACTTGGTACGACTTGGCAAAGACCTTGGTTGACGATGTATGTGGTGATCTGCTCACGAAGGATGAGGTGGGTACTCTCACTGAGATGGTTCGGGAACTCAAGTTCATCCCCGGCGGCCGCTATCTGTACTACGCCGGTCGTCCTAACAAGTTCTTCAATAACTGCTACCTGCTGAAAGCAGAAGAAGACAGTCGAGAAGATTGGGCTAACCTTAGCTGGAAGGCTGAGTCCTGTCTGATGACGGGTGGTGGCATTGGTGTGGACTATTCGATCTATCGTCCAGAAGGTTCCGGCCTGAGCAAAACAGGCGGGTTGTCCAGCGGTCCTATCCCTAAGATGCAGATGCTGAACGAGATCGGCCGCAGGGTCATGCAGGGCGGTAGTCGTCGGTCTGCTATCTATGCCAGCCTGAACTGGAAACACCGTGACATTGGTGCGTTCTTGGCGAGTAAGAACTGGTACGATATGCCTGTCGGCCAGACAGGTTTCAGCATGGGCCAAGTCAAGGAGCAGGACTTTAACTTCTCAGCACCGCTGGACATGACAAACATCAGTGTCAACTATGACACAGAGTGGCTGTTGAATTACTGGAAGACAGGCGAAGTAGGCGAGACGTTTATGACTAACGTCAGACAGGCGTTGAAAACGGCAGAGCCTGGTTTTAGCTTTAACTTCTTTGACAAAGAGAACGAGACACTCCGTAACGCTTGTACTGAAGTGACCAGCGCCGACGATAGCGACGTGTGCAACCTTGGTTCCATCAACATGGGACGCATCAGCAGCCTCAAAGAGTTCAGCCAGATCGTAGAACTAGCCACTAAGTTCTTGATCTGTGGTACGATGAAAGCCAAGCTTCCTTACGAGAAAGTCTACCTGACGCGAGAGAAGAACCGTAGGCTCGGTCTTGGCCTGATGGGGATGCACGAATGGCTGATCAAGAAGGGCCAGAAGTATGAAGTTAGCGATGAGCTTCACCAGTGGCTCTCTGTGTACAAGGGGGTCAGTGATAAAGTCAGTAGAGAAACTGCTGATCAGTTTAGCATTACCCGTCCTGTTGCTAACCGTGCTATTGCTCCTACTGGTAGCATTGGCATTCTTGCTGGTACTTCTACTGGTGTTGAGCCTATCTTTGCTGTTGCCTACAAGCGCAGGTATCTCAAGGGCGGAAACAAGTGGCACTATCAGTACGTAGTAGACAGCGCAGCCCAAGAGATCATTGATCTGTACGGTGTGAAGCCTGACGGCATTGAGTCTGCCCTAGACTTGGCCAGTGACTATAAGCGTCGGATGAAGTTCCAAGCTGACGTACAGGACTATGTTGATATGTCCATCAGCAGCACGATCAACCTGCCAGAGTGGGGGAGCAAGCTCAATAATGAGGACACTGTGCAGGACTTTGCTAATACCCTTGCTAGTTACGCTCACAGGCTGCGAGGTTTCACGGTGTACCCTGATGGATGTAGGGGCGGACAGCCTCTATCTTCGGTGTCCTATAGTGAGGCTGTAGACAAGCTGGGCGAAGAGTTTGAGGAAGGACTAGAGACGCATGACATCTGTGATATCACAGGACACGGCGGAAGTTGTGGAGTCTAAGAGTCCCTGTGTGAACGTGTGTCAGCTAGAGAATAGGATGCACGATATGATCTGTATAGGTTGTCTGAGAACGCAAGAGGAGATTGCAGATTGGACGACCTATACAGAACTGGAAAAATACAAAGTTCTATGGAGAATTAAAAATGTACGGTAATGTATTTAGGTCTGGCGAGGAGACAGGCACAGACGATTTCTCCGCAGAGTTCTGTCAGGCTATAATTAAATTATCTGACGAACTGACAGAACAAGAAGCTTTGGTCCGTGATGGTTCTAAGGTAGAACAAATCAGAAGTAACTCTATCTTTGCCATAGACGATGCAGGGTTTATGCAGACTGTTCTGTACACAGTACTAGCCGCAAACTTGCAGCAAGGTTGGAACTTCGATATACAAGGTGTACAACCTCTACAGCTTAGCAAGTACACCGTGGGAGAGAAGTATTCTTGGCACCTAGATTATGACCACATGGAGCAAACTAGGAAGCTTACGTTCAACGTCGTACTCAACGACGACTACGAAGGGGGTGACTTCCAGTTCAGTTGGGGGTCACCTAGTGCGTCTTATAAGAAGAGGGTGATCAACGAAAAGGCTATGAAAATACCCGGAAGGATCATTGTCTTCCCTAGTTACTACTACCACAGGGTAACACCAGTGACCAAGGGTGTTCGTTATAGCTTGACCGGCTGGGCGTATGGTCCTGCGTTTAAATAGGATCATCTTGGGCAAACACTACTTTCTGACAGTAAGCCGCCCAGCTTTTGAAACTACCTGACATACGCTGTTCTTCCATAACTGCCCTGAAGGTTTCCACTTCGGGGCATTTTTTTATTTCAGACACGCTACTATGGAATGAACCATCGTTGTTCCAAAGTAGGATGATCATCATAAGTTTAATTGTTACGGTCATGTCCGTTCCTGATTGGCAGCATCGAACGCTTGATAAGCATAATTACCTCGCGTTTTTCACCATTGAAGCACCAAAGTACAGGCCGACAATTGCGCTGAGCAGATGTGTGTCCAATGGTGTGATCACCAAGCCTTTCAGGGCTTGCCATTTTACAAGTTCCTTGCCTTCTGTGAAGAACAAGAAACCAGGGCTCCATTCTGTATAGCCTATGGTGACAGGTATCTCAGGCCAGAACACCGCTATCACCTTGGGCCACACTATGATAGCTCCCACGGCAGACAAGGCGATGATCCTGCGTGTGATTTGGAAGCCCTTGTTCTCGTACCTGCGGGCCATGTCTGTTGCCTTAGACTGTGCAGACAAGCCCTCTATGGCCCTGTTAAATGCGTCCTGCTTGGCCTTCTGGCTTTGACCCCATAGTGTCATCAACCCAGAAAGAAGACCAGAACCTAGCATCGTTATGAGTTCTAAAGGTATACCCATTATTTTTTACCAGCCTCTAACAGTTTAATTCGGACTTGCATATCGTGGATTGTGCGCATAAGCTCCTCTCTCATCTTTTGCCGAGCTATGCTGTTTGCTGGACTAGCGATGATCTCACCTTGAGGCGTTACGAGCAACATTAGATATCCTTCTACTTTTTGAATACGGTTCTCTGTTTCGTTCAGAGCCGTAATCAAATAGCCAACAGCGGCAAACAAAACCGGAGCTAGGGCCGTTAGAGCAGATTGGATATTTAAGTTCACTTCTTTCTCCTCAACAACTTTTGAATTGTATCAGTTTCAACGATGCGGATAGCCATCCAGACAATCGTCAAGATACTGGCTATTGCCGGTAATAGTTCGACAATCGTACCAAAAGCTATGAAACCAGCCGTGATGTCAAGGGGGGTTTTATCGTTCATTTATCTGACAAACCTTCCCATGTTTCTTATGGCATTAGCGGTTTCTTGCATTCTTTTCCGTATACCTCTACGTCCACGTTTTACAGCATTTTTGTATTCGTCATTATTTAAAAATTCAATAGCAGCTTCTTCAAATTTGTTTTGATTTATTAACTTTCTGGTTTTAGGGCTCTGTACTAAGCTTCCTCTAAACCACTCACTTATAAGAGGAGCCTGTAACATAGGAGGCAGGTTATCAAACTGAGGAATTGCTTTTTTTATTTCAGGGAGTCTTTTATTTATGTCCTCTCTAAGAACACTCATGGCCTTTTCTTTTGTCATAGATTGGCCCTTTTTCACATTATCTGTGTGACCATAACCAATAGTAAGAACATCTCCCCTTGTCGGAACCTTTGCTGTAGGTATGAAGCCTTCTTCTTCAGCGATATAATTGACTATGTAATCATTTTGATTTGGAGCAACCGGATCGGGAGACACACCAAGAAGCCCACCGGGTTTTGTCTGAGGACGCGGCACACCCATAACAGCTTGGGCCGCAGGGTCACTAGACATATCTTCGGGTATGCCTACGAGACGCTGCACGTAATCTAGTAAACCCAGCATATCAGAATTTCCCCGTGTATCTGAAGCTTGCTGTGATATTCCTGAGCATATCGCTGACACCTTGGGTATGATTAACAGGAGCATTAACACTAGCAGACAAACCACCTTGTGCATAGTTGACTCCTACATTGCCACCCTGCGGTCCATAATTGCCAACACCAGTGAACCCACCACCCATAGGCACCTGTGCGTTTACGTTATAACCCAGCAAGCCCTGCTGCCCCACGGTTGCCTCTGCGCTGCCTTGGACATAGGGAGAGACGGCGCTAAGGTCCAACCTTGGTGTCAATGTTGGATCAGTCAGGCTAGGGTTACCGCTCATGGTGACGCCAGTAGGGAGCATCTCGTTGAACTGCTGCTGCATAGGCTCTATGTACTGCTCCTTGGCAGCGTCGATAAGCTGCTTGGTGTAGTCTACTGTCTCAGGGGCTAGGTATTTAGCCCCCATGTAAGCAGCACCACCTGCTGCCTCTGGTACAGATGGTATACGATCCATGACGTAGTTGAAAGGCTCAGACGCCCCTCCCCTTTCCGCAGCTTCCCTAACCTGTTTGAAATAATCAGCCATTATGCCACGCTCCTTGCTATATCAGCGCCCTCTTTCAGACCTGATGTACCTACGCCTTGTATCATACTGGCAATCTGTTGTATTGCTGCCAGCCCTGTGTCGGTTGGGACCATGCTCTGCTGTTGCTGCTTCTGTTCAGCCTGTCTCTCTGCTTCAACCTCTGCCCCAGTTCGCTGTCTGACAGGAACTACCGGCGTGTTTTCGTTTGGTAACCTTTCGTCAGCCTCGTTCATATACGCTGCCACTGACGCTGCGAACAGACCATCCCTTCCTGCCAGTATCTTGGACGCACTTGCGTTTGCGGCTTTCAAGGCAATTTGAGCATTTTTGTTCAGATTAGAGTTCTTGGCCACCTGTTCTATGCTCTGCCCACCGTTGATCGCAGCATTAATAGCCTTCCAAGAGCGACCACCGGGAGCATAAGATTTGAGCATACCCATGAACACAACTGGTTTCAATGCTGCTCCAGCCGAGAAGTTTATCAGACCACGTAAGCCCATCAGCGGCTGTCCCGCTGCACTAATAGCACCAGCCGTTGGATCAAGGTTGAAGCCACCCTGTATCACATTGGCCATCTGCATGAGAGGTTTGTACAGGTCTTTTGTTCCCTCCTTGCCGCTGCCCAGAAGCTCTTTAAGCGCAGCCGGGGATACGTTATTGGCAGCAACGATATCATCAGCCCATCCTTTCAAGGCTTGGTTCCTGGTCTGCGGATTCTGACCAGCTATCTTCTTAACCCGGTCAAAAATCTCAGAGTACAGCATCAGGTTATAAAAGTCGGTGCCTCTTGGCTCAATAGCCTTGATAGCCCGATACTGCTCAACGGCTGTGTCTAGATCAGCGTCTCTCAAGTTGCGACCAAGTTTGGCAATGTTGTCCACAAACTGGCCAGCCTCTTCGTAGCTCAGCTGCATCTTGAGCTTCTCCGCTGCGCGTACATTGCCCTTAGACAAGTTTTCTAGGGCTTTTCTGTACTCCGTGAACGCTTGGTTGTTAAACAGCCTGTTAAATGCCTTCTTAGCTCTGGGAGTTGTCTCTCTGTTTTTTAGATCGTCAATCTGTTTGAGAGCTTCCTTAGCATTCTGGCGCAGCGTGGGGATATCGTCTGTGTCTAGGCTTGCCCTAGTGAGATTAAACCTGTCTCTGTGATACCGCATGTACTGAGTAGCAACTTCTCCCAACACCTCGTCCGCGCTCATAACGTTGGCAGCTTTGCCACCAGCTTTTTCAATACCAGTCAGCATGTCGTCTAGGGTTTCTACAAGCTCAGCAAACACCTGTGTCTTACGCCCGGTAACAAGGTCTTTGACATATTCTGGAACTGTCTGAGCGGTACTGTTTTCAAACTTGCCCAGACCCTTGGCGAACGGCGTGATTGCCTTTTTATAGTCAGCGTTGACTTGGCGGAAAGTGGTAGAGAAGTCAGGGCTTACAATCTCGTCCATGGTGTCCAAAATTTCTTTGGAAGCTATGACGCCCTCTCTTATGCCGTTACGGTCTAGCCTACCTTTGTAGATGTTCTGCCGGATAGAGCGGTCAAGCTCGTACAGGTCTCTGGCAGTTATAGACGCAACCTGCTTTTCCGCCTCTTTTGAAGAACGGTTGGTAAATGCCGCCAAGTCATTTACAAACTGTTTTCCAAGACCTAGCTCAGAAACTAAATCAGCGGCAGCGTCATCTGCTTTCTTTGCAATGGCAAAGCCATCTTCAATGTCTACCACTTTTTGCAGCTTTGTTCCCAGACCATTCGATGTTTTATTCAGGATAGATATAACATCTTCGGCACTTCTGGTATACTCTTTGCTCAGATTGTTGATCAAGTCTGCAACAAGATCGCCGTCCACCGTTGTCTTGTATAAATTTTCAAGGTCTAGATCAGGACTTGCGTATAGCTCAGGAGACTCGTCAAAGTTTTTCATCATGTAGCGCAACTGGTTGTTGGCCTGAAGTTCTATCAAGTCTCCTATTTCCGCCCTGTCTCTCTGCACAGATGTTTTAGACATCTGCTTGTACGCAGTGTCAATCTCCTTCTGTATGTTTTTAGCAGTTTGTAGTTCTGCTTGGGTCAAGGTTTCTCTAAGCTGTTTTGCAATTTCCGCAGGGTTTCTGCCAGCGGCCTGTCCCTGCCTGAAGAAACTGTCGATCTTGTCGAGAAACTCCAGACCCTTTGCCGGAAGACTGTCGGCCAAGTTCTTTGCACCAGCGCCTTCGGAGACAATAGCAAACTTGGCAAACAGGTTACCAGAGTCACCAAGCTGGTGTTTCAATGTGATCAATGGGACAATGTCTTGTATTTCATTTTCAGGAACGCCCTGCGCTCTGAGGAAGTCAACAGCTTCCTGCCTTGCCTGTTTTGCAGACTCAGCGGTAACCGCTATGCCTTGGTTCGTAGTTACGTTGTCTATGTTCTCTTTTGCCACGTTTTTGATTTTACCTGCCACTGGGCCAATGGCCGTGAACGGCAGACCAAGACCCAGAGACGCTGCTGCAACCACTGCGCCCTGTGTTCCAGCATCGGACAGTATTTCACCAAGGTCTTCGTACTGATTCCCACGATATGTCTGAATAGCTTCAAGACCAAGGTTGGCAGTTACGTCCCCTGCTCCGGCTGCTATTGATCTGGCTACCAGCTGTCTTGCGGTAAAGGACGACAGGAAGCCTCCTACAGCCGCTGCACCAGCTGCGCCCGTTCCCGGCACTGGTACTAACAATTCAGCGGCCAAAGCGCCAACACCAGTGGCAATCTCTGGCACAAGGTCTACTAGGTCATAAACGTTGTTTTCTATACCGTCTATCAAAACTTTTCGGTTGTCTTTAGGCTCCATACCAAGACGACGAAGACCAATAGGATTGGCATAAAACTCACCAAAGTCGCTTAGACCCCATCCGTCTTTGCCCAAGCGAGCGTCCAGAACAGCCTTGGCCTCTTTTGGATTATCTTTGGCCAATGCAAGATCAAAGCGAAGACCCGCATTGTCCACGCTTGATCTCATGTCGTACTCTTCCGAAACATCATAGGCTACGCCTTTGCCAAATGCTACGGACGGAAGAGCCTTGGCAATCAGATTTTCTGCTTCGGTGTCAGACAATCCAGCGGGAAGTTGAACTTCCATGCCGTTGTAGAGCGTATATATCTCACGTTCTGCCAATGTTATATTCCTTTACTGCGCTGGGCGTCTTGCAGAAATTAGACCAGATGGTGCATCTGGCGAAAAGTAAGATGGATTGATACCCTGAGCTTCTAGTATTTTAGTAGTCGTTCTTAACTTACCGGCCAATACACCTTTAAGGCGTTGAAGCTGGCTTTCTACTTTCGGGTTAGACACAAACCACCCGGAGCCGGACAAGATTTTATTCAACTGTTCGTAGTCTCCTTGAGATATCTGTCCCTCAGCCACGCCTATTTCTAGCCCGGTTATAATTTGACTTCTGATAGAGTCAGCCGTAGCTGCCCCAGACTCGCCTCCAGCCCCAAACAATGCGCCAATATTGCTAATACCTTCTTCTAGCTTGGCTCCAACACCGCCAATTTTTTTATTACTCAGCAACTCTAAGTACCTGTTGACCGCGTCCAAGCTCTGTTTTGTTGAAGAGGCTTTATTAATGCTTTGAATCATCGGCCCCTTAAATTCCATCGGACCAGACTTTTTAAGCTGCTCCAGCTTAAACTTGTCCATCCTTTCTTGTTCCGCTACTGCACCAGCCATCTCAGCTTGGTTCAACGCTGCACCAGATGCAGCAAAAGCGGTCAATGGTGACACACCGGGAGTCAACATCTCTGGCCTCTGGAACGTCTTAATTAGTCTGTCAGTTATGGCTTTCCAGTTAATATCTCCTAGTAGACCAGAAATAAAATTACCATCACTCCTGTCTAGTGATATTTTCTCCCCCGCGTCAAGACCGTCTAGAAGTGCTGTATAAGGGGTGGGAGTGGGACCAGGTACGCTTTTTTTCGCTTCTGCCGCTGCTTCAGCCATATATGCTTGGGCGGGACTAGCAAAAGTTTTTCCCCCTACATTGGGATAGTACGCAGGGTCTGGAGTAAATGGCCGTGGCTTAGCTTGAAATTCCCCAAGTTCTACGTTCTGTTCTGGGGTCTTAGGAGAACCCATTTGTGCTTTGAGTTCTTCCATCTGCTGCGCAGCAGTTTTTTTAGGAACTATGTTTCCAAAAAATCCCCTATTTAAAATACCACGACGCAGTTCTTCTTGTGTAATTGCCATATTACTTTACCCTATATTAGACTTTTAATGTTTCGACCACGAATCTGACCTCTGAGCAGTGCCTGTACAAGCTGACCAACTTGTTTGTTATAGTCCCTAGAACCCTGCAAGTACGATGGTGCTGCGTAGGGAGACTCAGTAGGAGAGTAACGTCCTCTGCTAACACTAGGCATATTTACACTAGGTAGTCTACCAGTTCCGCCAAGTGCTTTAGGGGTCAGTCCACCAATCTTAGACGCGCCTTCTAGAGCTTTACCAACGTCAAACTCACTTTTACTATCTTCTTTGGCGACAAACTCATCATAGAGTTCTTCCATCCTCATAGCAGATGCGTTTAGTGGCTCACCAGTATCGGGGTCATACTCAGCGTCAAGACGCAGGGCTTCTATGTTTTCAGGAGCGCCTGTATCAAAGTCATATTCAGCTTTGGTAGGGTCTACTGGACTACCAAAAGGCTTGTCTGGAGAAAAGGCGTCTTCAATACTAGAACCCATACCTCTAAATATATCACCCATCTCACTCTCCTATGCCAGCATAGTTGACCATCAGATAGCCATCTTTGCCTGTAGTGACAGACTGAGGTTTGATCTTCTGTACCTCTTGGGCAATGACACCAAAGCCAAATACACGGTTGGTAAGCTCAGCGCCACGTTTGTTCCAACGCCAGCGGTATACGTTGATACCATTCTTAAACTTCTTGACAAACTTGATATCAGTTTTGAGCCTAATGTCTGACAGAGCAAGAGCAGCAAACGGAGCAGCAGCACTAGCAATCTGGCTGAACGGGCTAGCGCCGCCACCAACGACTTGGCTCGTATAGCCACTTTGCGTCCCCTGCATCTGTGTGCTGCTACCCAATCCAGCCAATCCACCGTAGAGGTTAGCCATTGTGATAAGCTGCGCCCTTCTGGCTTCTTGGTCCTGCTGTGCCAACCTAGCCGCATCCGCCTGTGAAGCAGCTTGGCGCTGTTCAACCTGTTGCCCAATGGCCTCTTGGAGACTAGCAGGGGTAAGCTGTGCCTGTAGCATCTGCTGTGCCATAGCCGGCGCACGTGCCTGTGCGGCAATGCGGCGACCCTCGGCTTCCTGCAAAGCGGCAGACATCTGACGCTGGGCTAGCTCTTCTCGTTTCTGCTGCTGCATTGCCTGTAGCTCGCCTAGGGCAGTAGAGCCTAGACCAAACTGACCAGCTTCAATAGCTTGCTGCTGCGCTGTTGCTTTATCTGCTTCAGTCATCTGACGGGCTTGCTGGGCCAGAGTGCCTAGCTGTGCTTGGTAGATAGGATCAGACATAGGACTTGCCATTGCCCTTCCAACATCGCCAGCAAACAAATTACCATAAATAGGTGCAAGCTGACCCGCCGTTTGTCCTACCTGTCCGTAGATATCCCTAGCTGCCAAAGTCTGCTGTGAAAAATCAGGCACAAGTGAGCCAGTGTAAAGCTCAGGGTCTTGTGTAAACGTGCTTCTAATTTCAGGCAGAAGCTGTTCAATGTAAGGCTCTACTGGAGCATATGGCTTGACTTCCTGTGAGCCTGTGCTTGCCATCTGAGACGGTGCTTGTACGACTGTAGGAGGAGAACTTCCCATTTTATAATTCCTTGTGTATTGTGATTTTACTAAGTTTATATCCCATGTGTCTAAGGGCGCGTTCCCACCCTTTTCTTCCAGATATTTCTACAAAAGTAAAACCTAAATTTTTATAGTAGTTTTCTACAATAGGCATGACATGTTTACGAACCCATTTTCCGCTAGTTGACTCTAAGTTAATCCCAAAAATAGGACCGTATGTAGCAACACCTATAGTACAGCAGCCTACAATGTTGTTGTCCGCGTCAGTGCTGATCCAAATATCACATTCCTTCTCCAAGCATCTGCGGAACATTTCATGTGTAGGTAAGGCGTAAACAGTGTGGCTCTTCTTTGCGGACATGTCTATGAGATTGTAACATTTAACCAGGTTTTTTTTAAATTCCCGGCTTTCGGTATTCAGTAACTTATAGCTTAACCCATGCTCCAGCGGAGTTGTAAAAGTATATTCCTTCTCCTGAACCTGGGTTCCAGCTAGTTCCGTCTGCATATCTTATATTTCCTTGCTGCGGTTTAACAGGTGCCACTGTTGTTACGTCTAGGTGTCCATCGCGCACCAAATCTAAGACAGGACGTATCTCCAAAAGCATATTGTCTATGAACTTAGGTATGTCCTCTATCGTTGTGGGACACAACGTAGGATCAAAGCGGAGAAACTCTCTGCTCATCGATCAGATACCACTTCTGATTCCACAGTGTATCCAGACAACCTGAACTGGGTAACAGCTTCGCTCTCTATCTTAATAGCCATGTACCTACCACGTACCCTGCAATCTACCTTACTATCTACACCTATGTTAAAAGGAACAGCAGGGCTGTATGTAATACCAGAATACGGCTGTAGCTCAGCGCCTATGCTAATGTTGACAATTCCAGTACCTTCTATGCGGGGGAATACCCTGCTTATCGCTTTAACAGCATCTGTGCGACCAGCGTGTAACCCCCTGCGCTCAAGGGTAGTCAGGAAGTTAACACCATCAAAAGTAGTTCCAGAATCTGCCAAGTACAATTTATTATCAGCTGTTCCACACATCAACAGAGAGTCAATAGCAGGATTGTATTCCTGTTGCGCCCAAGCTAGTGTGCTGCCTTCCCACACACCAACAGAGGCTCCCCAAGTGCCAGTAAGTTCAGGGTCTACCAAGCCCTTAGTAGCAAAGTTTATGCTAGGCAGATCGCGTGTAGTCCACGTATCATCCCTGTAGTTCCAGATCAGGGCTGTGTTAGCAAATCCGTTTGTAGCTCCAGTTCTAGGATAACAAATCCAGACTTCATTCTTGATCTTGTTGTGAGCTAGGAATGTTTTGTAAAAATAAGTAGAATCAATTTCACTAAACAAGAATGTTTTCATGTGATCGTCTATGACGCTTTTCAATGTGTTACCATTGTGGATCAGTACGTCATTGGTAGCCATCATAACATGACGACCATCGCCCAGATCAATCACAGCGTCCTTACTGAACAACCCCGTGTCTTTAAACTTTTCACGCACATTAAAAGTAAACGCACCGCCTACATAGTTCAGAGCATAGACACTATCTTCTTTGTAAATGATAAGTTCATTTCCCAGCTGCAAAGCATTAAGCACATGACCCTTAGTACCTGTGAGCGAAGTCTCTGCTGACTCACTAGCCGTACTCGCAGTGTTCCAAGTGTCTGCACCATTGGTACTAGCACCGGCCGGGATAGCATCACTCCACCGGATAGTAAATGGTTTTTCAGTACCGCTATCAGTAAGGTTCAACGCTACCAAGTGATTTCTGAACGGTACGATGGTTTTGCAGCGGAGCGTAGAAGGCCAATTAGCAAGATCAGTAAACTGAGAGCCGCTCTGTACAAAACTCTGGGGAACATCTAGTCCATTTGTACAGACAAGAACGCCACCTAGGACACCGCCCTGCCAATTGTTAGTAGTACCAGACAGTGTGGTGTAAGAGCCTGAAGCTCTGGTAACAGAACTATGCGTAGTACCGTCGATCTTATAAAGATCAGTCAGTCCTCCGTATATCCACAAATTTGTCGTACCCTGTAGCCAACTAATTGCCCAATACGGAGCAGCACTGGGAGTTCCTAGAACTTGCGAATGTCCTAGGATTTTACCAGCTTTTCCGTCTAGGAAACGAACATTTACTGCATTGTCAAAAAACGTCGGAGGCATGTCGTAAGGAGACAAGTCTTTATTAACAGAAAAACGAGACTGAGCAGAAGATGTTACGTCAAAAAGTTGTTTAGCCATTTCCGGTATCCGTCTCTTCTACCCACACGGTAGAGTCAAACTCTTGAAGAGATATCAAGCTAAATCCATCTTCAGTAAGAAGATTGCCTCTACTTTCTTGTACAAGACAGAAGTTATCAATTACCCAATTAGTACTCAAAAGGCACCTCTACGAATCAAAACGCCAGGATCACCCTGTACGCTAGTTGTCATAACCGTACCACTATACCGGGCAGCTTCCTCGGCACGTTTAACATCAGCCAAAGTCTTTTCAAAAACGGAACCAAACCTGTTTGTCTGATCGGTATCGTTCAGGTAGATAGCCCCTTCCAGACAAGCCCCGAACAAATACAGGCTAGGGTACTCTGTAAGTACATCATTGGTAGCAACACTGTCACTAAGAGAACGAAGCTGGGCAAAGTAATTTATGTTAATGCTGTATGCAGCATCAGGAGTAGGAGTAAGTTTTATGTTCTTTCCCAAGTTTGTATACGCCTTGGGCTGACCACTTATGATAGAGCCGTATTCCCGGTTTACAGATTCAGGGGACAGATATGCCAACGAGAAACTCTGAGAGTTACTGTCGTAAGAAATATCACGAAGTTCTATAAGGTCTGAAGGGAGATCGTAGAAAGCCGTACCAGACGTGGTTGTGGTCTGCGCCCTTACCATATTAGCACGTACTCTAAGCTCTCTGTTCAGACGGTTCTCTGTTAGAGTAATAAAAGTAGGAATAATGTCCGTAAGATCATTCCTGTTCAGGTAGCTTGCTACAGTAGTTTGTAGCTCTGAGTACGTTGATAATGCCATTACAGGTGGCTTTCATGTGTACGGAGAAAACGATTCTCAGGATCATTCAGAAGCTGTTTGATCTTAGGCCAATCGTTTTTGTTCATTATATCGACACCAAGCTCACGTTTCCATTTTTCAATAACGACCAACGGAATACTAGCAACTTTACGCATACCGTTGTTCAACTGCGGTCCATACATAGAGTCGTTGTTAAGTTCTTTTTTGTTAAGCTCTAGCAGGGGAGCTACGTCCTGCACATTTTCCAAGACAACATTGTCCGTGCTGTGGTCGTAGTGAAATTTAGTTTTAACTGGATCGTTCATCTTTTGCCTCTTAGTTAGAACAGGGGAGAGCAATATGCCCTCCCCCTTTAGTTCTAGCCTTACGACAGATCGTAGACTGCGCCGAGAGCTTTCTCGTTTTTGACAACAAGAGTATGCTCAGCAATGATCGCACGCTGCTCGCCATCAGACGTGCTAGCAACTTCCCGCTGGAAGAACGGACGAAGATACGCAATTGCATAATACTCAGGGTCAAGCAGCCAAACGTCACGGCTACGCTGGAAGCGGTTAGGAACAACCGCCATTTCGCCAAAGTCACTGACGTAGACATCCATGCCACCAATGATGCGCTGATCGCCGGCATCAATGCGGTTAGACGCGCCACCCGTGGCACCAACGCCAACAAAGCTGGAGAACGTCTGTTTCTGCGACGGAGCCATCATCAGATACTTAATGTCAGCACCGTTGTCGAACGCAGTAAGGATGGACGACTTCAGGAGCGTTTCGGTAAACGTGCGAGGCGTACCATCAGTACGAGCCACACCATTACCAGCACCCGAACCACCCGATCCAGCACTTACGTTCGTCGCTACCCAAGAGGTAAGCGAGCCAAGCTTACGAACAGTCGTGTCCGCAGCCATCGCCGTCTTGCTCTGGTTGACGCCAACATACGCACGTTCCATATCACGCTTCAGTTCTTTAGCGCGTTTGGACATCTGGTACGCAAGTTCTTCTTTACGACCAGCTTTGGACACGGCATCCAGAGTACCAGAGACAAGGGTCGTCTTCAGGCTGATCTGGCAGATGTTACCAACGCGAGTCGTAGCGGTCGGCTCAGCGGCAGTAAGCGTCGAGCCTTCTTCCGCAAAGTTATCAGCAGCGGCTGCAAGAGCATCCGTCTGCCATTCGTGGTTTACAGCAATTGCATCTTCACGACCGCCCATCGACATAAACGGCGTATCGGTCGGGGAGATATCATAGATCACATTCTCAAGGTCTTCACGAAGACCGTTCGCTGAGAACGTAACGTACACACCAGTAGGCTGTGCCATAGTTTAGTTCCTTTCAAGGTTAAGAGATAAAGTCCAGAAAAACATTTGCAGCATCGCGCTGGCTACCTGTTTTAGCAAGTCTCTCTCGCTTAGCCTGAACTGTTCGACGTGAGCGTTGCGCTTTTGTCTGGGGAGTTCCGGCTTTTACGACCCTTGGAGCAGCCTTCTTAGACTTGTTAGCTGGCACCTTAGAACCTTTGTCCTGCATCATAGCTTTGTGCAGCACCAAGATCACACGGTGGTCAGCTATTCCGTCAATGTCCTGCGGAGAAAAACCTAACCCAAGGGCGTAATTACGAAGTTCGTCCTTAAAGTTAGAACCCGGTTCAGCGTACTGAGGCAGCGCCTGTGCGAGAAGTTCAGCTTCTTTTTGAAGCTTCTCTTGCAAAAACTGACTCATTTCTGATTCGGTCTGCTGCTGAACTCGCATACGTTCGTTCTGCAACTCAGATATTTTCTCTTTAGCTTCTTGGTACTCAAGACGTTTCTCCATGTACTCCATGGGATCAGTCTCTTTAAGTTCAGCCCAATCTATGTTTGCATAGCGAGATAGCTCTGCATTCTGATTTTGGACCATGTTACCAAGAAGATGAGCGTACTGTTCACGCTCTTGCTGGACAGCTTGGAGATTAGCTTCATAAGCTTTTCTCTGCTCCGCTAGAGATTGCGATTTACGGGTATAATCCGCTTGCCGCTGATAGCCGTTCCGTAGCTCATCAAGATTAACCTCTACTTCTTCACCATCAATCTTAACAGTGTACGTAGGAGAGGTTTCTATCTCAGATACTTCTTCGTCTACCTCGTAGTCAACTTCCTCATACTCGGTTTCATCTTCCGTCGCTTCATATTCCTCTTCAGCGGCTTCTGTTTCATACTCTTCAGAGTCTGAGGTTTCTTCGATAGCTCGTTCTGGATTGGTGTCTTCATCACTTCCAAACATGACATCGAACATATTAAGCTTTGGCTCGGTGACTTCCCCTTCGGGATTGGTCTGTGCCTCACTCATTTGTTGTTACCTTTCTGTGTTTTCTATTTTGTAATCGTCCATGACAGCTTTCAGATCATCTACTATAGAACTCAAAGCTTGTAGTTTCATCCAGCAGTTTTCTCTTTCCTCTACGGATTGAGACATACTCCACTGTGATACTAGATCGTTATTTAGCCTCACCAGTGTAAGTTTGAAAGCTTCGTTGTCTAAGATCAGACCAGCCTGGTGGGCTTGTTCTTTAGGGTTCATTTGTGTTTCTGCATGTATCCATCAGTTCCGGCATACTTAGAATTGCCGTAAATGTTTCCACCCATACGGTTACCACCCGGCTTAGGCGGCGAAGTATTACCACCCTTAGCAGCAATGGGGCGGTTACCAACTTTGCCCATCTTAGGACTAGCATAGTCTTTCATGGTATTTCCTTTCTGTTACCATTTTTTGCAAGACCAGTATCTTGCGCTTAGTTTAGAGGGAGGGCTAGTATCGCACTTATGTCTAGCCCTGAAACTTTTTCTACGTTTAGGTTGATCTTTTTTAATAGTCATATTAGGATCACCAAAGCGAACAAGCTTTACGGAGTCTCCTTGTTTTGCCAAGACTGCAAACTTTTTGTTCTTACCTGGAGTTCTCTTAGGTTTGTTATAACCGGAGAACTTTTCACCTCTGTACGTAATCATGTTTTGATAATAAAGTTAATTGGCTGAAGTTTGATAACATCTGTGCCTGTGGCAGCACTGGCAGTTACAGAAGTACCTAAGACAAAGCTACCACCGACACCTACGGGAGAATAAGTGCGGAAGTCGGGGACCAAAAAGTTTGCACCGCTAGTACCAAAAGTGTTGCCTATTACGTTATACAAAGCAGCATAGGTAGACGTAGAAAATGCGGAACCATCACACAGCAGCCAATCATTGATACCACTGATAGTCTGTGTAGTAGGTATGCTGTTACTAGCATACATAATCACGGAACCAACGGGAAAACCTAGTTTGTTCAGCTGGGCAGACGTTTGGTTAACAGCTGTGGTTCCAAGGTTAGGAAACTGTGTCTGAAGGACAGACTTGACCAAACGAAGATGATCATCACCTTCCGAAAGAGGATCACTAGCAGAGGGGTTTGAAGAGTTAAGTTGGCTAATGTAACTAGCAGATTCTACAGTCATGTCTTACTCCGTTAAGCTTATTTTAACACTTTTGTATTTAATTGTCAAGAAGCTCCGGCCAATCGAACAAGACACCAGACTTAGTGGTCGTCCCGTCATCTTCGACCGTATACGTCAGGAACAGCGCAGCGATGGCGTCGGTATCAACAGCAGCAGTGATAGCCGTCTCCATCTCGGTGGCTTTGCTGCGGATTGCGGCACGGTACGTTGCGATGTTCGCCGGGATTGCATCGCCAGTGTCAGCATTGCGGATCACGGCCCAGTCAGTCTGCGCCAACAGTGCGCCCTGCTGTGCTTTGACTTCGGCAATCAGGTTCGACTTGACGCCGGGTGTGACCATCTGAACGCCATCGTCATCCAGCAGCGGATCACCGTTTGCGTCCACCTCGTTTACGTCGTCCAGCGATTTAGCTGTGCTGTTGACCGTGCCGTCATCGTTGTAAGACCAAGTGTACAACCGGCTGTCAGGTGCAGGTTGCTGCACGATCTCGGTGATGCCAAGCGCGGCTTTCCGCGCGGCGCTGTAGGTGTGCCAGCTTGCCGGATGCGTGACGCCGGTCTGATCGGTCCACGCCTTGCCGGGTCGGATGGTCTGCCCGTGGCAGCATTTAAATATAGTGGTCATGGGTGCCTCCTATCGGGCAGTAGCTGTTTTGAAAGGTGTTCCGGCAAATGCGGCATATATAATCGTATTTCCAGAACCATTAGTCGCTGCATTTCCAGACGATCTGATTTTAAATCCATTGGACAGCATATCTATCAGATCATTAGAAGTATTTGGGTCTTCTGCATAATTAGCGTTTGGGTAAATTCTTTTTGTCATAACATTATATGTGTCTCTTGCAGTGTCTTTGATATACCAATCTGTGCCAGATGTACTGGAGTTTTTCCAAAGAACAAACGCAGGCCGGAAACCTGTGTAAATAAATGTTCCATTTGACGAACCATTGCCCTTGTAGCTGCCGAATTTAGAGAAGCCTTCGACTTCTGCGAAAGAATACATGACATATGTATAACCACTACCATTAGTAACTGGATGATCATGTAATTCAACAACGCTTGATGTTGGTGCTGTATTGTTCCAGTAGATGTCTAAGGTAAATGGTGCTGAAGTAGAATTCAAATAAATCCCCTTAGTCCAGCCCATGCTGTCGTGACCAACAACCCAGTTTTCACTATTCGAACGGGTTTTAACTATAACCATTTTTGGCGCAACACCTAGACCATGTCCGACTGTAGCACCAACCGTAGCGTTTCCTGTGTATGTAGCAATACTGAAGCCACTGGTAGTATTAGCCGACACCGTAGAGGTTATGCTGCCATCAGTGTTGCTGCTGCCAGTGGTGTTATCTGCAAGCCAGCACCATGCGACGTATGTGTTTGTTCCTGTGTTTAAACCATTGTGCGTACCAACCGTGAAACCGTCGCTGTCAAATGACGTTATGCCCTGCGTCTGTGTAAATTCTGCTTGGCTTGTATTAGTAAGAATCTGTTTTGTGGAACCACGGACAACATCCATTAGCCGATGATTGTCTGCGTAACTTCGCGGCTTACCCCATACCCAGTCTGGCTGGAAACCTACGCCAGTGACGCTAAATGCCGTACCAGAATTACCTGTGAACAATACGGTGTTGAAGTGCTGTCCCGGATCGGCAATGGTTGGGTCGTCTAGGTTGGCGGTGGATAATGCTTTGTATCCAGCAGGAGGTGTTGTTCCCCAATCGGCTTCGGCAAACTGAGCAGTCCATGCAGCTTGCGTACCGCTACCAGCGGCATAGATAACAACAGGATAGAAATCGCCGGTCAGTCCGGTAATTGCTGCGCCAGTTGAAGCTGTTGACGGATCACCGCTGTTCTGGACTACGCCGTCGATGCTGAACCACAATGCACCACCCTTGAGATA
>Ga0208303_1000234_pt1 | contig 23439 bp, 33 predicted proteins | sample CB_VirMetaG_2_FD_184537 | JGI IMG/M metagenome (GOLD analysis project Ga0208303, IMG submission 184537) | Freshwater to marine saline gradient viral communities from Chesapeake Bay - CB_1504_2 Viral MetaG (SPAdes) (version 4) | ecosystem: Environmental > Aquatic > Marine > Coastal | place: USA... | reverse complement strand
ACTAATGGAAATTAAAGGATAAATCACATGACAGATAAAGTCGCAGCATTACAAGCACTAACTCCAGCAGCCCAGTGGGTTCTCCGTGGAGATGAATTAGAATGGCTTGACACAGAACAAACACAGCCAACAGATTCAGCTATCGCAGCTAAGATTGTTGAACTCCAAGCAGCCTATGACGCAGCAGCTTATGCCCGTGATCGCCAAGCAGCCTACCCATCAATTCAAGACTGTATTCATGCCTTGCTAGATGGGGGTGATACTCTGACTGATCTACAAGCATTGCGTACAGCCGTGAAAGCCGCTAACCCAAAGGGGTAAGTTATGACTACAACGATAACGGGTGCTACAGGCATTGATAACATACAGGCAGCTACGGGTGCTGTGTTGCAGGTTGTTAATGCCACATATAGCACAGCAGTAACTACTAACAATAATACTTTTATTAGTTCTGGTATTACTGCTTCAATTACACCCTCTAGCACTTCAAGTAAGATATGGGTGCATTTCTCAACGCCAGTATATAAATCACCAAATAATGCACATGGCATAACAACAATATTTAGAGGCACTGTGTCAGGCACAAATCTAGGCCACGCCAACTGGGGATTTGGGGCATCTTATGACAGTAGTACATCAGACGCTACAGCAACTAATACAGGTAGTATTTTAGACTCTCCTAACACTACAAGTTCTCAAACTTACACTATAGGATTAAGGTCTAATACCAGTGTAACAGTACAGGCTCAAGCTAACTCTGGTACTGGAACAATAACCCTAATGGAGATCGCAGGATGAGCTACTTAGGCAGAAGCGCAAAGCTAAGTTTAAAAGCGCAGGAAAAGGTCTCCTTCTTAGCAACCGCAGGTCAGACAGTAAAGACAGGTCTGAGCTACACGCCTAGCTTTGTAGAAGTCTACGTCAATGGCGTATTACTCACAGACACAACAGACTTCACAGCCACCAACGGCAACAGTGTCACGTTCACTGTAGCACTGCTTCTGAATGATGAAGTGACTGTGATCTCCTTGAAGACGTTTACTGTGGCAGATCATTATAGTAAGACAGAGGCTGATACGCTGTTGGCTGCTAAGGCTACAGTAGCTAACTTTACTTCAACAGGCATTGATGATAACGCTACGTCAACCGCAGTTACGATAGATGCTAGTGAGAATGTGGGCATTGGAGTAACGCCAGAGACTTGGCAATCTGGGTGGTCTGCTTTGCAAATCGGTGGGTTGACTTCTTACTATGCGCCAACTACAACAAGTGCAAGTCAATCATTAATGATTAACAATAACGCATATAATGATGGTGCATGGAAGTATCTAATAACAGACGAGGCTTCAAGTTATTATCAATTACATGGGGGACATACTTTTAGAGTAGCCCCAAGCGGTTCAGCAGACGCAGCGATAAGCTGGACTACTGGCCTTCAAGTCTTAAATGATGGTAAAGCAAGAGTGCCTAATGGTTTGTTATTTGGCACAGATACCGTAGCAGCCAATACGCTTGACGATTATGAGGAGGGTACTTGGACTCCTACAGCGGCCATGCTGGGTAGTTCTTGGACAGCACACTCAGCTAGGTACACTAAAACAGGCAGGGTAGTTCATGTACAGATGTATATGGATGGTATTGCTAGTAACGGGTCTAGTGCTAATGCCGTCATTGGTGGTCTGCCTTTTACTCTTCTATCAGAAGGATGGGCAGTGGGTTCTATGAATAGTGCTGATGCTAATGCTGATAAAAGTAACTTTCATGTAAGAATGCTTTCCAACTCCACTAATGTTGACTTAAAACATGGTCGTGACACTTCACTAATAGCGTCTGATATAGACGCATCTCATATCATCTTTTCACTCACTTACTTTACATCATAACTAATTATCTAGCATGGAACTGCTAGTGGAGAAATACAAATGGCATTAACTAAAGTAGTAACACAAGACAAGATTGAAATCGTAGGCGAGTTTAAGTCAGTACAGGTACGCACTTGCACTAAGGTGCTAGAGGATGGTGTAGAACTATCTAGTGGCTTCCACAGGCACGTTGTTAGCGCAGGACAAGACTACTCAGCAGAGTCTACAGAAGTCCAAGCTATCTGTGCAGCAGTGCATACCGATGCTGTTGTAGCTGCTTACGCTGCTCATGTAGCTGCCTCAGCACCAGCAGGAGAATAGCCCATGACCAAGGCAAGAGAAAACTCGGACTACACAGGGCTGCAAGGTGATCTGGCTGGTCTGCAAACTAACATCACAGCAGGAGACACCGCAGCTAGGGCTGGCAGGAAGAATTTGCTTCTGAATGGTTCCATGCAAATAGCACAGAGAGGTACGTCAAGTGCAGGGCTGGGTGCTGATGCAACAACTTATTTATTAGATAGATGGGCTTTTGGTACGGGTGGTACTGCGGGGCGTTTAACGATGTCTCAAGATTCGGATGGCCCTGCTGGATTTGCTAACTCCCTTAAACTAGATTGCACTACAGCAGATACAAGCATTGCTGTTGGTGAACAATCTTATCTAATATATAAATTTGAAGGGCAAGACTTACAGCAACTCAAGAAAGGTACTTCGGGTGCAGAGTCCATGACGTTATCTTTCTATGTAAAAGGTAATGCTGCTGCAACTTATACTGCTGAGTTTTACGATGCAGACAACAACCGACATAATGGTCAGACGTTTAGTGTGACTACAAGTTGGAACAAGGTGACATTAACTTATGTGCCTGATACTACAGGTGCTTATAATGATGACAACGCTTTATCCCTGTATTTATTTATATGGATTCACACTGGCACTACAATGACATCAGGTACTTTTGCAAGTAACACATGGTCAGCCGCAGCAAGCAATACAAGAGTTAGTGCGTCTAACACATCTTTCTTTGACAGCACTGCCCGTACTCTAAACATCACAGGCGTACAACTTGAAACTGGCTCAGTAGCCACAGACTTTGAGCATCGGAGCTACGGGGAAGAGTTAGCGTTGTGTCAGCGTTATTTTTACCAGCATATTAAAGGTGCTGGATTTATTTGTTTAGCGGCAATCTATGCTACAAGAGAAGCGTATGGATATGTAGATTTTCCTGTAACAATGAGAGCAGCACCTACTGGTTCTGCTGTATCAGGATCAAATTACTATGTTTGTTACGCTGGCGGTGTAGGTCCAAACTTTAACGGAATAGGTGGATTTTCTGACGTAACCACTAATACTGCCCGATTAGATATAACATTAAATACAGACAGTACGGCAGGTTTTGCTGGCATGTGCCAAACTGGTAACGCTGCTGCTGGTGTTTCATTTAGCGCAGAACTATAACAGGAGCTATAACATGGAAAACAACACAGCATGGATTACTTCCTGCAAACTTAACGAGTCTGGCTGGCTAGTCAACGGAAACATGGGCGTACCCAATGACCCTGCCAACCGAGACTGTCAAGATGTACTACAGTGGATTGCAGAGGGTAATACTCCTGCTCCTGAGTACACTGATGCAGAGATAGCAGCCAATGCTCAGTCATCAATTAACTCTGAGTCACTTGAGTATCTAAAGTCTACAGATTGGTACATCACACGCCATGCTGAGACAGCAGTAGCAGTGCCAGCCGATGTGACTACAGCCAGAGCAGCAGCAAGGGCAGCGATTGTTTAATTAAGGAGAATAACTATGCCAAAAGGTAAGGGTACATACGGAACCAAGAAAGGTCGTCCACCATCAAAACCCACTAAGAAACCAAAGAAAAAAGGATACTAGTTATGAAAGGTGTTACACATTACTTACCAAATGGTAAAGCATACACAGGAAAGACACACAAGCATACGTCAGGTAAAGTTATGACAGGCGCAAAGCATACTCCTTCTAGTAAGCCTTTAAGTCATAAGAAAGCTAAGAAGTAATGTGGGCTATCGTGTTAGCAACAATGTTAGCCAGTGGTGAACCTCAAGTACCTACGATAATGTCTAGCTACAGCACACTTGATGGTTGTAGGAAAGAGTTATTACGTGTAGGTACAATAGGAGGCTACGAGCCTGTGGTTAGCCCGATGGTAGGACTTGCAGTAGTTAAGGTAGAAGCTACAAAGACTATTACAGCTTTCTGTGTTAAAGATATGAGGTCTATCTGATGTGGTCTACTGTATCGGAAGCGTATCCTGTTCACCAATGCCCCTCACAGGCTCCACAAGGCTCTGTGCTGGTCGTAGAGCCTCAGGTAATACGTGAGTATGACTATAGGTTTATAAGGCCTCCTATGGCTCCCTACGAGCTTACAGAGCATCAGTATTCAAAGAGGTTATGGATATGTTAGCAGAATTAGCAATAGCTAATGCAGCATTTAAGGTAATCAAGACTACCCTGAGTAACGGGAGAGAGATCGCAGATGCTGGAGCAGCCCTAGGTAAATACTTTGGTGCTGAGAAGACAATACAGAAGCAAGTGGCTAACGGCTCAGGTAACGTACTAGAAGCATTTCAAGCTAAGGAGCAACTAGCTAGACAGGAAGAAGAACTTAAGTTCATGTTGAACAAGCAACGTCTACAAGGGTATCAAGACTTTCTTAAGTTTAAAGCACAGTACACTAGAGACTTAAAAGAAACTAAACAAGCGGAAATACGCCAAAGAGCAGCAAGAGCTAAAGCATTACAAGATAATTTATCCATAGCTATAAAAGTAGGCTTAGGGTTTATTGTTATTATGGCTGGTTTGTTAGGTGCAGCTATTTATATTAAAGGATACTACTAGGCATGGAAAACTTAACTCAAAAACAGAAAGAAGAGATAGCTGAACTGGCTGCTGATAAAGCGTATGACAGATTCTATCTTGCCGTAGGTAAATCAGTGACTAAGAAGCTAATGTGGATTATAGGTGCAGGTGCATTTGCTGCTTGGTTATACTTTAATGGAGATATGTAATGCCAGATGCTAAATTAACTAAACTAGGACTAACAGCTTACAACAAACCTAAGCGTACACCTAGCCACCCTAAGAAGTCTCATGTAGTGGTAGCTAAAGAAGGTGGAGTAACTAAGACTATACGCTTTGGTCAACAGGGAGTTACTGGAGATAAGACTAAAACAAAACGATCTGACTCATTTAAAGCTAGGCATGGCAAGAACATAGCCAAAGGTAAGATGTCAGCGGCTTATTGGGCCAATCGTGAAAAATGGTGAGAGGTAGTACAACATGGGCATATTAAGTAGTTTATTCAGTGGCGGTAGTGCTGTTGCACAGCCTATAGAAGCCATTGGTAACATTATAGACAATGTGTTTACATCAGATGAAGAGAGAGCACAAGGCGAACTACTTAAGCAGAAGTTAGCTATGCAGCCCTCTATGATGCAAGCAGAGATTATGAAGGTACAGGCTAATCACAGGTCTACCTTTGTTGCAGGAGCTAGACCCTTTCTCATGTGGGTATGTGGCTTAGGCTTCTTGTTTGCATTTGTTATTAACCCTATCCTACAATGGGTAGCACCAGAGCTAGGTAGCCCTGAGTTACCCTTAGACGCTATGCTTGAACTTACGTTAGCAATGCTTGGCCTTGCAGGTCTTAGAACAGTAGAGAAATTAAATGGTAAAGCCACATGAAAACATATAAGCAAACAGTTAACAACATACTCATAAGGTTACGTGAGCGAGAAGTAGATTCAATTAATGAAAACAGCTATTCTAAGCTTATTGGTTTATTTGTACGTGACGCTGTAGAGATGGTGGAAAGTGCTTGGGGTTGGTCTAACCTACGTGAGACTATGACTGTGACTACACAAGCAAATGTGTTTAACTATGTTCTTACTGACTTTGGTGATAAGTCTACACTCTTAGAGGCTATCAACAACACAAGCGATACATTTATGAAGTACCAGACACCACACTGGTTTAATAATGTATACCTTAATAACACGCCAGTAACAGGAGCACCTCAGAACTACGTGTTCAACGGGTTAAGTAACTCAGGTGACACTCAGATAGATGTGTACCCCAAGCCTGATGGTGTCTATGAGCTATTCTTTAACATCATTAAAAGATCACCTGATGTCACTAATGATGATGACATTGTTAAAGTTCCTTTCTTACCTGTGCAGACTTTAGCCTACGCTATGGCCCTTGAGGAACGTGGTGAGGACGGAGGTATGTCAGCAGTATCGGCTAAGGCTCTTGCTTCTGTTTACCTATCTGATGCTATTGCTCTTGATGCAGCCAAGCACCCTGAGGAACTGATTTGGGAGGCTTACTAAATATGGGTAAACAACTACAGGCAGCCTCTATAGCAGCACCTGCATTCTATGGGTTAAACACTCAGGAATCAGGTGTAACGCTACAGCAAGGCTTTGCACTACACGCAGACAACTGTATCATTGATAAGTTTGGTCGCCTAGGTTCACGTAAGGGCTGGCAGACCATAAGTAATGCTAAGGATGGTTCAGCTAACGGAAACGTAGGTGTTAACTTACTAGGTGTGTCTAACTTTAAAGAAATCACAGGTGCTGATACATTATTGTCATTCAGTGTTGACAAGTTCTACAAAGGACTTACAGACCTAGTAACTTTAACCCCGTCCACTACTGACACAATAGCAGCAGGTAATTGGCAAACAGCTACATTAAATGATCATCATTACTTCTTTCAACGTGGCTACTTACCACTTGTGTATACTAACTCGGGTGCTGCGGATACTTTTGAATCTATAGCTACACACACCCATACAACAGGTACTGCGCCCAGTGCCAACACAGTATTAGCAGCCTATGGTCGTTTATGGGCCGCAGACACAACAACTAACAAGACCACAGTTTACTTTACGGACGTACTGAGTGGTTTTAAGTGGCATGGGGGTACTGCTGGTACTCTTGATATATCTTCTGTACTTACTCAAGGTTCTGATGAAATTGTTGCTATAGGCGCACACAACGGCAACTTGATTATATTCTGTACTGATAACATTATTATCTACTCAGATGGTAATAACTTTAATGCAGGTATGACTACCTCAAGTTTAACCTTAGTGGAAGTTATCGAAGGTGTAGGTTGTATAGCTAGAGACTCCGTACAGAACACTGGTGAAGACATCTTGTTCTTAAGTAACACAGGTGTACGTTCATTGAATCGTACAGTACAAGAGAAATCTCAGCCTATGAGAGACATCTCTAAGAACATACGTGATGACATTATACAAGCAATCCGTAGTGAAATACTGGCTGATGTTAAAACAGTCTATTCTCCTATTAATGCTTTCTACTTATTAACTATGCCAGCCACTAAACAAACCTTTGTGTTTGACACAAGGCAAACTTTACAGGACGGAAGTTATAGGGTTACAGTATGGCCTGAGTTAACACCTAAAGGATTCTTGTCACTAGACTCTGAACTTCTTTTTGCAAAACCTGATGGTATAGCAAAGTACAGGGGCTATCAAGATAATGGAGAGAAGTATGAGATGGCTTACTTTAGTAACTACTTTGATTTAGAAATGCCTAACACAAATAAGATTGTTAAAAAGTTAGCCGCTACCACAGTAGGCGCTTCTGGTCAAATTTTTGCACTTAAGGTAGGCTATGAGTATAGTCCAATTTTCTTTTCACAGACGTTTACTTTAGAGGCTGGAAGTGTGTTTGAGTATGGTTTAGCTGAATACGGCTTATCAGAATATGCTGGCTCAGTCTTAATCAACGATCAACAATCACCAGCACAAGGAGCAGGTAACATAATTCAAATAGGTTTTACTACTGATATTAATGGTACTGCAATGAGCCTACAGAAACTATCAATTTACGCCAAACAAGGTAAGGTACTTTAACTATGTCCAATTATACTAAGTCAACAAACTTTGCAACAAAGGATGCCTTAACCACAGGTAATCCTCTCAAGACTGTAAGTGGTACTGAGATTGATGACGAGTTTACAAACATTGCTACAGCAGTAGCCACTAAAGCTAACTCAAGTAGCCCTACGCTGACAGGTACACCAGCAGCACCTACAGCAGCCTCTTCTACCAATAGCACACAGATAGCCACCACAGCGTTCACACAGGCCGCTATAGTAGCTGGTATTACCGCTAAGGCACCTCTGGCTTCACCTGCTCTCACAGGCACCCCTACGGCTCCTACAGCGTCTGCTAGTACCAACACTACACAGGTAGCTACTACAGCGTACGCAGATGCTGCCGTAGCAGCACTAGTAATACCACCAGTTACAGCAGCCGTAGTTAACGCTTTAGTATATCCTGTAGGTTCAATATTTACTACAACAACAGCTTACAGTGCTTCATCCTTAGCTACTTTAATGGGCGTAGGTACTTGGGCAGCCTTTAGTGCTGGTCGTGTAATGCTTGGTGCTGGTGGAGGTTATACTGCTGGTAATACAGGTGGTGCAACAACTGACTCACATACTCTTACACTTGCTCAGATACCTAGTCACGCTCACGGATGGACAGGTACGGCAGGTACAGGCAACCCAGATGGGGCTGCGGATTCTGTAACAGCGGGGCATCCCAACTCATACCCCAGGAACGCAGAATTTGATTATGAAGGCGGTGGACAAGCCCACACACACGACATTATGCAGCCGTATATTGTCGTATACTTTTGGAAGAGGACAGCATAATGGCAGACCCAAGGGGTGAAAGTAATTCGTATGGTGGCTACAGCGGCTCAGGCGGTGGTGGTTATAGTAATAAAAGCGGTGGTAGTGTCAGTGGACAAGGGGCGAAATTTCAAGGAAATGGTAATAATAATGGCGTAATAAAAGACTTAAGTACACCTGCTAATTCATACAAACAACCCACACTAGCAGAGGCTATGGTAGCAGCACAAGATTTTAGCCCTAGAATGCCTAATACTTTAGGCGGTTATTTACAAGCGGCTCTTAGTCCTCTTTCTATTTTTGCCAAAGCAGGTGCGAATGAATCACTATATGGGATGAATGACATAGCAAGAGACGAATTTGCTTTAAATGTTAAAGAAGCTTCTCGTGACCCTAATAGCCCTTGGCACAGTATGACACCAGCACAGCAAGTGCAAATGTCTCGGCAGCCTCAAATGAATAACCAGTTAGCTAACGCTTACATAGGTGGTGGTCAAGGACGTCCTAATGAAGCACAGTTAAACGCTATGCGACCAGAGGGTATATCTGAATCACAGTGGGCTGGATTGCCTATGGAAATGAAATCTTCACTGGCACAGTCAAGTGGTATGATGGGAGGCTTAGGTGGTGACGGAGCAGGAGGAAATGGTATGTTACAAAGTACAGTAGGTGTCGCTGGTGGCCCTATGGCAGGAGGAGCAAGAGACTACAGCGGCTCAGGAGGCACATTCAAGCCTATTACCTTTAGATCAGGCACAGGTACTGCTGTATTAGATGGTGATGGTTTATCAACTTCACTCTCTGATGCTTACTCAGGTCTACCTGCATTAGTAGGGCAAGGCACAGGCCTCATGGGTCAAGCGTCTACCTTAGCACAACAGGCTCCTAATGAGTTTAATTATAACTTTGACCCACGACAAGCAGGGCTAGACTTATTCAGTGAGCGTAGTGCTTTACTTGAGCCAGCCTTTGCACAACAACGTGCTAAGAACTTAGAGCAAATGGCAGGTTTAGGTCGTATAGGTCTTGGCTTATCTGGTGAGGGCTTAGGTGTTGGTGCTGACTCAGGTATGTTTAATCCTGATATGCTAGGTATGAACGCTGCACAGTCTCAAGCTTTATCACAGTTAGCCGCACAGTCTACTCAAGATGCCTTTGGACAAGAGATGCAACGTGCAGGTTTAGACTTGAATCAGTTCAATACTAACCAACAGCAACAGCAGCAACAATACGCTAACCTTATGGGTAGTGGTCAAGGTATGTTATCTGCTGGTCTACAAGCACCTGCGCTTGAACAGTCACTCACAGGTATACCATTCACACAGGCTGGTATGAACCAGACACAACAAGGTTTAGATCAAAGCTATGCACTTGGTACAGAACAGAACGCTATTGCACGTATGTTAGCTGATGCTAAGATTGCACAAGGTAACGTACAAGACAATGGTTGGCTTACAGGCCTCACTAGCTTAGGTTCCTCGTTCTTAGGTACTTCTGGCGGTAGTGGTTGGTTAACAGGTTTATTGACAGGAAGAACATAATATGGCTATGCAAGGTTTATTTACTCAAGGCCCGTCAGTTGAAGACATACTGGCTAAACGTAACAAGTCTCAGTTTGACTTACAACAACAACTAATGGCTCAAGCAGCACAAGGCGCCCGTGACCCTGCTAAAATGAGAGCAGTAAGCTTACTAGGGTCTAGCCTAGGTCGTGCCTTAGGTGGTGCTATGGGTGGTCAGGATGAAGAGTTAGATAAACGTCAAGCTGAAATTGATGAACAAGAAAGATTACAGGGTGAATACTCCCAAGCAATAAGCAGGGGAACTCCTGAGGAAAGGTTAGCTTTTGGTAATGTCTTAATAAAAAATCCAGAGTACGCTAAAGATGGCGCTGATATTATTTTACAGGCTCGACAAGACATTGAAGATAAGAAGATTTTAGACGCAGAAGCTAAAAAAGAAGCTGATACTGTGGCTGCTCAAAAACAAGCAGACAATGAACTTGCAAATGCTATCGTTGGTCAGGTTGACGATAGTGTTATAAGAGCTTTAAGGTCTGGAGGTGAAGCAGCAAAAGAAGCTAGAAAGTTAGGCTATAAATTCTTAGACGAACAAAACGCTAGTAGTTCTTTAGCTATGAAGGTTAGGGACGCTTACGGGTTCCCCGTAGGGTCAAAAGAAAACATGGAACAAATGCAAAAGGAAATGCAAAAGTCAGGTCAGACTATTGAAGTTAACGTCAACGAACAAGGGTTTCAAGAGCTAACTAAAGCACAAAAAAGCCTGCTGCAAAAAGAAATTAGAGCTAATAAAACTAATCTACAAGCCCTAGATGATATAAGTGACAGTTTTGATGCTTCTTATTTTACACTTCAAGGACAAGGATGGGCTAAAGTTGGCGAATGGGCAGATAAGCTAGGTATATCCCCCGACACTCCGTTAGTTGGTGGTGCTGTTGACTACAACGCAAGAAAGACAACAGCCGCAGCGCAGATTGATATGTTATTTAACCAGTATCGTAAGGAAATAACAGGCGCTGCCGCTGCCGTAGCAGAATTAGAATCGTTAAAGAAAAGTTATCTTAATACTGATCGCGGCCCTGAGGCAACCTTGGCTATGATTGCACAATTAAAAGCTGTAGGTAAACGTGGGTATGAAGAAAAGAAACTTCAATTAGGGCAAGGTATTGATTTAAATCCAGTTGTATTTGATTGGAATGACCCGACTACTTATACGCAAGAACAACTAGATGCGGCTTATGAAGCAGCGATAGCTAAATAATGACAGGTAAGAAATAATGGCTACTAACCAAGAAAAAATAGACTACTTACTAAGTCTAAAACCAGAAGAGACTGGCCCTACTAACGAAGAAAAAAAAGCGTATTTGTTACAGCAGCAACAGAGTGCTATACAGCCCGAAGTTATACCACAGGAAACTGAGGTTCCTCAAGTAAGTCAAGTTGAACCTTCTTTTGTGGAAACCTTACCTTTTATGGACAGAGGTCAAATAGCAGACCCTCAGTATACCATGACGCCTAGTTTTGGTGATAAAGACTTTTCAGAACTTACTGAGAATGTTTTTAAAAGCCTTGACAACATTGGGTTAGGTGCCGCGCGTACTGCTGGTGAGATTACAGACACTGTTATGTCTAAATGGTTAGGTGAAATTACATCAATACCTTCTGCTCTTGCAGGTGCAAAGTTTGCAGCTAAGTTACCTGTAGGGCATCCCGCCCTTAAAGGGTTATCTATGCTAGTCACTAGCGCAGGTGGTAGCGGTATAGGTCAATTCTTTGGTGAATTAGGTGAAGACGTATGGAACGGGACTGCTGTTGATTATGACAGTGCGCTTAAGGAAGGTGTTAACACAGCTAAGTGGGACATATACGGAGGTTTAGCTTTAGGTACTTTAGGTACTATTTCTAAAAAGGCTTTACGTTTGAATGGTATTGAATCTACTGATGATGCCGTAAAAGTAGGTAGGGAAATTTTACAAAAGTATGGTGCTGACTTAAGTTGGTATCAGGCTACAGGCTCCAACATCTCTTCCGTCATGGAGGGCATAGGTCGTGTAGGTCTATTCGGTAAAGAAACTCTTGATAGGGGTTTTAAAAGACAAGAAAAAGCTTTACAAAAAAACTTAGAAGAACTTTTTACACCTACTACTATAGAGGATTTTGGTAAGAACGTACAGCAAGTTTTAACAGACAGCACTCAAGCTCTTAGGAAAGAATACTCACCACAGTATGACGCTATATACGAATCGGGTAAAAACATACCTATAGATTTGAGGCAGTATAACTCAGACATAGTTAAAAGTATTGAGAAAGCCGCTGGTGCTAGAAAGAACAAGAAAGCCCCTAGTTCTAATCCTATTGTTAATGAGGTAAATTCTTTAGTTGCTGGTCTTGACGATGTGACTAATATGTCAATGCTTAATCAAAACCTTATAGAACTCAGGACTCTTAAACGTACAGGTTTTGAAGCCAGAACTACTATCGGTAACGTAGGCGGTAATTACGCTAACCAACAGATAAAAAAACTTGAAAAGATAATGGGTGAAGCGGCAGAAAAATTAGACCCTTCTTTAAAAGGCAAGTTAGACTTTCTTAATAAAAACTACGCTATAGCAACCAGTAAATTAAAAAGCAATACAATGCGTATAGTAGCTAAAAAAGACCCTGCTAAAGTTGGTGATTGGGTGTACTCTAATCCTGCTAAACATAAAGAGTTTATGTTATTCTTAGGTCAGGCACGTAACTTAAAAACTATAACTAAAGAGCAGCACATGAGTATCCTTAATGATTATAGATCAGGGTACATGAAAAAACAAATAGCAGAAGAAGCTGCAACTACGCAATCCATGTCTGCCTTAGCTAAAAAATTAAGGATAGCAAAGAACCATGAAAATTTAGCCAGTGTTTTAGGGCATGGAATGACTAACCGCTTTAAGAATATTCTTAACACAGCAGAGCTGACACAAAAAAGCGTAGGTGCTAAGTTGGGTCTTGTTGTTGGAGGGCAACAGGCTACTGCTGTTAAAGGAGCACTGTTGGCTACCGCAGCTTATACCATGAGTTTACCAGCGGTTATTGGTTTGTTTACTGGCCCTATGGCTATGGCTAAAGCCGCCAGCACTGCTAAAACAATGGGTGAGTGGTTGTCTATTAATGCTGGTCTTAAAAAAGCAATAGATAGTGGTGATGTTGCAAAAATAAATGTTGTTATTAAAAGAATAACACAGTACACAGGAGAAGCCAACGAACCTACTGAATCTACAGGTAATGAACTATGAGTTTATTTGGTCAGTTTACAGAATGGGCTAACAAACCTTTTACTTTAGATAAACCTGATAATTACCCTATACAGGCTGAAAAACCTTTAGGTGATCGGTTTGATGACTTAAAGAATACAGTTGTAGAGGGTAATGTTAAAGCTCTTAAGGATGAACAACGCTATAACGATGGGGACATCAATATAGCTGAGTTAGCCTTAAGACACGTAGGTCGTGGAGGAGAAGCGGTAGGTGAGGGCTATGGGACAGTATTAGGGTTAGCTACTCCATCGTGGGTAGGGGAGGCAGCTAAAGATGTAATGACTTGGGGTGCTGATAGAGCATTAGAAACTGACATTGCAAAACGAGGGTTAGCTTACTTACAAGAAAACCCTAGGGTCGCACGTAACATAGAGGCTGGTATGGGTGTGTTAGAATTAGGTCTTCCTAAAGCTATGATAGACCCTGTAAGGAGAGCTTTGAGTGCTGCGGCTAACTACATACCTAATCACTACACACCTTCAATTAAAAACAAAAAGGATATGCCTGATGATTATAAACAACTTACGCAAACATTGCTTAGGTTTGGCACTAAAGGTGTTAAAACTGAAAAAGAAGCTTTTCATTTAGCGCAAAAGTTGACAGGAGCAGCTACATGGGCTAAAGATGGTTTTACAGGAGGTGTTAACTCTATTGTTAATCCTAAGGCTAGGGCGCTCTATGATAAGTATGGTATTAATAGTACATCACAAAAAATAGTAAAGAAAGAAATGTCTCTGTACATGAAAGAAAAAGCCGCAGGGAATCACGCAGTAGCTAATCGCCACAAGGAAAAGGCAGTGGCTCAGATGAACTACAACAAGTACATAACAGCGCAAACTGCCCACAAGGGTAAAATAGCTGAGGTTCTTGATAATGTCACTAAGTCTGTATCTTATGGCGGTATGCAACCTTTAGTTAAACAGAACTATATAGACTCTGCTAAAAAACAGAAAAACACTCTATCTTCTCAAAGCGCAAGAGGTAAAAAGACAGATACAGATTATGTGGCCTCTGATGCTGATTTAGGTTTTGTTTTTGACAAGGCCCAAGAAATATGGGGCATGAGTAATAACACAGGCAACAGGCTAGTAGTTAAGCGTAACACAGGTGTTGGAGGAAATCATGGCAGTGACGCTATAACTAATAAAAATAAAGTACATAACTACATGAAAAAACTATATGCTGATGAAAACATAACAGACCCTTTAGCTATTTATCAACATCTTAAGTCTTTATCTAAAGAAGACTTTCCTAGTGGTGTTGTAATGCTTAACAAGAGTGCTGAGGACGTAGCCCTTAATGGTTTATGGTTATCTTCTTCTCACGTAGGTAGTGCTGTAGTTGAAGGAGGAATCAACGTAATGACTAAGATACTGCCTAATCAAAGAGCCATGTCTTTTGTATCTGACGTACATGACTTCCTTGAGAAAGTGCCTGTGCTTGGTAAGGTGTTAGGTGCTGCACTGCCTAATGGTGAAATGTCAATAACGCCCCCTATCTACGCTGATCTAAGAACTCGTAAAGTTAAAGATAGACAAGCTAAGAACAAAGGAGCTAGGGCTGATATAATTACTTTAGATAAAGGTCAAAGCGGTAAGGTTTCTGACGAGGCTATCAACGCATATATTAACGCTCAACCTAGCGCAATGGACATAGCTGCTCAAGGCGTTAAAATACCGATACAAGCAGGATTAGTGTCTAACGGGCTGTTTGACTATGGTGACGCAAGTCCTCCTCCTGAGCCAAGGCCTCCACGTAAGGTGTTACCACCACGTACAAGAGCTAGATAATAAAAAAGCCCTACCTAGGTCAATCCTAAGCAGGGCTTTTTAATACCTACGATTTAATGAATGTCAAACCCTGTGTTAGTCTTCCATGCAAAGTAATCCTCAGGTCGCATAATCTCCTTAAAGATAGTCTCAATGGCTACGATTAAACGTAACACTTCTGGTTTATCATCCTTGTCTCCAAACTCCATTTCTTCCTTAAGATCACTGTGGAACTGCCCTAAGCAAATTACTGTAATCTGCTCTATGTCCACAAGGTCATTTAACTGTACACTCATGTTACCACCCCCATGATTCACCAGACATTCCGTCTGCGCTATAGTCCGTCACACGCCCCTCAAAGAAGTTCTTGAAGCTGTCACCATTAAGTACCCAATCAAGCCAAGGCAATGGATTCTCCTGTACGTCCCAATTAGGCTTAAGACCTAGGTTAACTAATCGTCTGTCGGCAATGTATCTGATGTACTCTTTGACTTCACTAGCCGTAAGACCTTCCACACCTCCCAGTTCAAACGCCAGATCAATAACCTTGTCCTCAAGCTCGACAGCAGTCCTGTACATTTCATAGATAGATAGTTTAAACTTATCATCGACCACCTCTGGATTCTCATTAATGAAAGTACGAAACAATTCTGTCATACCTGCGACATGAATAGTCTCGTCCCGTATACTCCACTCTACAATCTCACACATACCTTTAAGCTTACCAAAGCGTTGGAAGTTCAAGAGCATTACAAAGGCTGAGAATAAGCTCATGCCTTCATTACAAACAGTCTGCGCTAATGCTTTAGCTAATCCTGCTTTAGTGTCTGGGTCAAAAGTCTGCATAAACTCTAGCTTCTTAGCCATAGCGTCATACTCAAGGAACGCTGTGTACTCAGCCTCAGGGAAGCCTAGGGTATCGTTAAGCAGGGCGTAGGAGCGCATATGGATAGTCTCTCGCTGTGCAAACGATAACATCATCATACGTGCTTCATTGTTCTTAATGCGAGGTAGAAACACATCTACGTAAGAACCACCTACGATAACATCAGACTGTGTGAATAGCCTGAGTATCTGAGTGATAAAGTTCTTCTCTTCATTGCTGATCTTACCTGACTTCCATTGTGTTACATCTTCCTGTAGGTCACACTCCCACTCACCCCAGTGTAACTTATCATGCTCAATAGCTTGCTCCACAAAGCTTGAGTAGTTAAAGGGCTTATACGCTGGTGATACTGTTAATAAACTCATTTCTTATCCTTGGCAACTTAAACATTCATCATCATCTTGATCTTGTGCAAAGTCAGCTAAGGCCACTCTAGTAGGCTTGAAGCTTACTGTGTCAGCCTTAGAACCTGCGCTAGTCCTTAGGTAATACAAGCCCTTAAGCTTCTTATTGAAAGCTCTCAGGTGTACTTCATTCACATAGGCCTTGTCTGTACCAGCGGGGAAGAAGAGGTTAACACTCTGCCCTTGGCATATGTAAGGCTGTCTACCTGCTGCATGGTCAATAACCCATCGTTGGTCAAGCTCAAAGGCAGTCTTATAGATTTCCTTATCCCATTCATCCATCCACTCTAGGTGCTGTACGCTGCCCTCGTTGAGTACAATAGACTTCCATTGTTCTGCTACCCACTCAGGGTCTTTGTTATGCGCCTTAAGCACCTTATCTAAATACTTGTTCTGTACTAGGTGAGCACCTACTCTAGTCCTGTGCGTAAAGGCATTAGACTTAAGAGGCTCTATACTAGCACTACAGCCAGCAATGATACTACTGTTAGCATTAGGTGCTATAGCCAGTAAGTGGCTGTTACGCATTCCTGCTACGTCTGGGCAAGCCCCACGTTCCTCAGCTAGATATACAGAAGCAGATCGAGCTTGAGCTTTGATGTGCGTAAACATATCAGTATTGATTGTAGTAGCCATAGGAGACTCCCACGGGACGCCTAAGCGTTGTAAGGCGCTATGGAACCCCATTGCCCCTAGTCCTAGTGAACGCTCCTGTGTGGCACTGTAGACAGCCTTACGTAGCTCCTTAGGTGCATGGAAGCAAAAGAAACTAATTACATTGTCAAGCATAGTAATTAAGTCAGCTACCATAGTGGTGTCTTTCCACTCTTGATAATACTCTAAGTTAACACTCGACAAACAACAAACTGCTGTACGTTCATCTGACGTAGGTAAGTGAATCTCGTTACACAGGTTTGACCCATGTATCTCAAGTCCCTTCTCCTTCATAGATGGTGGCAAGTGTCGATTAGCTTCATCAATAAAGTTTAAGTAAGGCTCACCCGTCCTAAAGCGTGTCTCAATTAAACGCTCCCATAGCTCACGTGCTGGTAGTAAGTCACGTACTGTCTTGTCATTAGGGTCTACTAAAGGCCAAGGGTCACCAGCCACTACAGCGTCCATGAATCGGTCAGTAATGTTCACTGCATTGTGTAAGTTAAAAGCCTTACGATTCGGGTCACCACCTGTCGGTACACGAATGTTAATAAACTCAATGATGTCAGGGTGACTAATGTCCATGTAGGCTGCATAAGAACCCTTACGAGTCTTGCCCTGCCTGTAGGCTGTCATGTCACTATCTACTGTTTTTAAGAAAGGTATTGGTGAAGGAGCCACATCACTAACGCTACGAATGTCGCTCCAATGGCCGCCCACTCCACCACCTTTAACACTAAGCCATCGTAGTTCTGTCGAGTGTCCGATAAGACCATCAAGGCTATCAGGCACGTAACTGAGGAAACAGCTAATAGGTAATCCATTTATTTTTTCCCCCTCCTTAGGGGCGTTGCTTAATATAGGGGAACTGAACATAAACCAGCCCTTGCTGGCGTAGTCATAGATGCGTTGTGCTAGTTCGTAGTCATGCTTACTAAATGCTGTGGCTGCTCTTGCGTAGGCGTCCTGAGGGTCTTCACCCTCACGACAGTAGTAGTCCTTAAGGAGCGTATAGGCCTGTTCCGACAGTAACTTGTTACGCTTATAATCAATTACAATGCTCATTTATCCACTCCGTTGTTTCTCTTATCCCTTTAAATCCAACTAGGGTGGCTCCAGTTTCAGTATTGATAACTGTAGGTACACTACGTACTTTGTAGTGGATTGCTGCATCAATGTCTTTTCCAATGTCAATCTCTTCGTAGTCAACCTCTTCATGGTTAAGCACTGTACTGACTGCTTTGCAAGGCTGACAACCCTCTGTGTAAAACTTAATGATCATCCTTAGTGCTCCCATGTAATGCTTCGTCATAAATCTTACAAGAACTAATAGCATTACGCTCTGCTTTTGTATAAGTCTTACTCGCTGAACCTAGATCATATAAAGCCTGAGCTTTATCTAAGCTGTCTACACAATCCTGCCTTAGTAGTTCTAACGCTAACCCTCGCACTTGACCTTTCATTAGTATTCCTTCTGATATTCACCTGTACGAATCATGGCACAAATCTCAACTGCTCTCTTGCCTACCTGTTTGGCCCATCGACTGTCCATAAACTCGTCTGCTGCCTCGTCCCACTTGTGGTCATAGGAGGCCTGTAAAGCCTTTTCAAACTTACGTAGCCTAGGCATACCTAGGTTAAAGCAAATGTCAACCAAGGCGTCATAACGAGCAGGAGAGTGCATGATTAAGTCAATAGTCCACGGGAATGCTATTGATAGTTCATCCTCTACACGCTCAATGTCATTAGCTAGTAAGTAGGCTATCTCCCGTTGACTTAAGCCTATGCCTCCATTAGGGTCTATGTTACGCCCTACGCCTATAGTAGTCTTATTGGCTGTGCATTTGTAAGCGTGTGTCTCTACACCCTCATGTGCTGTAATCATCTTAGCTAACTGTGACATTATTTATTCCCGTCTATTGGTTCATTGGTGTGCCTAGGTGCTAGAGCAGTCTCCTGTTCTGTAGCAACAGGGGTGTTCTCTTCAATCAGAAGGTCAAGGTAATGCCTTGCTTTCTTCAAGTCCTCAAGCCCATTCTTAGTACGCCACCTAACGACATACTTAACTACGTTACCTTCACAGAAGAATAACCTGTTAGCTTGTATGAACTCTATAGGCTGAATCTTCATGTTCTGGTAGTGACTCCCACCTACTTGAGTCTCAAGTGCTTTAGGTTCTTCTTCGCTCATTATTGCCTCCATATCTCCAAAATCATCTATAAAATTATACTTAGGCCAATCTATAATTTTATTCATTATCTTCATCCTCCTCAGTAAACATATCTAAGTTTTTCATTACCAAGTCTTCGTAACGATCAACTAAAGACTCGCTTGTAATGCCTAACAGCTCACACAAGAAGTCAACGTCATACTTATTTAATATCTGTTCTTTTACTTCTTCAAAGGTGCTAGACATTTTAAATGCTCCAGTAACTTATCAATAGATTTCATGGTGAAGTGTGCCAGACCTTCTTTGTCACACCACTCACCTAGGTTCATCTTAGAGCCTTTCCTAAGGCGCTTACGTGAATCAGAGAATACAAATATCAATGGTCTATCAATCTCGTCCCTGATAGCTTTGTACTTCTGTGTGTCACCTACTCTAAAGAATCCCTTGCACTCTATCATAGCCCCTGTACGCTCACATATGAAGTCTGGTACGTACTTCTTATGTATCGTGTAAGGTAGCCTGTAGGGTTCATACTGGAATCCCGTAGGGCCAACAGCGTCACTAAAGGCACTTTCAAGGCCTGATCTAAACTTAGTCATAAGTCTCCTTAGCTTCTTTTCTATGTATTTTTCTAAGGAGCTTGTCTTTTTGGTTCTGTATTTCACTACAGCACCCACAAGCAGCTTTCTGTGTCTTACGTCCTTTCATGTTTATGTTCCCGCAAGGGAACCAGTGACCTTTACTAGACATTTAAAGTATCCTCTATGGTTAAGCGCCTAAAGCCGCCCCAATCACGCCTCATGTACAGTAGGTTCCAACACACCTCTAGCCTGTCATGCCAATCCTCAGGGTGAGCCTCTTGCCACGCCTCTTGTACCTTAGCCAGCATACCAGCCGTAGGTACGTCAGCCAGAAGCTTTTCAGCTTTCTTAGGCCCGATACCTACGAGGCCTTGTATGTTGTCCGTAGAGTCTCCTGTGAGCATCTGTAGGCACATCTTGCGGTAGCCTTGGTCTTTACATATGTAGTACAAAGTCTCTTTGGTGAAGTTGTAATGCCAACCTTCTACCATGTCAATGTCTTTGTCTATGTGTGCAATAACAAAGTGCTCCTTAGCATCTAAAGCTTCTTGCGCCCATATGGATACTACATCATCAGCCTCACAGTTATCAGACTTAAAATGCCCTAGGCTATAAGCATACTCGTTGAGTTCCTTGCGCCTCTCTGTTACCTCAGGATTAGGGTCTTCCTCTTGCTCTTTAAGCTTACGCTGGCCTTTGTAATCTTCTGCTATATCATAACGAAAGTTACCAGTGCCTTTTAAAGCTACCTTAGTCTCTGTGCTGCAAGTCTCCCACTCAATGTCCTCTATGGCTTTATCGTAGTATTCCATGGCTTGCTTTAAGTCTATGTCAGTCTTAAGAGCTATGCGATAGATGATAGAATCAGCATCAATAAAGCATTTGTCAAAGGGCTTGCCTTTACTATTCTTTATGTTCATACGTTACCTCTTTTAATTTTAAAGTAAAGACATCTGTTTATTCTCTTCTTTCAGTCTTTTTGTTTCTTTAGCTCTATTTACTCTACTAAGCCTATTATGCTCAATACGATGACAGTTAGAACATAATAGTAAACACTTTTCAGCTTCTTTTAACACTTGCTCCATTGATTTTAGTATATTACCTCCTACGTTAAACTCTTTCTGTGAAGGGTCTATGTGGTGATAGTCATAAATCTCAATGTGCTTTAGGTCACGTAAGTCACAGTGCTCACACTTACCACCTTTAAGTTCAAAAAGCTCTAGTAGTCTGTTTCTTCTGTGCTCATAATCATATTCGTGTTTTCTGCCTTTGCGTTTCATAAGTCTGTCCTAGTGAGTATCGGCCCAACTATTGCCTACGTTAAATTCCCCTGCTAAGGGACACCTGAGCTTGAAGTGAATACCAGCAGCCTCAATACAACTAGCTGCTAATGCACCAAACTTAGATGCTTGATCTTCACGTACCTCTACTTGAAACTCGTCATGGATATTGCCAACAAACTTATAATCTATACCCCATAGTATAGCATATCTGTCAAGAATAATCAAGGCTTGTTTCATAATTAAACTACCTGCTGACTGTAAACACGAATTAAGTGCTGCATGTTCTGACCTGATAAACACTTTACGTCCATCTAAGCCTGTTATGTAGCCCTTAGCTGCTGACTGTGCAACATTTTCCTTAAGCTTTGCAAGTGCTGGTGTAGCCTTGAGGAAACTATCCTTAAGTCTTTTACCTACTACTCTACCGCCACCTGCAATACTACCTATCTTCTCGTCACCTGCGCCATATAAATAAGCGTATATGAAAGTCTTGGCCTGATTTCTAGTATCAAGACCAGCAGCTTTCTGGTTAGCTGTGTGTATGTCTCCTGTGAGTATAGTGTTAGTATAGTCTGCATCATCCATGAAGTGGGCAAGCATTCTCAATTCTAAACCAGAGGCGTCTATACCAACAAGCTTATAACCTTTAGGTACTATCCAACATGAGCGACACTCTGGCCCGTAAAGGCTACTAGAGCTAGGCACCTGCGCTAAATTAGGCTTGCTGTGGGTCATACGCCCTGTCACAGCACCATTAGTATTAACGTAACCATGCACCCGCCCTGTGTCCTCATGGGCAGCCTCAAGCCAACTACGTACCTGAGCTATGCGCTTACCTACTAATAGGTAGGAGGCAATCAACTCAGCCTCAGGTATGCCCTTGACATTCTTAAGTATGTCCTCAGATACGATAGGGTGGCCTGTCTCTGTAAAGGCCTTAGGCTTCCATCCAAAGTGCTTGAGGTATCGCCCTATTTGTTGCCTACTAGCCAGATTAAAAACAGGCCAGTCAATACGACTAAAAGGGCCACCTACTTCTTCCCATCTTTCACCGAGGAACTTGAGTCCAACGATACTGTAACTCCCATCTTTTTTAACTTTAGGTACAATGGCTTTGTAAAAGGTCGGCAAAGGTAAAAACACTTTCTGCACAATCTCTTCAAGTTCATATGACTTCTCCTGTAATTCCGCTACTAAATCCCTAGCCTTTGGCGAATCCAAAAGCCAGCCGTTTCTAATTTGCTGCTGTATGATGCGTTGTACGTCATGCTCTAACTCAAGGCTATCAGGATTAAAGTCCTCTAGCTCTTTAAGTAAAGCTTTATACACCTCATGGTTTACGTTTACATCTTGCTCACAGTAAAGGAGCATATCGTGCGTGTAGTGAGTCCAATCACTATAGTCACCCTTAGGGTATCCAAGCTTCTCGCCCCAGTGTCCTAGGCTGTGTGCCTCGCGCTGTGGGTCAGCTAGTCTTGACATGACTAATGTGTCTGTAATCTTACAGGCGCTAAAGTCAGTGCCTAGTAACTTCTCACACGCTGGTATGTCGTAACCTATAATGTTATGCCCTATCACCTCCTGTGCTTGTGCTATTGCTATATTAAATGTAGGCCATTGGCCCTCTACGTATGAGCTTATGACGCCAGTGTCAATATCCTTAGTGATAATGCACCATACCTTTGTAGGCGCTAGGCCATTAGTCTCTATATCGAATATTAATCTAGTCATAGGTTACCTATAGTAAATATGTGACCCCAACTTAATTGTGGTGGTCATTTCATCTGCCCAGTACGGGTGTACATAGTCTGCATGGTAATGCGTAGCACCTTCGGTAATGTCAATAGACTTACCAGATAATACGTGCTGTGCTAAAATAGTAGCTTCCAGCATTGCTTTACCATTTTGGGGCTTGTCAGACAAACCATCACAGAACCAACTGTACTGGCACTGGTATCTAATAGGGTTAATCATGTCCCACCCATGATACTTAGCTTGCTTTATAACCTCACAAGCTGTATCGGGATACCTACTGTCAGCCATACGATTTAACACGCTATGTGCCACACCTATCTGACCTGCTAATGGTTCCCCTCTAGCCTCATGGTAGATGTTAAGGGCCATACATAACACTGCTGCGGTTATCATGGTTAAAAATCGTCATGTGCATTAGCTGCCTTAGTCTCAGGTGCCTGAGTAGCTACCAAGCGACTGCTATGGTTCTCATAAAAGAGCCAGCCAGCTACCCCTGTACGTCCTGTACGTCTACACTTAACTAGTTGCACCTGAGTACAG
>Ga0208303_1000233_pt1 | contig 23451 bp, 24 predicted proteins | sample CB_VirMetaG_2_FD_184537 | JGI IMG/M metagenome (GOLD analysis project Ga0208303, IMG submission 184537) | Freshwater to marine saline gradient viral communities from Chesapeake Bay - CB_1504_2 Viral MetaG (SPAdes) (version 4) | ecosystem: Environmental > Aquatic > Marine > Coastal | place: USA... | reverse complement strand
ATGGGTAACATGGATACGGACGGCGTGGGCGATGGTCTCGCGCAGCACACTAGGCAACGTGTAGTCGAGCTTACAGTGCGCAAGGCTAACGCGACCGAGTGGTTGCAATGGGCAGCAGCTAATGGGATTCACCCTGTAGTAATGGCATGGGTAGATAGATACCCGCAAGCCTTAGCTTCGTACCTCGATGGCGCTCAGAATGAGTTTATATTCCACCCTGCTAACCCGCAGGACAATGCGGTCTCACCTCGTACCCTTGAGATTAGTAGCCGTATCATCTGGCAGCGTGAGTACTTCGATGAAGATTCCCTTGTCGCTTCTCTAACAGGTGCAGCAGGTGCGCCGTATGCGGAGAGCCAAGCGTCATTCATTCGGTTCCAAGAGTCGCTACCCTCAGTGCGCACTATCATCACGTCCCCCGACACAGCGATGATCCCAGACGACGCAGGTGCGCGGGCGGTACTGACCTTCGGACTACTGGAGCATGTAGAGAAGGGCACGCTCAGCAATATTATGAAGTACCTACGCCGCATGGAGGAGGAGTTCCAAGTCATATTCTGTGTGACATTGGCACGGCATCCGTCTAAGAAGCAGATCGCCTTCACTAACCCTGACTTCGCACTGTGGGCAGCCGACAACGAAGACTTACTGTAAACCTATAAATTATAGGTTGGAGAACAACTATGTTAGCAGACAGAAAATTCAAAGCGATCAAAATCGGACTGATGCGCTCGAAGGAGTTTGGCTTACTACGCGGTGTGGCTATGCATGGTAAGACTTATCTCACTACTGACGTACCTACAGCGTGTACTAACGGACGGGACTGTTGGTTCAACCCTGACTTTCTATTCAAGCAGATAAAGAATGGGGACAAGGGCGCGGCATTCGTCTTGATACATGAGTGGTTGCACAAGGCAGGTATGCACCTCGTTACCTACCGCAGACTAGCCGAGCAAGATGCTAGGCGTACCAACATGGCGACTGACTTCTGGATCAATGACCGCATACAAGTGGCTGACCCGCAGCGCATACTGACCGAGATGCCTGTTGGAGATGACGGCAAGGCAATCGGACTGTATGACCGCAAGTACCACGAGTGGACGGTGAAGCGAATCTTCAACGACATACCCGAGCAGGAGGAAGACTCGGGCGGCGGCGGAGGATTCGATGAGCATGATTGGGAAGGCGCGAAGGGTTTGGACGCCAAGGAGAAAGAGAAGCTAGCGGACGACATCAAGCAAGCGATACGCCAAGGACTGCATGCCGATGCCAAAGCAGGAGCAGGCGGTCTACAAGACGCGCTCGGGTTAAAGGAGCTAGTCACGCCCAAGATAAGTTGGCGCGCGTTGCTGCGTATGTTTATGAACTCGACATGTAAGAAGAAGGAGCAGTCTACGTGGCGACGACCTAACCGTAGGTTCCTGCATCAAGATGTGATTATGCCTACGCTACAAGGTAACAGCATCAACGAGGCGGTGATTGCGCGTGACACTTCGGGTTCTATGTTCTTCAAGGACAGACTCAGAGATGTGACGAGCGAGATACTTGGTATTGTTAAGGCAGTATCTATCGACAAGATACACTTCATTGATTGGGACGGACAGGTGGAGAGCCATGAGATTTACTCCAGCGACGAGCTGACCACTGCCCCTGCTATGAAAACTGCAACGGGTGGAGGCGGCACTGATCCGACGTGTGTATCTGACTACCTGAAAGAGAAGGGCATCAAGCCTGACTGCGTAATCATGCTGACTGATGGCGAGATTAGTAGTTGGGGGAATTGGACTGCTCCAATTCTGTGGGCAATAACGAACGACCAAAAGATAACCGCCCCTGTGGGCAAAACAATTCAAATTGATTAAACCTATAAATTATAGGTTGGAGAAGAGTGATGAGTGCAATAGCAAACAGTGCAGTACTAGTGAAGTTGAACATAAGCGTATGGGGTGCGACTAAGCGTAACAAGCAGCTAGAGCAGGAGTTAGCAGCAAGCAAGAACGCTGACCCGCAAGCGACACGCCTGTACGACAACCTGATGGTAGGTTCGGTTGGGCACAAGGACATACAGAAGTATGCCGCCAATGTTCGGTTGTGGCATGCAGCTATGACCCTACCTTGGGACGACAAGGGTTATCGCCTGTGTCCTACGAGTTTGTTCATCGACTACAAGGCGCAACATAACTGGAAGAAGCAGGAGTTTGGGCGACTAATTGATGTGTTCGAGGACAAGTACTCTACCTATCGTGACGTTGCTAAAGAATACAGAGGCGACATCTTTAACGAGAACGACTACCCCCCTGTAAGGGAGATACTACAGAAGTTTGCATGGAACTTTGTAGTTGCGCCTGTTCCGGCTAGTGGTCACCTGTGCATAGACCTACCAGAGCAGGAGATGCAAGAGCTACGCGCTGCCTGTGATGACGAAGTAGAACGCAAGATACAAGACGCGGTTAAAGAGAGTGAGCGTAGGCTGCGCAAGGAGTTAGAACATATTAGTAGTAAGTGCGCGGTGGTTGGGGACGCAGACGACAAACGGTGGCATGATACTTTTGTATCTAACCCACTGGAGCTATGCCGTATGCTTAAGCACATGAATGTTACCAAAGACCCCAAGTTAGAAGAAGCACGCAAGAAGCTAGAGGAGATCATGGAGGGCAAGACAAAGGACATGTTCAAGGATCAGCCCGAGGTGCGTGAGGAAGTGAAGAAAGAAGTTGACGAGATAATTAAATCATACGAGTGGTGAGGAGAACAAAATGTTTAACAAATTAGTTAGAGTTAACGGAACTGTAGACGAGTTAGTTACAAAGATAAAGAACAACGCGCTTAACACCTTTGCAGATATGCCGAGTAATGTGCATCACTGGAGAGGAGAACATGAAGGGGAAAAGCGAGAGTTCGACCCCGAAGTTGTTTCTCGTTACTCAGGGGCATCAAAAGCGCATCGAATGGCATACAACCTACTACGGCATACCGCAGTAAAGATGCCGCAGCTAAGGTTCTGCGTAAAGCTAGACTACGAAGAAGTGTTCGACGGTATGTATGTTTTCGATAAGCTAGAGTGTGTAGGGCATGTGCACTATGAAGACACCGGGGCGCTAAACTTTTCTAATGCGCGCATTGCAGAGGACTTGCACCGCCGCAGTATTATGAAGACCGCGAGCCAGTCTAAAGCAGCGACTATACTTCGTAAGTATTTCTACGGTATGACTAAGGTGGAAACGATGCAGTCTATGGCAGGCTTAATGAAAACGGCGGTGTCCTCAGCGCACAGCGATACAATATACAAAAGACGTGGCGCAAAGCAGCGTATAACAGAAGAGTTGGAACGCGCGGTTTTTTCTGACTCTCAGCTATCGCAAGCGGTACTACAGTATTTCGAGGCTACCAACCAGAGTCATTTGATGGCGAAGTACGAGGACGCTAAGGACGACTTCGAGCTAGTCGAGGAAGCCTACAATGCGCAACGCTTAGGCAAGGGTCTGTATGTCCAAGCCGTAGGAGAGGAGTATCAGATGTGGCGTAAGGACTCGACTAGGGTGCAGACATGCAATCGCAACAGTATACCTATTAAAGTACGAGGTGCGTTAGGTATGCTTAAGTTGGCAGACGACAACAGTTTTGTAAATGAGGTAGGCTTCAAGATGGAAGCAGAAAGGTTTTGGATAGCAGAGGAGCTAGCAAATGAACTCAACAGTTAGACGCAGAGGCAAAGGTAATAAACCTGCAATGGTACACACTAACGTGCGACTACCAGAGTATGTAGTAGACTACTTCAAAGAGCATCATTCTAGTTACACCGCCGAGATACGCAATGTGTTAGAGGCGCATGTACAAGAGCTTCAGTCTTCTGCATTGCTTTTTGCTGAAGAGAACGACGAGTAACCTATAAATTATAGGTTGCCTGAAAGATTAACCCCGCCTTAGTGCGGGGTTTTTTTGTGCTTTACAAAGTCCAATCTATAAGCTATTCTTCTTGAATGGCGATGACTCCCGAGAAGAAAGTTAAGAATAAAGTAGTCCGCTTACTTAAAGAGTACGGCGCGTATTACTTTTTCCCCGCCAGTTACGGTATGGGCAGGAGCGGTGTTCCCGACATCGTATGCTGCTTGCAAGGGCGCTTCATAGGCATCGAGTGCAAGGCTGGCAAGAATAAACCAACCCCCCTACAAGAGAAAGAGCTTGCAGATATTATGAAAGCTGGCGGTATATCCTGCGTGGTAAACGAGGACAATATCTCCGAGCTTGAAACTATACTAACTACAGTGATGAGTAAGGATAACAACGATGGACTTATTGGTTGTCGACTTTGAGACCTATTACGCTAAAGACTACGGACTGCGTAAGTGTACGACTGAAGAATATATACGCCACCCCCTGTTCGAGGTTATCGGCGTTGCTGTTAAAGTTGTAAGCAAGAACTATCATCAAAATATAGCTTCTGTCCCAGTGTGGTTCTCCGGTTCAAAAAAGCAAGTGGCTAACTTTCTTTCTCAGTTCGATTGGGAGAACTCGGTTGCTCTTGCGCACAACGCCATGTTCGACATGGCTATTCTTAGTTGGCACTTCGGTATAAAACCTAAGAAGATCGCTGACACTCTAGCTATGGCGCGTGCCATTCACTCTATCGAAGTAGGTGGAAGCCTAGCCGCCCTCTCTGAGTATTATGAGCTAGGCGTAAAGGGTACTGAAGTACACGATGCAATTGGCAAAAAACGTTTGGACTTTACCAAAAAAGACCTCAAGGCGTACGGCGGCTATTGCATACAAGATGTGGAGCTTACTCACAAATTATTTAAAGTGCTTGTTAAGCACCTGCCTGTATTCGAGCTTAACCTTATAGACCTGACTATCCGCATGTTTAGTGAGCCTGCTTTAGTTCTTGATAAGGACATACTGGTGGCCCACTTAAAACAGGTTAAGGATACTAAAGAAGCATTAATGGCTAAGGTAACTCACGACAAGAAAAAGCTAACAAGTAATCCACAATTTGCTGAGCTGTTACGCACTTTCGGTATAGAGCCGCCCCTGAAGATAAGCCCTACTACAGGTAAGGAGACTTACGCGTTCGCTAAGAGTGACGAGGCTTTTAAGGCACTGCAAGAACATGAGAACCCAGAGGTACAGGCTATAGTTGCTGCCCGACTCGGGGTTAGGTCTACGATAGAAGAGACACGCACCCAACGCTTTATCGACATTGCAGAACGTGGCACGCTCCCAATCCCCTTGCGTTATTACGCTGCCCACACCGGACGGTGGGGTGGGGACGACAAGATCAATATGCAGAACCTGCCTCGAGGCTCGCAGCTTAAGAAAGCTATGTGCGCACCGGAAGGGTATAAGTTTGTAGACTGTGACTTGTCCCAGATTGAAGCACGTACGCTAGCATGGTTAGCCGAGGAAGAAGACTTAGTTGACGCCTTTGACAGAGGCGACGATGTGTATAAAATCATGGCTTCTGCTATATACGATAAGCCTGAGTCTGAAATAACCAAGGAAGAACGCTTCGTTGGTAAGACTACGATACTAGGGGCAGGCTATGGTATGGGCCACGCTAAGTTCCGCGCGCAGCTAAAGACTTTCGGGGTAGACTTACCTGAGGAAGAATGTGAACGCATTATACAAGTATACCGTGAGACCTACCCCGAGATACCTGCTTTGTGGAGAGCAGCTAACAGAGCGTTAAAAACCATGATGGACGACGAGGTAGAAGAGCTAGGTAAGGAAGGTATACTTACTGTGGAAGGCAATACAGGTATACGCCTACCCAACGGACTGTATATAAAGTACCCCAACCTACGAACGCAAGCCGCAGAGGAAGAGGGTGGGTACGACGAGACGGTTTACGACACCCGCAAAGGTAGGGCTATAATCCCTAACCGTATCTACGGGGGTAAAGTTATCGAGAACGTTTGTCAGGCATTGGCTCGCATTGTAATTGGCGAACAACTTCTTAGAGTTGCTAAGAAATATAAAGTGGTTATGACCGTGCATGATGCCATAGGCTGTATTGTCCCTGAAGAAGAAGTAGAAGAAGGCATGCGCCACGTCGAAGAAGCCATGAAGATACGCCCCACGTGGGCACCCGATTTACCCCTCAATTGCGAAGGTGGGTACGGAAGATCATACGGAGAGTGTTAGACGTCACAGGGGTTTTATGTCTTTTTCCCCTGTATACCCCAGCGGGCGGTGGGTAGGTTCACGATAGCCGCAACACCCGCAGTGTGCAACAGTAGCTCATCACTCGAACCTCTCTGTAGGTTTCGTTCTCGGCACTGTGTGTACACCGGCTAGCCCACGCTACGGGCTTCTTTTAAGCAGACAAACAAAGGAAAACAAATGAGCGGTAAAGGTAGTAGACGCAGACCCACGTTCGTACCGATGCACGAGTTCGGGGATAACTGGGCAAAAATCTTTGAGAAACCAAAACATAAGGAAGAAGAGAATGTTAACAGCAGAAGTGCCAAGAACAAAAATGAGCGACTCGAAGTTGCCGAACAAGCAGACAGCCCTACAGACACAAACGGGCGGGACGCACTATAAGAACATGGCTATTCAACCTGCCGAGTATGCAGAGAAGAACGGTTTGTCTCTACTAGAGGGTAACGTAGTAAAGTATATAACTAGGTGGAAGTTGAAGGGGCAACCCTTGTCGGACTTAGAAAAAGCTAAGCACTGCATCGACCTGCTAATCGAGATACACAACGTCAAATGAAAATAACAATAGAAGTAGATGGCGCCGATGCCGAAGAGCTTATGGCTATGCTGCAACGTGCAACCGAAGCGGTGGAAAAACTAGAGGCTATACTTCAGGAGTTTGAAGATGCTGATAAAGTGTAACGCCGTTGACCATCTGTATCTCATAGAGGACGACCCTGTACGCCCTGAGCTATTCGAGGATAACAGTGTGCGGTTTGAAGACCCGTTCCATGTGTACGCAGAAGTGAACGACGAGACAGGTGAGATAGCCGCAGTTGTTTGCACAATAATCTGTAGGTTTGTGCCGCAAGACGAGTACCAAATAAAACTTATTGGTATGGGGAAGCTTGAGCAGATCGAAGAAGAACTGGAAGAACGTGAAGAAATATACGGAGAGTTGGGTACTGTGCTATGCCCCTATTCGGTGTGGTCTTACCAACGGGGGCACGGTAGGAAGTTAATCAACAACCTGCTAGAAGCAGCACCTATAATGCACCCAGAGGTAGACGCAGTAATAACCATGTCTCCACATACGGATACAGCGTTACGTTTTCACATGCGCAACGGCGCGGCAATATTTTCGACTAACGCTAAATGCGTCAACTACGAGTACGAGGTGGAAGATGTCTTACTTCACTGACCCTATGGCTGCGCTAGAAGAGGCAGAGTACAGGGCAAAAGAAGAAAAGCGCACAATGTGTGTGGTGGAAGTTGAACCTAACAGGATTGTAGTTGTGTTGAAGAAAGAAGCCGTAGGTAGGGGCGGCATAATATTAGAAACGTGCGTTCCCTTCGAGGAGAACCACAACATATACGACTAGAGGTGCTAAAAATGCCAACAGCATATGCTAGAACAGATGGAACAGGACGTATACTAACGGGGGTTACAGCCCTACGGCCACTATCTAAAGAAGAAATGTACGGTGAAAGGGTAAACCCTTGGTCGCTTATATCGAAGGCAAGCCCCGGAAGAGAATGGCGCTTAGAGAATTTCTTTACGGAAGATAAGTACGGAGACTTAGTTTTTCGTGAGTTAGATAAGTATAACCTGCTTCTATGCCATGCACTCAGAGAGTTGAACTTAGACCACTCCCCAAAAGTAGTATGGGCGTGCGCTGCTAATGGCGTTAAACAAATTAAAATATACGACCACTACTTTCTACTCAGCGGTGGAAAAATATATAGAAGGGGAGGATGATTATGTTTGTAATAGATAGCTATGGTAGACACCGCCGTCTTTCGGCTAAAGAAAGAGCGCTTAACTTATTGAACATTGCGCTAATTAAAAGTAAGTGGGATAGCTTCGATGATGAAGCACGTATGCGAGCGACGAAAACAATACGCTGCTTAACAACACAGGAAGCGTACAGATGATTACCCCCGCGATGATGTGCGTTGCTATGGCAGTGTACTTTGAAGCAAGGGGGGAGCCGACAGCAGGACAGATTGCTGTAGCTCATGTAATTAAAAACAGAATTGAAGACTCACGTTACCCAGACAATGCGTGTGACGTGGTTAAGCAGGGGTACTACTGGAACGGTGTACCTATAAGAAACAAGTGCCAGTTTAGTTTTTATTGTGACGGTAGGTCAGACGACCCGAAGAACAAACAGGCATGGTTTAACTCGCTGTACATTGCGCACTTGAGTGGGTTCGTACCTGATATTACAGAAGGTGCAACCCACTACCATAGTACAAAGGTGTTCCCGCAGTGGGCTTACACTGGAGAAGTTACAACCAAGATACACAGGCATGTGTTTTATACGGGTATTAACTAGTGACCACTACTAAGATAGACATAGACACTGAAGAACAAAAAGACGTACAGCGTGAAGAGTTAGCGAGGCAAATAAAAGCGTACCTAGCTAAAGGGGGTAAGGTAACACAGTGCCCCCCACGCACATTCACGCCAACCGAAGGGCCGAAGAAAAGATTTGCTGGCAGCCAGTTTGATTCTTTAACTGACCCAACCAACCGAGACGTGGGTGCGATGCGCCCTACAAAAAACAAAGGCGGGAGTGAATAAATGTATGAATACAATTGCAAGATCGTAAGAGTCGTTGATGGAGATACCGTAGATGTAGATATTGACCTTGGTTTTGATACTTGGAAGTGCGGGGAGCGCATACGTTTGTACGGTATTGATACTCCAGAGTGCCGCACACGAGATGCAGAGGAAAAGGCTGCCGGACTCTTGGCAAAGGCGTTTGTCGAAGACGCACTGCACGTCGGAGGAACATACACCCTAACTACCAGAGAAAAGGGTAAGTTCGGGCGGTACTTAGGAGTCATCATGCTAAGCGGCAAAACTTCAATCAACGCAGCGTTAGTAAGCGAGCACCTAGCTGTACCTTACATGGGGCAGAGTAAGCAAGACATAGACGATGCCCACGCAGTTAACTACGAAATTCTAAAAGAAAGGGGTCTAATATGACAGCTTGGTCCTACAGCAGCTTAAGTACATTTAAGCAATGCCCTAAGAAATACTACCATTTGAAGGTAGCTAAGGACGTAAAAGACGTAGGTAGTTCCGCAATGTACTACGGGAACCAAGTACACAAAGCAGCGGAAGACTACATAAAAACGAACACGCCCATACCCGCTAAGTTCAACTATATAAAGAAGACCTTAGACGCGCTAAACAATATAGCGGGAGAGAAGCACTGCGAGATACGCATGGGGCTTGCCAAAGACGATAATCTTTATAAGCCTACTGGATTCTTTGCCAAAGACGTTTGGTGGCGGGGGATTGCTGACCTCTTAATAGTTAACGGCGAGAAGGCTTTTCTTATAGACTATAAGACAGGTAAGAACGCCAAGTATGCGGACACCAAGCAGCTCGACATGTTGGCGGGTGCTGTATTCGTGCATTATCCCGAAGTAAAGGTAGTTAAGTCTGCTCTAGCATACGTAGTAAGTAACGAGTTCATACAGAAAAAGCACACGGTAGACATGTACAAGTCTTACCTAAGTGTATTCGACGATGCGTTAGAACGGTTAGATGTAGCACAAGAGCAAGATGTATGGAACGCTACGGATGGACCGTTGTGTGCATACTGTCCGGTTACTAGCTGCGAACATAATAGGAAGCGATGATATGACTGGTAGCAAAAAGAGAGATTACAAAGCTGAATATGCCAAATACCAAGGCACCGAAGAGCAAAAGAAGAAACGCGCTCAACGCAACAAGGCTAGACGTAAGGCGATGCGAGAAGGCAAAGTGTCCAAGGGTGACGGTAACGACGTGGCGCACGTTAAGGCTATGGACAAGGGCGGCAAGAACTCTGATGGTACTAGAGTAGAAACAGCGAGTCGCAACCGATCCTTTAAGCGGGACTCTAAGGGCAACTTAGTGTCAGAGACTAGTAAGCGCGAGCGGAAAAAGACATCTAAAGCATGAAAATAGTTAACAACAGAGCAATGGTAATCAGGACTAAGCGCCCCCATTTAGTTACAGAACGCTTAAAGAACTACAAAGTAGCAGAGCAAGACGACGGTTACTTTAAACTAGCCCTGCCGTGGAGGTTACACGAGGCGCAGGTACTAAATAGCATAGGGGTTAAAAATGTACCCTCTCCTATTGGGCGTGAGTATGAGTGGTCAGGACGCCTTACTCCCTTTGACCACCAGAAGAAAACCGCATCGTTCCTAACGCTCAACAAAAAAGCTTTTTGTTTTAATGAGCAAGGCACAGGCAAAACTGCTTCTGTAATATGGGCAGCAGACTACTTGATGCAGGAAGGACTAATTAACCGAGTGCTTGTGATATGCCCTCTGTCTATTATGAAATCTGCATGGCAGGAAGACTTGTTTAAGTTTGCTATGCACCGCACTTGTTCCGTGGCCCACGGCGCATCTAACACGCGCAGGAAGATAATTAACGCAGGGTCAGAGTTTGTTATCATTAACTTTGACGGAGTAGCCGTAGTAAAAGAAGAGATAGAGAAAGGTGGGTTTGACTTAATTGTGGTAGACGAGGCTAGCGCCTACAAGAACGCACAGACAAACCGGTGGAAGATACTGCGAGACATCTGCAAGAACAAGGACTGGCTTTGGATGCTTACAGGTACTCCAGCAGCACAGTCTCCCGTAGATGCGTTTGGTTTAGCAAAACTAGTCAGCCCCAAGAACGTACCGCAATACTTTGGGCAGTTCAAAGACAAGGTTATGCACAAGGTTTCTCAATATACTTGGAGACCCAAGCCAGAGGCGAGCGCGATTGTGCACGCTGCCTTACAGCCGGCGATAAGGTTTCGTAAAGCAGAATGCCTCGACTTGCCTAAGGTTACTTTCGTAGACAGAGAGGCACCGCTTACTTCTCAGCAGGCTTCGTATTATAAAATACTTAAAGACCGCATGATGATGGAGGCAGACGGAGAGCAAGTTACATCGGTTAACGCAGCTACTAACCTCAACAAGCTCTTGCAAATATCAGGAGGCGCAGTCTACTCCGACGACCGCGAGGTTATTGAGTTCGATGTTAGCAACAGACTAAAAGTTGTTAAGGAAGTAATAGACGAGTCGTCACACAAAGTACTAGTGTTTGTACCGTTCACTCATACCATCGAGCTACTTAGCGAGTTTTGTGCTAAGAGTAAAATAAGCGCTGAGATAATCTCAGGTAAGGTATCGGTCAATAGACGAAGTGAAGTAATAAAAGACTTTCAGACTACCGACAAAATAAAAGTGCTAATCATTCAGCCTATGGCAGCTTCGCACGGTCTTACCCTTACGGCGGCTAACACTATTATATGGTACGCCCCAGTCACAAGCGTCGAGACTTATCTACAAGCTAACGCCCGTATAGACAGGCCCGGTCAGCACAATCCTATGACTATAGTCCATATAGAGGGTAGCGAAGTGGAGCGGAAGTTGTACAAGATGCTGCGCTCTAATATCGGCAACCACAAAAAGATAATTGATTTATACAAAAAAGAAATAGATACTTGACACTGTAAAATAAAGTGTTTTAAACTGGCTATCCTTTCAATTAGGAGGAGCCATGAAAGATTCAGCAGATAAGCTAACCAAAATCTACATTAAGATGCGGACGGCGGTTAGCGAAAAAGAAGACGAAATAAGGAAAATAAAAAAGCAGCAAGAGGTCGTAGTAGAAAAGCTGCTTGCGCTCTGTGAAGAGCAAGACCTCGATAGTCTGAGAACGTCCTCTGGCACAGTTAGCCGTAAGGTACAGACTCATTTTTGGACTAGCGACTGGGAGAGGATGCACGGCTTCATTAAGGAGCACGACGCCTTTCACTTACTCGAGAAACGAATTTCTACCCTAGCAATGAAACAGTTTCTTGAGGATAACCCTGACCTTATGCCTGTGGGTTTACAAGCCACCCGTAAGTATGTTGTTTCTGTATTAAAGCCGCGTAAAAAATGATTCGATTAAAAAATGAAAATGGGTGTTTCATACACCCACGGACCAACTCCCCCTGCGATTCGCTACAAGTAGTGATAGTTGATAGAGGAGAATTATCTAGGAGTTACTACGACAGTAATGGCTTAGCGTGTTGGTCTACCGGGTGTGCGCGACCTGATGACAACGTGCCTGATAGCAAGGTGCAAGCTGGCCGGTGCATGGACTGCACTAAAAGCGTTAAAAGCGGCGGGCATAACCGGGGCGCGGCGTGTAAGTTTTATACTGTTATTAAAGTATTACTACCTGAAGACAACATAGTTTGTGAGCTACGCATAAGCGCAAGCAGCTTATTTGCTAAAGAAACTAATAGGCTTGGGTGGTACAAGCACATCGAATACTTAGAGAAGAACCAAGAAGAAGTAGAAGATATTTTAACCGAATTATATCTCGTCGAACATTACAACTCGTACAGGATATATTTTAAACCCGTTCGACCTTTAGCCGAGGAAGAACTTGCGAACGTGAAGCAGCAACTAAAAGCGGCTTCGCAACCAACCAATCCTTTTATAGGAAACTCAGAGGAACTATACATGGCTAATCAATTTCACATAATCAAGAACGTTGAAGCTCGTTACCCGCGTCTGGACAAGCCGTACCGGTTTGACAACAAGGCAGGGAAGAACGGCAAAAGCGTCCCCTGCGACCCTGCCGAAGACGGCGCGCGTTACGAGCTAGACTTTAGTTTGTCTGCGGATCAAGCTAAGGGCCTGTATAAAATTATGCAGGACGCTTACACCAACGCTAAAAGTCGCGATAAGTCTTGGCCTGTTAAACTAGAGATGCCGTTCAAGAAGCAAGACGACGGTAGCTTTATAGGTAAGACTAGTCTGAAGGCAGCTTATAGCGGCAGTGTGACCGAGCCACCGGCTCAGTTTGATGCCCAGAACGAACGCCTTGGCGCTGACTTTATGCTGACTACAGGTAGTACAGTAAGCATAGCGGTCGAAATGATCCCGTTCAAGATGGCATCTACTGGTGTATCCCTTAGGCTCCGTGGTGTACAGGTGCTTGAGTATATCCCGTACAAGCCTGCGTCTCCTTTCGATGCGGTTGACGGCTTTACCGCTGACCAAAGCAAGGGCATGTTTGCCAAAGTTAGTACGGAAGCTGACGCTGAAGACGACGATGGCATGTTTGAAACGGAAGGGCAGATTACTAAGCAGCCTGATTTGTTTGACGACGAAGAAGAGGCGGAAGTTGCCGCGCCTGTTAAACGAAAGACAAAGAAAGAAGCTGCACCGGTCGAAGACGAAGAGATGTCTGACATCATTGACATATGGGGCGACGAAGACTAATGAGCTATGGCTACACAACGAGGCTGGGTAGCCTAAACAAATTAGCTGATAGCTCTATGCTCGGGGTAAAACTTGGTCGCGTGTGCATCCGGAAGGAAGTTCCCGCCGCCCAAGTTGCCAGTCAACTGGGGGTAAGCAGGCAGACTGTTTACAACTGGTTTTCAGGAGTGCACACGCCTAGTAAAGAACTAACAGCTAGCATTAAACAACTAATAATAGAGTATAAAAAATGACTGACTTCAACCTCATAGACTATGTAGTCCCTACGGGCGGCTATTACTGTGTGGTTGGCGCAGGCTCAGGCTTCAAATCAGAGTATACAAAGGACCGAGCAGAAGTAGACATCTTAGTCGAGCAGTTCGTTAAGCAACGCAAAGATGTTTACTTCATGTTAGGTAAAATTACAGAAGCCGGAAGCAGAGAAGCAACAAACGTAGAATCTTTGCAGTCTGTTTGGGTAGACATCGACTGCGGTACAGGTAAGGCCAACGATATAGACGATACAACGGGCCAACCTAAGGGGTACGAAACTAAGAAAGAGGCGCAGCTCGCGCTGAAGGAGTTTTGTGAAACTGTGGGGTTACCTTTCCCCGCTGTAATAGATTCTGGGGGTGGCATACACGCATACTGGGCGCTAACTGAAGAAGTGCCAAGGACGCGGTGGCTACCCATCTGCAAACGTTTGAAGCAAGTCTGTGTAACTCAAGAGTTTTACGCCGACCAAAGAGTATTTGATGCGTCTCGCATCTTAAGAGTACCGGGGACCTTTAATCAAAAGTACGATCCTCCTGCTCCAGTAACTGTTATACGCCCAAACGATAAACGAATTACACCCGACGACCTAAGAGAAATACTAGGTGTAGATTCTGAAGCTGAAGAAGTAGAACGCGGGGCAGTAGCGCTAAGCCCGCTTGAAGAATTGGAATACTCAAATTACACTAGCGTGTTCAAACGCATAGTTACACGCAGCGACGGGTGCTTACAGCTTCAAGATTGCATCCGGACTAGGCAATCTTTAGAAGAACCACGTTGGTTCGACGCGCTATCAATTGCTAAGTTTTGTAGCGACAGCATGAAGGCGGCGGTCATCTTATCAGAGGGTCACCCTGATTATTCTTTTGAAGCAACGCAACGAAAGATGCACGGTATTAAAGGCCCGCATTCGTGTACGGAGTTTGCTTCGCACAACCCTGAAGGGTGCAAAGGGTGCCCGCACAAAGGCAAGATAAAGACCCCCATAACGCTAGGGCAAACGGTTAAAAGAGCTAGTAATAGTGTGGGGCCTGTTAAGTATCGCCCTCCTTACTTAAAAGGAGAGAACGGCGGCATCTATGTGCAGGATAAGGAAGGCGAAGCGCACTTTGTGTACGAATATGATTTCTATATAAGCCAACGTATGACTGACCCTAACGATGGCGACGTGGCTATAGGGGTCGTATACCTCCCTAAAGACGGCAAACGAGAGTTTACTATACAGAATGAACAGCTAGATTCCAGAGAACTTACAAGAGTGTTAGCTAAGAACGGTATCCTAGCAGACAAAAAATCTACTCCCCATTTGCATAAATATGTCATTGACTCCATTAAAGCATTGGGCACAGAAAAGGCAGCAGATAAAATGCGCGTACAATTTGGTTGGGCAGACGGAGACACTTCTTTTATCGTTGGAGAAAGTGAAATAAAAGTAGACGGTGTATACCACTCGCCGCCTTCTACTGTTACTACCGTATACAGTGACTTCTTACAACCCCGGGGGTCTTACGAGAAGTGGCAAGAAGTATTTAACATGTACAATAGGCCGGGGTTGGAGGTGCACGCCTTTGCTGCGCTTAGTGGGTTCGGCTCTGCCTTACTTAAGTTCACGGGGCAGAAAGGGGCCATCATAAACTTAGTCCACCCCCACGCAGGCACAGGTAAAACTACAATCTTGCGTATGGCTAACAGTATTGCGGGTGACCCTGAGATGTTGCTAGGTACTCCAGACGACACCGCAGTCGGACGTATAAACAAGCTAGGCACGTTGAATAATATAGTTAACACTATGGACGAGCTTACTAACTTAGACGAGACAGAGGTAGGCAAGTTTGCTTACGCTGCTTCGCAAGGCAGGGGTAAAGAGAAAGCCCAGATGCACATAAACGCCAACCGCAAGAACGAGATTACGTGGCGTAACATAACCTTGTCTTCGAGCAATTCCTCCTTTTATCAGAAGCTAATGAGCTTGAAGAACGCACCTGATGGCGAGCTGATGCGCATCATTGAGTTTACCATTGACTACCAAGGCGTGGATGTAATTTCTACGGCGGAAGGTAAACAGATGTTTGACCACCAGCTAAGCCAAAACTTTGGGCATGCAATCGTACCGTTTATTCAATACGTTATGGCGAACCCTGAGCACATGAAAAAGACGTTGCTTGGAGTGCAGGCTAAGATAGACAAAGAGCTGAGCCTAACGCAACGGGAAAGAAACTGGTCTGCTATTATAGCCTCGAATATAGCTGCGGGGGTATTGGCAGTGGAAGCCGGTATCATAGAATTCGACATGAAACGCATATTCCATAGAGTAGCACCCGAAATTAAAAAACTGCGTTTGGAAACGGTAGCTCCGGTAAGCGACTGCTTTGCTTTGATAGGTGAGTTTATTAACGAGCACGTGCCTAACGTTCTATCCATCGACGCGAAAGCAGACGCTCGTTCGGGTAAGACTAAGCGGCCTTACTTGGAGCCACGAGGCGCACTTTATATACGCGAAGAGCCAGACGCAAACATAGTGTATATAGCGGTGAGTAAGCTGAGGAAATATTGGGACCTTAAGCAAGTGGACTACAACCGCACTATTGCTGAGCTGAAAGCCAAAGGTTGTTGTATTAAAGTGTATAACAAAGATATGGGTAAAGGCATGCCTATGACCACAACTCCCACTCGTTGTGTGTGGCTTGATTCATCTCATCCAGAGTTTATCGGGGCAAAGACAATAGCTAAGGAAGCAGACAATGCTAGTGGAGAGAGTGAGCTACCAGATTAACTGGAAGAAGTTTAAGGCAGGGTGGTCGTTCTTTGTGCCCTGCCTACATCCCCCCTCCGCACGAAAAGAAATACTTGAGGAAACCAAACGTTTTAAGTTTAAAGTGGTTACCAAAGTAACAATAGAAGACGGAGTGCGGGGTCTTCGGGTATGGCGAGTCTAAGCTATAAACTCGTCTAAGAACCTTTCATTAACGGCGTCACGCAGTCCGGGGTTTATTCTTAAGCCCAACACTAAGTCTCGCTCATAAGCTTTCTTCGCTTTATAAGAGCGCTGTAGAGTCTTGTTGGTTGCAATGCCGGGGAATTCTAGCATGAGGTCCATAAGTTTTTCGTTGGCTTCTAGCATAAGCTCTGCGTCGCCGTTCTCTACCCCTACGTAGTACTTTTTCTTTATAGCCGCTAGCCTATCAAGCTGCTTAGCTTGGAAGTTTAAGCTGATAGAGCGGTTTTCGTAGAGGCTAGATACGTCAGCGGGGCTAAAACCAAACGCTTGCATGAACAGAGTCCATCCGCTTAGGTCTGTATCTAACTCCTCGCCGCTTCTAGTCCTGACGCCTTCTTTGTAGTACCGCGCAGTTTTGACTAAGTTACGTGCCGCACTTGGGGTTATGCCCTCCAAGAAACGAAAGTACTCTCCATCCGCCAGCGACTCCATCGCCCGCCCTGCGCTTAAGAAATAGCTACCTACCGGACCCGTACCCTGTATAGCAGCCGTTAGTACATAGCCATTCTGCTCTATACTGTAAGGGTCTTCACGGAATAGCATGCCGTTTGCGAGGCCAATACGGTTAGAGAATTCTATGTTAGTTAAGTAGTTAAACGGACCTTTGTAGAAAAACTCGTTAGTAGCCGCACGTATTTCTTCTTTAGCATTAAAAGGCTCGTCGTCATCGTCAAACGGATTCATAGCTTCTAGTATGTTTGCAAACGTTGCCGCTGCTCCAAAGAAAGGCAAACCGTTTATGCCCCCCAACGCTGCACTGGTAGCATAGATACCTAAAAGCTGCTTACGTGCTTGAGTACGTTCTGGTCCGGGTACGTTAGCCACTGAATCATAGAAACCCATACCGATAACACTGGCGCTGTTCCAGATAAAGCTCTTAAACGTAAACATGACACGCCCAACAGGGTGCTGCATTAAGCTTGGACCTTCCGCTGCCATACCTGTTGTATGCACATCTATAACAAGGTTAACCGCTTCCGCCGCTGCCTCTGCGTCTGACTTGCCTTTTTTCTTTGCGAGGTTAAATGTTGCCAGTGCTGAAGTAGCACGACTGTATTTCTCTGCGCCAGAGAACGGCACGCTAAGCAAGTTCATAGCTTTGGCGGCTTTTGAGTTGTAGTCAACCGTGTCCTTCCGTGCGCCTTCTAGTATTTCTCTACTCAACGTATGTTGGAGTTGCCCTCGGTCGTTCAAGGCGTCTAACAGTACTTTGTACTTGGGGTTTGTTTGCCACTTGTACTCTATCAAACCATCTTTTTGTTTGGCCTTAGGAAGAAACGAAGGTAAAGCCTCTTGCATAGCACTAAGTAGTACAGTGTTAGCGTCGTTAAAACCATAACGAGATATGAGCATTGGGTAGGTCAAAAGCAATATAGCACTAGTATTAATAAGCGCAGACGATGCGTTACCTAAAAGGAAAAGACTGTACGCTCCTGTAGCAAACAAGCCTGTTAACTTGGGGTAAGTAGGATTTGTAATAAAGTCTTTGCGTTTTATTATGGCGTTACGCACTTCTCCAGCAAACCCGCCGGGATCGCTGCTGTCTATTTCACCCATTGCTAGTTCTATTTGTGGCGCGTACTCAAGAGCGTTTAGTTTGTTAGCCACACGCGTAGCAGTATCAACCCACCCACGCACTAAATCTTGAGATTCACCTTTTACTCCCTCGTACTTCAAAGTGTTTTGCAATATAGATTCTTTAGGCATGAACGATAGATGCGCTTGGTATATCTCGTCTCTGTATTCAGGAGGGACGGATTCCATCATTCTGCGTATTAAGCTGTCCGGCGGGTGGTCCGAAGAGCTGTACGTAATTTTCTCTAGCTTGTCAGAGCGTTTAACGTCCCCTTTTATATCGGCTTTGTTAGCGTCTTCAAACTGCTGGCGCTGGCGAGGCGATTCAAAAGACGTGGCGACACGCTCCCCGCTAGCATCAGTGTACTCTAGGTAGTAGTCCCCAAATCTTTTAGACGGCACATAGCCTATAAGCGGTGCGCTTTCCTCAAATAGTTTTTCAAGTGCGGTTCTCTGCACTTTGTTTTCTGCTCGGCTTAGCACTAGTTCTTTGTAGTTCACCCAGTCTTTTCTAAGCGTGGTGCGTATTACAGAGTACGCTTCCTGTACTTCTGTAGGAAGGTTTTTTAGCTGACCCTCTAAAGTTGCGAACTGCCTTTTCTGCTCAGCCGTAAGGGCGTTCCTGTCGAACTGGTTATCAATACCTAGAAGGTCGAACCCCCGCCGCTTAGCTTCTTGTGCTATCGTGTTTAGCTTAAGCATCTGCTCAGGGAACGCCTTCTGCATTTTCTCAAGCTCTCTGTATACTTTCTTTACTTCTTCAAGCTTTTTGTCTCTTGCACCCTGCCGCCTCATAATAATGTCTTGCAGTGCTCTAACCTTTTCGCTAAACGCAGGGAACTTCTTTGCCGTCATTTTTATAAAGTCTTGCAAACGGAAAGCGCTTAGCACCTTAGCTGTAAGCGTACCACCACCATCACTGCGGTATACCCTAGACATAGCATTAGCTAGGTTATCTACTTTCTTACCTACAAACGCAGGAGCACTTGTAAATATTTCAGCAGTGGCATCCATCGCCATCTTTGGCGTGCCTAAGAAAAACTTATCCTGTACCGTAGGTTCTACACCTTGCGACACGTCAAGCACTTGGTCTATAAAGTCTAACCCCTTAGTGTAAGCACTCTGACCTTTGCGGAAACCAAAGAAGTTAGCTATGGCATCCATTATGGTTTGCCACATGGTCTTACTTTCGGGGGCTTTAATCTGCTTTAACAGAGCTTGAAACTCAGGGTTACCAACTAGCTCAGCAGCAAACTCTTGTAGGTTCTGCCCGCCGTAAGCGTCACCCATCTGTGACTTTATAGCAGAGAAAAACTCAAAGAAGTCTTTAGTAATTTGTAGGTCGGGGTTACCCAGTGCCTGTACAAGTGAAGCATGCCCACCCTCGTGTAGGAAAGTATGCTCGTTCATACCTGTTACAGGGTCTAGCGTAATTACATTAGTCTCAGCATCGTAGAAACCGCTTGTACCTTCTGGGGTAGCACCAACAACTATTTTAGTCTTAAGGTTCTGCGCGCCTATCTTGCGTAGTATGCGCTGTATTTCTACGGGCTGTGAAGGTATGAGCTTGTTTAAGAGGGGTGCAAACCTACCGTTTGACGCGAGGCGGCTTATCTCAGGACTGAAGGCAGCGCCCTTATAGACTGGCGCGTTCATTTGGTAGGTATCAATAGCCCGCTGGTACGCGGCGAGATGCGCGTCTGTAACGTTGGCGTTGTCTTCGTTCATAAACCAGTTAAACGCTTCGGTTATACCAGAATCACGCAACGCTTTAGGTTTTCTCAGGTTCTTTGTTTGAGAAATTGCTAACTGCTTAATACCAATGTCAGTAATCTTACTATTGGGGAAGAACTGAACGCTTTGTTGCGGTATGTCATCCCCAGTATTGTCAATTTTTGTTTCTGCTGGCTTTGCCTTTGCCTTTGGCTCTGGCTTTGTCTTTGTCTTTGTCTTTGTCTTTGTCTTTGTCGCAGTAGTCTCTGTAGTAGCAGCATCTGCCGCTTGAGCGGGTGCAGGTCTGGCGGGGTCTAGCTCCCGTAAGAAAGTCTCAATGGCGTCTATGTTCTTACCAGACTTACTCTTCTCAGCTACCTCTGCTAACGCGCTAATAGCTGCTCTACGCTGCTCAGGTACAGCCAAGTCTCTGCCCGCAAGCGCTTGTTTAGTAGCTGCATTGACAGGTATGCTTCGCTCTCGAAGGAACTTATTTAGGTCTGTACCGACAAGAGGTGCACGAGTTTGTTCACCCGGCAGTTGTCTTGTTAGCACGTCTCCTTGTCTAGCTTCTTCCGCAGGCGCGCGGTTGCGTATTATTTCTGCTTCGGCTGCTACTTCTGCCGCTATAACATCCGCAGTGGGGCGCGGTAAGTTTAAAGCATCTCCCGCCTTGTTCCTTGCATCGGCGTAGCGCGTCTCGACTATAGATTCCGCCTCACTTATAACGGCTGCTTCACGCTCCGCTGCTAAGTTAGCTGTTTCTTCTGCGCTAGGCTCGAACGAAAATGCAGCTTGGTCTTGTTTTAATACAGCTTTATTTTTAGCTGTTTTAATTGCGTTAGCTTCTTTAGTAGCGGCAGCTACCCGAGCTTTTTCCGCAGCAGCCTGTGCTTTTTGCAGCTTATTTAAATCTGCTTTTTGTTTAGCAATTTCTTTCTTTTCAAGGGCTTGAAGCTCTGCGTCTTGGCTTGTAACAGCCCGAGTTAGAGTGCCTTTAGCAGTGAACATTTCGGTCTGTCTTTTTAGCTGGGTAGCTAAAGCCGTTGCCTCAGCAGCGCGGGCTTCCTTAACTTCTTTCCAGACGTTAGCAAACTCAACTGACTCTTGAGTTTTATTAGCTTTGCTTCTGCGTTTTGCTTCGGCTTTAACTTCTGCGTCAGTAAACTTAGCAACGGGAGTTGCGGGAGTAAGTTGCTCTTCTCTTAATTGCCGGGGGTCAGGGCCTTCCGGTATAGGAGCATCTGGAAACATATCCCGAGTTTCACCAACGGGGGTCTGCTCAATCAATGCTTCTTCAGCAGCTTTTTCTTCCGCCAGTTCTTTTTCAGCTAGCTCAAAAGCTTCTTGCTCGAGTTTTTGGGCAGACTTTTCGCGTGCGCCTTGCACGCCACCGCCTGTACCGCCAAATGCTCCGCCAGCTACGGCACCGCGAACAGCACTCTCCATGATGCGGTCAAACTCTTTACTACCAAATATATCGGGGTTGTCGTCTATGAGTCGCTCGGCAGCAATGCTAATCGCTTCTTGCGCACCTTCAGTAACACCTTCTAACCCAAGACCTTTAGCAAGCCCCACACCAGCGGAACGCAGTACGCTTGGCTTCATGCCCGACCTTAACAACAGTTTTCTTGTTGCTTCTGCTTTAACAGGAGCAGAGATATTTCTAGCTATAGCAGCAGGAAGAATAGAGTCTAATGAAGCTGCGGCGGCACCAAACAACAAAGCAGTGCCGGGAGCAAGCTCTCCAGTTTCTTGGTAGATATTTTGGAATACTTCAGGGGCGTTAAGGGCATACGAACCAAAGGCAGCACCTGCGAATTGTCCGGCCGCCGATTGCTTAGCAACTAGTTTAGCGGCCTCTCTCTTAGCTGTTTCGGTAGCAGCTTTAGTAGCTAACGCCCGTCCACCTAGTAACGCGGGTGCGGCTGCACCGCCAGTAAGAGCGGTACCAAGAGCCATGCCGAGGTTAGGGACTTGCTCACCGACTGTTTCAAGCACGAACTTAGCAGCGTCGCTCACACCACCCACATCTTTATAGCTCTCAAAGACAGGTGCAGGAAGAGCCGCTTCTTTAACCGCCGCTTCTTCTAGCTGACGTTGTGCGTACTCATCAGCGCCTACAGCACTCCCCACCAGTGCAGGGATAATGTCTGTAATCGTAGAGCCAAACCGCCCAGCGCCACGCTCCAAACCAATGCCAAATGCTTCACCTAGGCCAACTTCGGGTTCTGGAAGTGGGGGCGGAAGAAATTGTTTAGCTATTCCAGCTAAGCGGGTAGCCGCTTCTGTATCCCCCGCTGCATCAGCATTTCGTAACGCATTAAGGACTTGTTGTAGATTGGCTGCCATATGCTAAGTGCTCGGAGAGTATTGGTCTATAAGTGCTTGGTCTGCTTCAGATATTCCCGGCTGCGCCTCCAAACCTCCCATGCCTCCAACTGAACTAAAAACAGTTCGTAAGTGTTCTTGCACTAAGGGTCGCAATGCTGCTGCTACGGCGGGATCACCTACAGTTGTTCCGCGTTTTTTGGCCTCTGCTTGTGCAGCCATAAGGTACGTGTTGTTGTTGTTTATAAATTCTGCAACTATGTCTGCTTGCGCTTGGCTTAACCTAGCACCTGCCGCAGCTTCCGCCGCAGCTTTAGTAGCGCTTATCTGCTCACGCCTTACACCTAACTCTGCGTCTAGCGCTTCCTTTCTGTCTTGACGGGCTTGCTCAGCGGCTCGTAGTCTAGCAGATTCTTCTACAATCTTAGCACCTTCAAAGCCTTTTGATGCGCCTGCCCCGCGTCCTAATATTTGCGCAATGCTAGCTGCTGTAGATGCGTAAGGTTTAGCTTGCTCCAATAATCCTGAGAGACCTGCACCACGTCGCGTGGTCCTATCACCTCCTCCTCTTGCAATCCTTGCACGTTCGGCTGTCCTTTCCTCTGCTGTCATTTCAGGAGCGTCAGGGAACATAGCTCTTAGCGCTGCTTGCTCTCCCTCGTTCGCATCTATAGCACGGACAAAACCTGCGGGGGCGTCGCGGCGGAATATGTCTGCTTCAGTTGGCACAGTAACATCTGTGGGAGCTACCGGAAATTCTTCGCCTATAAGAGCATCTGCTACTTTAGCCCCAAGCGCACCAGTAACAGCCGTCCTTCCGGGGCTAAACTGTCGGGCAGGCCCTTTAAAAGGTTTAATCGGGAAAGAACCCGGAAGTATTTTGTCATAATTTTGCTTAGCTGGGTTAGGAGTAGTCACAGCTTTTGCAGCAAGGTCTCTAGCTTTTTGCAGTGCTGGCGCGCCATATTTCTTGACTATGGGCTGTAAAGCTTTGCTTGTCATTCCTAAAAGCTTAGGACCGCCGTACGCGGCTAAAATAAGATTTGCCGTTGCTACCACTGGGTCATCTTTGAAAGGCTCTATAATATCGCTGGGAGACATCCCTACGTCCATTATTTCTCCTTCTGTTAAATCTACTCCTTCTAAAGATTCACGCTCTG
>Ga0208303_1000231_pt1 | contig 23607 bp, 30 predicted proteins | sample CB_VirMetaG_2_FD_184537 | JGI IMG/M metagenome (GOLD analysis project Ga0208303, IMG submission 184537) | Freshwater to marine saline gradient viral communities from Chesapeake Bay - CB_1504_2 Viral MetaG (SPAdes) (version 4) | ecosystem: Environmental > Aquatic > Marine > Coastal | place: USA... | reverse complement strand
CATCAGTGATTACAGAGATGCAGACATCAAGGCTGCCTCAGAAGCTATGGCTTCCGTAGGCATCAAGGGCATCAAGTATCTGGATGGCACTAGCAGAAAAGCTGGCGAAGGCACATACAACTACGTGATCTTCGATGGCAAGGACATCACCATCAAGGAGGAGAACGGAAGGAAGGTGGCTACGGCATCCTTCTCCATCACTCCAGCCCAAGACGCTGACTACCTAGCAGCGGTTGAGGCAGGTGACACCACCAAGGCACAGGCTATGGTGGACGAGGCTGCTAAGGCGGCTGGGTATGAAACGGAGGCATGGCACGGAAGCTCTGCATACGATGGTTCTTCAAAGAAAAAGTCTGGATTGATTTTTGATGTGTTCAATGTTAGGGAGCTTGGTTTTCATTTTGGCACAGAGGAACAAGCCAGAGAGAGGTCTGGAACAAAGTCTGGACTTAAAGGAATGCAGAAGGTTTTCCTTAAGAGTCCAATGGGTGCTACTGTTGACACATTTAACTTTTCAAAAGAGAGGTCTCGGCAAATTCTTTTCGCTGCCAGACTAGACCCTAACTCATACTTTACAGATCAAGACACCATATCTCAACTTCCAGATGCAGAGGTGGAGAGGAGGCATCAAATACTGGTTAATAAAGTTCCCAATTTTCCATCGCGTGTTGCAACCGACAAAGGGGTTTCCATACAGGAAAAGAATAAGCAAACCGATGCAGAGATAAAAGCATTGGATGATTTTATTAAAACAGATGAAGATGCTGCCGAATTGATAAGATCTTTTGGTGTTGAAACATTAGTTTATGGTAACAGGGTTGAGGGTGATAAAGTGGAGGTTAGTTATGTTGCGTTATCGCCAGAGGGAATCAAGTCAGCCGATCCCGTAACCTACGACTCAGACGGCAACGTGATCCCACTGAGCCAGAGGTTCGATGCTGGCAGGGATGAGATAAGTTTTTCCATTGCAGAGGCAAAGCAGTCTGGACACATGGAAAACTTTCTGGAGACTACTGGCGATAAATCTATTGATGCTAAGACAAGCTATGTTCAGTTAATGTCTCCAGACCAGTATCTCAAGGAGGCGTGGGAGGCTACTGATGGTCGCCTTGGTGGCAGTTATGAAAGTTGGTTGAAGTCCAATCGGCTAGAAGACGAGGGTAGAAAAGAGTATGCCAAGGCAATGGGCAAGGGTGATAAATTTCCCTTGCCATATATAGATAAGTATAAAGGCTCTCAAGATGGCAGAAATAGAGCGTTAGCCGCAAAGGATGCTGGGATTGATAAGATACCAGTCGTTATAATAACGACACCATCAGTAGAAGTTCAGATTAAGGATTTGAGATCTGAATTAGAAGCCACTACATCAGCCTATGGTAAGTCCCGCATTCAAGGGAAAATAAACAATTTGGTTAATGAGCAAACATCCTTCTCACTAGCCCCAGCAGAGGACTCAGTGATGGAGAAGATCAACGCCCTCATGCGTGACCCAGACTCCCGTATAGAGATATTCAAGGACATGGCTAGTCGTCTGCGTAAGGTGCGTGAGCGTATCTACAAGAAGCAGATCGCCTACGGTGGTGTCACTGCCGAGTCCATGCGCGAGGCTGAGAGGAACATGGACGAGCGTGAGTTCATCATCGCCAGCGTGGCACAGATTGAGGCTATCTCTAAGGTGCTACCACCAGAGATCCGCAGCAAGCTAGGCACGATGAAGAAGATGTCAGAGTTCAAGACTGGCAAGGGAATATCAAAGTATGTAGCCAGCAGACTAGACAAGGTTGATACCGCGCTGGAGAACTATTTACGTAAGGAGTTACGTGCTGATGTAAGCAAGCTCATTAAGAGTAGCCAACCTAAAAGCAAGCAGAAGGCATCCGACACTGGTCAAAGTGTGCTGGGTGCTGTTGGTCACCGCATAGCCGAGGCTGCAAGTAAGGCTGTCAAGATGTCACCAGACGAGGCTGGACTGGCAGCGCAGCAGGAGCGCGTCAAGTTAGATAAGATCGAAGAGCCAACAGTGGACGAGATCCAAGAGCATGAGGACGTGGCATACGTCTACGAGATGTTTGCCGACATCACTAACGCCGACTCTAACAGGCTAACGATGATGAAGAGACTCATGCAGACCAACTGGGACGAGGGTCGCAGTGAGTGGAGGTCTGTCCTTAGTGAGCGTAAGGCTTGGAAGGAGGGAAAGATCACCAACATACTAACTGGCTTGAACAAGCTATTTAAGTCTCAAGGTGAAACCAATACCGCGAATGAGCAGGAGGCAGTGGCTAAGTCATTCGCCCGTGAGCTTGTTAGTTTCTATCAGATCACTGACATGCTCCGTGAAGACATGCAGGGTGGTGAAGGTTCAACTATCAAGGAGATGGCAGATGATTTCCGCAGAGCTTCTAACGCTTTTGAGTGGGAGCAACTCCAACACAAGGAAGAAATGAAGAAGGTGTTCTCTAACATCTTCGGCATCAAGGGTGCTAACAAGACTGCCAGAGTGCAAGCCAGACTTAACGCTCTAGCTAAAAGTGTAGAGTGGGGCAGTAAGGTTACCATCAGCACGATGTATAACTACAAGGTTGCAGCCAATGCGGCAGAGTTAGACCAAGCATACCAGCAGCTTCAAGCAGACCCAGAACTGGACAGGGTAGACATTAGAGACAAGAACATATCTAGGGATGAGTTCAACCAGATGTATATTGAATACCAGAATCAAATAGCAGAGGGCTTCTCTCCTACTGGCAAAAAACTTTTCAGACACACCATTGAACGCAACACTGGCGACAGGGTAAGTGTTGGCAAGATGTCTCAGTTAGATTTACTAAAAGACTGGCTCGCCGTCCAACAGTTAGACCTTAAGGATAAGTATGACAAGACTGGTCACGATGAGCAGTATCGTGAGGAGGTAGACGAGGCTCTTGACGATGACGTTAAGGAGCTTGGCTTGTGGATGCAAGGTAAGCTGCGTGAGATGACACCAGAGACCGAGTCACTTCACAGGAGCGAGTATGGTCTGGCTATGGCTACCGTTGAGAACTATTTCCCTGCCGTGTTTGAACACGTTGGGAAGCCAGAGACGAGCTTACAGATGGACGGCATAGAGATTGCTGGTGTAAGCAAGCGACCATCGGCACACAAGATGCGTACCAATCACAACGCTCGTCCCAAGAGACAGAACTCCGTGAACGTGTTTAACCACCACATCATGCAGAACGCATTCTGGAAAACTCATGCAGAGGTTCTGCGTAAGTGGGCTGGGGTATTGCGCGACAAGGATGTGCAAGACGGAATACTCAGAGCCAAGGGTGACGGCTTCCTTAAGAACATGAACAAGTGGCTTGAGAACATTGAGACTCAAGGTGCTGCTGTAGCTCAAGCCCAGATAGAATCTGACAGGGTGTGGAGATCCATAGGTAAGGGCATGGCACTTGGCGTGCTTGGCTTGAAACTGTCCACTATCATGAAGAACCTCGCTGCTGGATTCAATGTGGCACTGGGTGTTGAGGCTAAATATTTAATAAAGGGTTTGAGACCAGAGCTATTTGCTGAAGCCAAGGAGGTTTACAACTCTGAGACATTCCAGCGCAGATTCAAGATGGGTGCGACCGTAGCAACTAGGTATGCACTCCAAGGGGGCAAGGCTGGAAACCTAACATTCTCCACTAGCGAGAGGTTAGCCGAGAAGGGTATCCAAGGTATTAACATCGCTGATACGGGGTCTAACATGACAATGGCATTAGCTTACACAGCTAAGATCAGAGAGTTGAGGGCTAACGATGTGTCAGAGGCTGATGCTAAAGCTCAAGCACTAGACTATGTCGATGATCTCATGGCTAGATTTGCCCAGCCAACAGACAGACTTAGTAAGTCTCTAGCAGAAAACACAAGGATGCCACAGGCTCAGTTCCTTGTGATGTTCCAGTCAGAGGTGAGAAAGATGATGGCTATCAATGCAATGGCTATCAGAAAGCTACTAACTGGTAAAGGTGTTCAGAGTAAGTCACTGGCAGCACAACAACTTATCGTTCAAGTGGTTATAGTTAATAGCTTCATCCACGCAGTAGGAGCATTGTATGGTGCTATGTTTAGAGGCTTCGGTGAGGGTGACGATGCAGAGGAGAAGTTCATCGAAGATCTAACTGATGGCAAGAAACTAATAGCGAACATCTTTGCTGACTCAATGTCTGGTGTCCCTGTAGCTGGCGAGGCGTGGGCAATGGCAGTTCGATATGGTTTTGATCAAGATGTATTCTCATCAACTAGTAACCCACTGGTTAGATCAATGACTGGTTCAAAGCAGTTACTAACTGTAGCTGGCAAGTGGGAAGATAAGTCTGCTAGTGAGAATGCCGACACAGTAATGCGTGGCATACAGGGTCTTGCTGCCGTAGCACCACAGACAGCGGTGCTGTCACAGGCAGCTAACATTGGCAGGGACGCTATGGGGTTCTGGAATAATGCTCTCTCTAAAGGACTCAACAAGGAAGACACATTTAATATTTACGAGAAGCGCATCAAAAAGGTTACGTCATACGTTCACGCTGATACCAAGGATGAGATGAAGAAAGCCAAAGATGAGAAGGATAGGAGAATGATCCGATCCATTGATAGTCAAAGGCGAGAGGAGATCATCAGCAGATCCCGTGAGATAATCCTAGAGATGAAGCCAGAAGATCGCAAAGAGTTCCTAAAGCAGCAAAAGGATAGCGAGAAGGGTATCCAAAAATATCTGATACGAGAGTTGAAGATTGACTAACAGATCCATTTAATCCATACTAACCAAGCCAACTAACATGTCCATATCCACCACAACCAGCAGTGTTACCTACGCGGGTAACGCCTCAACAGTAACACCTTATCCGATACCCTTCAAGTATCTCACAGACGCTGATGTCAGTGTGTATTTTGATGGTGTGCTACAGACGCTGGGTGCAGGGCAAGACTACACGATCACAGGGTCTGGACTAGACCTCACTGGATCTATCGTCACCACCGTAGCACAAGCTGACACCGTGGTAGTGGGTGTGTATCTAGACATCGCTCTGGATCAACCAGTCTCGCTACAGGAGACAGGCTCGCTACCCGCCAAGACGATCGAGGTAGAGGGCTTCGATCGTCTCAACATGCAGGTGCGTAGAGTGTGGCGCAAGCTACAGGACGTGCTGACATTTTCCACGGACGAGGGTGGCACTGGATCACAGGGAACGGCAGACAACCTGCTTGGCTTTGATGGCACAGGCGACCTTACCGAGATCCCTAATACGACTTTCGCACAGACAGCTAACGACCTGTCAGATCTGAATGACGCAGCCACGGCACGGACTAACCTTAACGTGGACGTAGCTGGCACAGACAACTCTACTGATGTAACCCTCTCTGGCACAGGCACTCAAGCATCGCTTGTTGGTCAAGCACTGACCATCAACAAGATAACTGCTGGTGACTTAAACTCAGAGTCGGCTACTGTTGGACAGGTTCTGCAATCAGACGGCGATACCACATGCTCCTTCATTGATCTTGTCGGTGGAGGCAACGCCCAGACAGCTAACCCACTCTCGCAGTTTGCAGCAACTACTTCAGCACAACTGGCTGGAGTTATCTCAGACGAGACAGGCACGGGTGCGCTAGTGTTCGCCACTAGCCCCACGCTCGTCACTCCCGATCTTGGCACGCCATCGGCAGTAGATTTAACTAACGCGACCAACACCCCACTTCCTGCCTCTGACTCCATCACCTACGACATGATCCAAGATGTCGCTACTAACAACATCCTTGGTCGCAGCACAGGAGGCACTGGCACGGTCGAGGAGATCACATGCACACTTGCTGGCAGGAATCTGCTTGATGATGCTAACGCAAGCGCACAACGCACCACGCTTGGCGTGGCTATCGGCTCAGATGTCCAAGCATACAGCAGTGTGCTGGACGATATCGTTACGCTGCCATCTGTTACAGGCACAGCAACCTTTACCAACTCAACTAACAACATCAGCCTCACGGGTATCGGCAGTATTACTGGACTAGCTGACGGTGATGTCATTGAGGTGACTGGATCTGCCAGTAACGATGATGTATACACTGTTGAGGGCATAACCGACACAGGCAACGTCATAGTTAACGCAGAACACGCTGGCGGCACAACGAGCAAGTCACTGACTGACGAGACCATAGCAGTGACAGTCACGCTGGTGTGCAAGGCTAAGAACGCACCACTAGGATACGGACAGGGCTGGGCTGATGTTACCAGAACAGCGCAATTCACTGAATATACAAACAGCACTGGAAGGTCTATCGTATACGCCATAAGAGCGATTTCGAGCGGGGCTACTGGAGCTATCCAATTAACCGTGGATGGATTCATGGTGGACATTTCTCAAACGGCTGGCACAGGCTATAACGTGTCAGTCCAAGGCGTTATACCCAATGGCTCAACTTACGAGGAATCCTACAGCGCAATCAACGTCATTCACCACCAAAGACAACTTAGATAAAATTTATGAGTCAGAGAATATACATCAACCCGCAAGGCAAACGCTACGGGATACTAGCCAACCAAGATAACCTTATCCAAGGTGACTGGGTTGAATGCCAGAAGAAGCAAGACGGCACGTATGCCGACAACTATAACCTAGACGGCACACCCGCCCCAGACGATGAGCCTACGGTTGAGGAAGTAAAGGTTGAGGCTGGCAGGCGCATCCTTGAAGTCTGTCCAGAGTGGAAGCAGCGCAACCACATTGCCACGGACTTAACCTACACCAAGATCATTCAAGCGGGTGGCTCACTTACTGCTGAACAAGAGGAGTCACGTGCGGCTATCGAATCCGTGTGGGCGGCAGTCCAGACCCTCAGATATAAATCAAACGAGATAGAGACAATGTCTCCTATCCCCCAAGACTTTACCAACGACTCTTACTGGGTCTAACTAAAACAAAAACATGAAAAGCATATTCAAATCCAAAACCGCCGCACTGGCATTCATTACCACCGTCTCTGGTGCTGTGTCCTTCTTCGTCCCAGCAGTGGGTGAGTGGGTAGCAAACTCCTCAGACATCATCCTGTCTGTGTTAGGTGTCGTAGGGTTCGCTCTACGCCTAGCCACAAGCAGCAAGGTAACTCTGTTCCCGTCTGCTGAGTGAGCGCATTCAAGGCACTAATGTTGGCGGCATCGGCATACATGCGGGTGCTGCCATTGATCCACCTACGTAGATTATATAATGACAAAGACTTTTTCGAGGATGAGATATTTGAGCTTGCCAATAGCGGCACTGCTGCTGACGAGCTGCGGATGGAACAACTCGCAAAGAGAGCGGGACGAATCGATAAACAGATCCGTCACATCCTTGCCTGTGTTGACACTGAAAAATGGTGAACAATATTCTTTCGTTGAGGGAGATATAACAGGTAACGGGGATATCTATTATTCAAAGTATAGATACCTTAGGGCGATAGTGATAGGAGGTAGTAAGTGAAAGTTACGGTTGATTGTGGACACGGCGGCGATGACAGCGGAGCGCAGGGAAAGTTCAATGGATATTTTGAAAGTCACGCAGTCCTAGACATAGGCTTAAGGCTACGAGCCTTGCTTGAGAAGCACGTTGAGGTGCAGATGATACGTGAGGACGACACATTCGTGTCCCTTCCAGAGCGTTGCCGTATGGCGAACGAATGGGGTGCTGACATATTCGTGAGCATCCACCTCAACTCAGCCACTTCAGATGCGTCTGGATTTGAGGTGTTTACCAGTGGCTCAACCAAGTCTAAAGATCTAGCTAACAAGGTGGGCTGGAGGCACGCGCAAGCATTTCCAGACCAGACTAACCGTGGGGTTAAGACCAACAGCAGCCTTTACGTGTTACGTAACACTTCAATGCCAGCAATCTTAACCGAGGGGTGCTTCCTCTCTAATGAGGCTGAGAACCAGTGGGTGTCGATACCAGAGACACGGCAGCAGATGGCACAGGCTATCTGTCTTGGCATACTAGACTACTTTAATATTAACCCTAACAAGCCAGCATTGACTCTGGAGGAGCGCGTTGTTAGAATTGAAAAACATTTAGGATTATGACAGAGAAGATCAGATACAAAATTAACTCACCAGTAATGGATCAGATCGTGCGCGGTGTGGTGTTGCTGGTGATACCGTGGAGCATATGGGTTACCCAGAGTATCTACTCAGCATTAGCATTCCAGCAACGTGGAGATCGTTTCAGTGTACAAGATGGACATCGGTTAGAGAAGGTGATCCTTGAAGAAAGCGAGAAGAACAGGGCTTTGCTATTCGCATTTGAACGTCAGTTTAACTCAGACTTTGTGCGGCACAGTGAGTTAAAAACCGTAATTGATGGATTGAGAAAGTAGTTAATCTTTTTTGTTGATCAGCTATTACTTTGTGGTATTATCCATCCATGTCCGAGAAGGAGAAACTACAAGCTGAGATCAAGCGTCAAGACTACTGGACGCGAGATGAGCCGTCTAAGTCTCCGACACGGAGAATTAAGAAGCCGAATGAGATCATGTTGAATGACATCATCATGACCGACTTCGGTGACTACCTAAACACAATAAGAATAGAAGACCACACATGAACCAACACTACAATGAACCACGATACAGAAACAATAAACATAATCGGAGAACGAAACTACAACCAACACTACAATGAAGAGCAATTTAGACATAGAAGTAAGAACAACAATGGAGGTGGACGGCGTTCACCTATTCATCAACGAGGAGCTAGTGCTACTGATCGACAACGATCCAGACGACCTAGTGATGAGAACTCCTCCCTTGAATGGATGTATAGGAGATAGCCGCACGATGTTCAGCGTGGACGATGCTGTCGAAGAAATCTTCGGAGCTAACCCTACACAGAGGCATCTTGGTCTAGTCACCATCATCTCTTTGTGTATCTTCTCAGCCTTTGAGGAGCAGAACAAATTTATCAATAGAATATCACAATGAAAATACAGACAATAATAGAAGAGGCAGCAGCGGAGTTTGGGGTAGATCCCATGGACATCGTAGACCGTAATGGTAAGGTAGGTAGGGACATCAGTTCTGCACGTTACGTGTGTGCGTTCCTGCTCAGAGATTACCTAGCTAAAGACAAGATCGCTGCCCTTCTAGGTAGGCGCAATAGCCAGTATGCCTACGCCGCTATTAAGAGAGTCCAAATAAGGAGTCAAGAGGATCATGACTTCCATCTGAAGGTTCTGAAACTTTCGGATCGCTTTTGTGTTCAATGGAATTAGCACGCTGGAGGATCTTGATTGACTCAAGCAGTGAGCTTTGATTTTTTCCTTTACCCTCCAGAGCAGTAGCCACTGCCCAATCGATACTCTCCTCAGCCATTACCCGTGTGATGGTTGAGGATTTTTTCTGTCCCGTGCGGAGGATACGTGCGTTTGTTTGCTCGTATTGTTCCAGTGAATATGTTAGGGACATCCACACGATGTTAGAGCATGAGTCTTGGATGCGGTCGATTCCGTGAGATAGGCTGGCTGGGTTTGCGATCCAGACTGGGATCTTGCCAGCACACCAGTCGTCCATGCGCTTCTCATCGAATGCCTGTGCCTGTGGAAACGCCTCTAGGAGTGCTTGCATCTCACTTTTATAACGAGTTAAGACCAGCACAGGACGCTCCTTGGATAGAACCTTGGCGAGTGCCTTGTGCTTTGCAGTGTGGACGGCTAATGTCTCGCCATCTTCATCGTATACATGCCCAGCCGTGAACTGCTGAAGCTTGTTGACGAGGACAGCAGCACTCTGAGCATCGACCACGTTGTCCTGTAGCTGGATGACGAGGTGCTTCTCAAGCTCCTTATACTTCTTCATGACACCGTCTGGCAGCTTTACGTTCACGTCCTCTACGATGCAGTCTGGTATATCCAGATGGTCTTCTGACCTAACCGACAGGCATACGTCACTGATGAGCTTCTGGATCTCTTCTGCCGCTCCCTTCTTGGGGGTGAACGTCCAGCCCATGTAGCAGCTATCAAAGAATCGCTCCTTAAATTTGGTTATGAATTTGCCCAGTCGCTCACCACCATCAACTACCTTGAGTTGTGCGTGGAGGTCTATGAGTGAGTTGGGAGACGGAGTGCCTGTTAGACCCCACACTCTGGTGAACTTCGTGCGATGCTTGATGACCGTCTTGGTTCTCTTAGAGCCTCCGTTCTTCAGCAGGGATAGCTCGTCCACGATGAGCGTGTCAACTGGCATGTCCTTACGCATGAGCTTCTCAAGGATACCGCGGCTAACCATCTCTAGGTTGACTGTGTAGATGTCTGCACTGCCATCCTCCCATGCCTTCATGCCCTCCTTGGTGCGTAGGTTGGCTACCTTGAAGTCGTAGCCCCACCTCTTGACTTGGTCGCTCCAGACCATGCTGGCTACCCTCAGTGGTGCTAGGACAAGTGCCCTGCCTCCGACACGGTGCAGTGCCTCCAGCGTGACGGCTGTCTTACCCAAACCCATTCCAGCGAAAAGAGCAGCGTGATCATTGCTGACTAGATGCTCAATCATTGGCTCTTGGTAGTCGTATGGTTTAAAGTTCATTGAATTTTTCCCAGTTGTTGGATGGGTGCTTTTTGTTCCACCTCACCCCAGCTTTGCCGACAACGTCTTCCAGCCTGTGGAATACAAATCGGTCTTGCTCTTGGATAAACATGACCAGCATGTCGAATGCTCCTGTCTGATACTTTGTAAATCTTGGGTTGTCTTCCGTGCATACCCTAACAGATGACTTGGCTGAACCCAGTAAAGCCTTCCATGTCTGCATAAGGTGTGGAGGATTCTTTTGCAGGGTAGCCTTCTTTACTTGGCATGTGATCGGTTTTTCTCCTGCCTTCATTATAATGATGTCAACCTTGGTGTCATGAGAGAATGGTATGAAGACGGTGTAGCCGCGTTTTGCTGCTTCTAACATAAACGCCATCTCTGCTATGTCACCAGTCGAGTTCATAGGTGACTATCTAGTATTTCTTTCCCCTGCTCGACCGAGTCAACCACGTATACACTATGTCCATACTTCTTGATGATGCGTATCTCGTTCTCCTGTAGTCTGGAGAGTCTGCCCTTCGGTGTCTTCATCTCCATAAATATTACCTTCCTGTCTGGGAAGAGAAAGATACGGTCGGGAACTCCCGCCCTGTTAGGTGATGTGAACTTGAACTGCAAAATGCCGACACTTTTGGCGTATCGGCATATTGCTTGTTCAATGGCTGATTCTCTCAAGAGACTAATTTCATTGCTTGTTTAATAGTCTTATCGTAATGCCAAACATTAGATGCTTCCGTATTATCACCAAACCTGTCGTCAATTGCCTTGTATATATCCATTATTTTTATCTTGGGTAACTTGGCTATACTACTATCTAATTCGGTGTGCATTAATGATGGGTGATGCTTTCTGTTGACCGCAATAGAAAATCCGCTGGGCAGTATGCGTAAGCATGGGCTTGATGGATCTCCTTCACAATCTAACTGTTCAAACAGTTCCCACATAGTTCTTGCCTGTAGTATTGTAAAAGTCTTATCTCTCCAATATGCTAATATAGTTGTCATGTCTTGTAGTGTAATGCCCCTCACCCCTGCAACTGCGTCCACATGGTGGAGTAAGGTTGGGGTGAGAGGCTTTAGGGTGAATTACATGTCAAATACGGATGAGGCTACCTCCTCTACATCAAGCTCATCGAAGTCGTTTTTAATATCGACTCCAGATGCAACGAATGGCTCACCTGCTTTGCTGAATTGGATTGCCTTGAGTTCAAAGATAACTCTCTGACCCCAGCTCTGATGATCCATTGCCCATGCGTCCACCACTACGTTAACGTAGCAGCCACTGTAGGGAACGTCCTCGGCATCTTGTTCAGCAACAGGTTGACGCTTACGACCGACTACAACGGGACGATTCTTAGAGGCGGCACTCACAATGATCTGGTCTTGCCAGCCTGTGTACTTGCCTTCTCCTTCATCGTTGTTGCCGTCTTGAAGTGGGAGCTTGTCGATTGGCAGTTCTTTGCCCCTCAACTTCTCCTGCTCCAGTTGACGAATGACCGACTTGATGTTAGCGAGGTTGGCTTTGCCGTCCTCACTTTTAGGATCAAGGATCATCATTGCGGAAAACTTAGGATCACCTTCGAAGCGGGACTCCGCATTGAAGATTGAGTTAAAACTAAGTCGTGCATTTTTAATTACTATTTTCATGGTATTATTTTATTTTGTATTTTGTTTAGTTCTGCTCACCAGAAGATTACTGGTAAGCGAGATTGTTTAGTGGAGATCCTCTAGTTCGTTGAGGACTTCAGTGATGTCATCGACCTCTAGCTTGAGCTTGCCATCGGGCTGCTCGTATAGTTCGTCTGGGACATCTGTTAGTTTCATTGCTTGTGTCGGCGTGATCGGTGTGGTCTTAACAACTTGGTCGAGGTGAAGACCGAGTTTGATCATTTCTTCAACTGGCTCTACGCCTTTGATCCATTGTTTGTTCTGTTTTCTTCCAGTGGTGAGATGAACTCCGTTGATGGTCTCGCCAGCACTGGCACGATCAAACAACACTTTTTCCACGTTGTCGAGAAGTGTTAGAATCTTTTTTTTCTCTGCCATCAATTTGACTAGCTGTTCGTCTGATATTATTTTCATGTTGGTGTCTTCTAACAGGCTCATTATTCCTCCAGTGTATTCTGGGCAATACGGTTTACACCTGCACCAGCGACACGCATCGGTGGATGCTGTTAGATCCGTGTTACTCTTGTCTAGTGCCTTCCTAGCTGCTTCCATGAGGTCGTGGCATAGCTCGTTAGCATCTTGGATGGAGATGTTCCAAGTGTATGGAGTATCATACTGGAAGATTGTTAGGCGTAGCTCCTTGACGGCAGGAGTCACTAGACCCATTGCATACACCAGTAGCTGAAGGTTACCCATCGAATCCACTTTGATGCGTCCAGTCTTGAGGTCTACACACTGGAGGACATCGTCCTTGCGCCATGCGTAGTCAACCGAGCCAGTTTCAGTGCGAGAGTAAAACAAGGGGACGCGCTCCTCAATAAATGTTTCTGCACCCTCTGGGGTGTTGTCCCGACAGTAATCTACGTAAGGTTTTACTTCTGTTGGACATAAGAGCGTCTCACCTGTTAGAACTTTCTCGGCTACTTCATGTAGCCTAGTTCCCTCCGCTGCCGCAGGGGATGATTCTTCAAACTCTGGGATGAGTCCTTTATCTTTAAGCTTCTGCTCTAGATTGAGTGAGCCGCTACAATTCATCCACCTACGGTATCCGCTTGGTGATGCTTTGGCGTGGCTTCTGTCTTCGTGGTTTTCTGTTGTCGTGTTCATTAGTCTGCCATTTGGGTTATGCTTTTTTGGGCGTATTTAGAATACTTCTCAGCATAAACTGAGTCGCCCTTAACTATGGCTGCTCCCCAGCCGCTCTCAAGATTGTCTGGGTCATCTTCCTCTGGTGGATTGTGCATTACTATTACAGTGGTGAATGTTGAATCCTTAAATAAGAATGTTTGACAACCGTATACCGAATCGCCCTCCTTTGCATCTTTGGCTGCTTGCTCCATTTCTGGTATATATTTTTTGACCACAGCCAGTGCTGTCTCATGGTTTAATATCTGCATTATTTTAACGCCTTTATCTTCTGCTTTTTGCCATCTGCCTTCGATGGCGTGTTTCTGTCTGACAAATTTATGATCCTCTGGCAAATCTAATAAAGGTCTGCTTGTGATAATTGTATCTTCACCAACCTTAAATACTCCTGCTCGTTTGTGTTTTCGTTTCATGGTGTCCCTAGCATACTGATAATATTAGTCGAGTCAATAGAAAAAGAATTAAAAATTGACACAAATATCAAACCCGCGTATAAACACCCCTGTTATGAGTAACGAACCAACTAAATCACATCTACTGGACGCGATCCAGTATCTAATCCTGTTAGAGAATCGCCCAGACTACATTATCGCTGCAAAGTGCGGCGTTGCACCGTCCACCATCCTCAACATCCGTCACGGGAATCACTCCCCGTCAGTCCATCTAGCAGAACACATCTATGAAACCCTCTCCCCTTGGTCTTTAAGTGACTTCGAACTGGTATAACGACAATGAACGAAATATCACTACAAGATGTCTGCGAGTTTAAGAACATTGATAAACTAACAGACGACACAAGGAAGAGGATGTTAGAAGTGTCATCCTCTATACAGAAATATCTTAGCACTGCACTGATGGAGAACCTCAACAGCAACCTGTGTGGAGCATCACGCGCACTACAGGACTCTGGCTTTACCATAAAGCAAGCTGCGGAGGTATTATATAAGACCGATGCACACCGAGACATAGTAGGCGGCGAGGTAGAGCGAGCATTAGATCTCATCTACGGGACTGGCTCAGATACTCCTATCAAGAGATCCGACTGGCGTTTATTTGAGACTGACATTGAGGATGTCAAGTCCAACCTTAAGCACAGGAGCATTGAGCCACTGAGCGAGGAGGAATTGATTTCCAAGCTGGGAGATACCCCAGAGATTGATAACGTCTCAGACTTCCTAGCTGAGTTCTTTAAGGGTGTGGACAAGCCTGTCTACATTGGTAACAGATATCAAGGTATGATAGCTCACACCTCTAGCTGGCTAATGATGGCAGACAATATCGTTGAAGAAGGCTACGATCAGTTGATTGCTAATCCTATGCGTAGGACGCTGACAACAGAGGAGCGAGTCGAGAAGGTTAACGGCAAGCTTAAGTATGCCAGTGGTGGCAGGGGCTTAGAGTTCGCTAATGAGACACTTGATGTCATTACATTTGAAGCTGATAAGATGCCCCGCCTTCACCAGCTTGGTGTTATCCGATATCTGGCTAGGCATCTGCCATTGGTTTCAGTGCTATTCAGTGCTGGCAAATCCTACCACGCTACGTTCTCTGCCAAGGGTGTCAAAGATATACACGCTCTGCGTAAGATGTTTGTCGATCTTGGTGGTGATGGCGCGGTGCTTAACCCCGCACACCTTACAAGGCTCGGTGCTGTTCACCGTAGCGACAAGAGCAACGGCTTCCAGCGTGTGCTGTGGATCAATGGTGATGCTAGGCATGAGACCGTAGACCCACAGAAGCTTGCTGAGTTGCTACCAGAGAGTGCTGAGGACAGTGCTGATGCATCTGTGTGGGAACGGATGCAGGAGTGCGCTTTTGATGAGTTGTCACCACCACCACATCAACCACCACTCTTAGGTCTAGACGGGACTGGTATTCTTTGGACGCAGAACATCCACACGCTTGTGGCTCAGTCCAAGGCTGGAAAGACTCAAGCCAAGGCTGCTGCAATGCACACCATGTTCACAGGTGAGAGGACTCTTGGTTTCACTATTGATAAGCCTATCACTGGCAAGATTGCCTATCTTGACTTTGAGCAGGATGCAGAGGACTTTCATAGTGCTATGATGAGGGCAGGTGCGCCCAAGGAGAGGTTGCTGGCATACAGTCTTGCTGGTTTTAGCTCTAAGGACGCACAGATAGCTGCGAGGGTGGTTCTAGAGAAGAATCCAGACATTGTGGCTCTGTTCCTAGACGGCTATGCTGACCTGTCATCAGATGTTAACGATCAAGAGTCTGCGGTGGCATTGGCTGCTGAGTGGATGTCAATGGCTAAGAAGCATGACGTTGCCATCCTTGGTGTGTTACACTTGAACCCCAACAGTGAGACCAAGTCCCGTGGTCACCTTGGCTCTCAGCTTGAGCGTAAGAGCAAGGTTGTGCTACAGATAGATACTGACTCCGAGGGCGTGAGGGAGACCTATACGAGGTTCTCACGTAAGCGTGAGGTGTGTAAGGGTCATGGTGTGCAGTGGAAGTGGTGCGACTTCGAGGAGGGCTTTGTTGAGATATCTGAGAGCAAGTCGGAGCAGAAGCATCGTGAGCGTGTCGAGACAATGAGTCGTATGGCAGCAGATGTGGCTAAGGAGTCAACACTGGCTGAGTGGACGCACGGAGCATTAGTGAGGGACATAGTGAGGGTCTGTGAGGTGACTGATGCTCTGGCTAAGAAGTATATTACCCAGTGGAAGGACAACGAAGTCATCATGAAAACCTCGAACGGATACAAAATGTATGAACCCTTCTAAAAAGAGCAAAATACACCTTAACACCATGAAGACAAATGACTTATAGTGGTTACAAAAAAAAGTGTAACCTAGCTGTTTTTCTAACAGAAATGTTTTGGAAAAGGTTACAGAGGTTACAAAACTATTTTCAAAAGTGTAACCATGCTCAAACCTATATAGAATCAAGGCTTGCGCCATACGAGGTTACAAGGTTACATTTAGATACAAGTTACCGTAACCGAATCCAGCAGAGGTGGTTACAAGGTTACGCTCCTATATATAGGAAGCGTGACCTGTAACCTCATCCAAAAAAAATAACTTATGAATAAAACAGAAGCATATAAAAAAGGACTACAGAGTGGTCTGGAGGACTGGTGTATCACAGGTGCGCCACACCGCACACGGGAGTGTCCACTCAAGGATGAGAACCATCGACTGCAGTGGCAGCTTGGCAGGTGTCACGGGCTGATGGAGGCAGACCAGATAATTCACCCAGAAAAAGAAATTGAAGATAATTGAAAACAGTTGTTGACTGTGCCTCAATAGTGACTATTATGAGGGCGACATGAAAACACTACTACAAATACTCGCAGACCTAATCGGAGCATTGCTCCTCATCGGGGGCTTCTTTGCCCTCTACTATGTAATCGTCCCAACCTACTAACACCATGAACCTACAAACAATTATATTTGACGAGCAAGACCGTATCATCCAGATCAATGGCTACTGCATACGTGGACAGCAAGGCATGAAGGGCTACTACGGAGAGTGCACTCCAGATGATCCAGATGAGGTAGAGATCCAGTCAGCATTCCTTGGAGACGAGGAGATCGAACTAACAGAAGAACAGACCGAGGAGGCACTACAGGCACTTTGGGAAGAATCAAGAATATCATGAAAAATAAAAAACAAACGACAACGATATTGGCGGCACTAGCATACTTGTTAGACCGCCAGAACCTAACACAAGACCAGATGAAAGATCTGGTTATTAAAACAATGAACGAGATAGAGCAATAACATGTGGATACTAATCATCATATCAATTATATGTATCATACCCATCAGCGCATTTGTTGTGGGCATGATGATAGCTAAAGACGTGCTTGAAGATATAGATAAAAACGAACACTAAAATGGATACAAAAAAATACCTAAAACTAGGACTAAAGACATTACGAGAAGTTTACGCACTGGAACGGCTAGTGGAGGAGGATCTAACAATCTCCCAGATAGCCTTCGAGAATCTATCAAAGGTTAGCTTGACAGCTATCATCGACAGGTTCGAGGAGCTAGACCTAGCCAAGCGAGTTCCAAGCAAGCTGGACAGGCGGAAGACTGTAATCACCCTAACAGAAAACGGTCGAGATGTCCTTCTACGCTAAGACACCAGCATGGAATAGAGGTCAAGCAGTGGAGGCAGAGTTTGAGGCTCTGCTGAAGCTGCGAGATCCAGAGGCGCGGCGAGCTACTCGACAGGAGCAGTTCGAACATATTGACTTTGTCACGAGCTTCGGCACTTTCGATGTAAAGGCACTGGGGCGAGTCAGCCGTGGTGACACCGACACACAGGACGAACGGAGGTGGCTGGAGCTAAACAACGTGGCTGGTCGAGTTGGCTGGCTGCTGGCTGAGAAGCTGGACTACTTAGCATTTGAGCGAGCGGATGACTTCCTCATTGTCAAGCGTGAGGATCTGAAGGAGTTAGCCAAGAGCCTGTGCCAGTTTGAGTATGTTGACTGCCCACTAGATGCACTCTACAATCTCTACCAACGCAAAGGTCGCAAGGATCTCCTAACAGTTATCCGCACCGATGACATACTGGCACTGGATCACAGGTTGTGGGCAAAATCGTGAAAATGTCGTAAATATGATGCTAAGTTCACGATTGACTTGTTAGGTATAAAAACTATACTGTTAACTGGCATGAGCAACATAAAGAAAGTAATTACACTAATTGAGGCTGACAAGCTGGTGCATAAGGAGGATCAAGATCGAAAGATCATGACTCACCTTGAGCGCATTGGCTTACTGGTGTCTGTAGCATCAAGGGATGATGTCTCCGATAGTGATAAGATCCAAGCCGTCAAGTTAATAAAGGAGCTTGTAGACTCTCGTCATTCTAAGTTCAACAAACCACAAGGCAAGTCCAAGGAGAGCATCAGAAAGATGGTGGGCATAAACTATGCCTCAACTTATATTTACTTAATGCACCACGGAGTAAGCGATGTCTGGAAGATAGGCAGGTCTAGAAAACCTAAAGCTAGAGAGAAGACGCTACAGCACCAAGACCCAATGATAACTCTAAACTGGAAGGTTGAGGCAGTCTCAGCCTTTGAGGCTTGGCTACACGACAAATTTAAGAGCAAGAGGCTTAGAGGTGAGTGGTTTGAGCTAAGTGGGTCTGATGTTAGCTGGATCAAGAATGAATCACTAAACGAATATAATTTACAACATGGGTAGACCGAGCAAAATGACTGAAGCTGTTCAAGCTGAGATACTTACACGCATCTCAACTGGTGAATCACTACGCAAAATATGTAGTGATAAGCACCTTCCAGCAGCACAGAACGTATTTAAATTCATTTACACTAACGATGAATTTCGTGAGCAATACGAGAAGTCACGGCAAGAACAGGCTGAATGGTTAGGTGAGGAGATAGTTGATATTGCTGACAATGACACTGGCGATACACAGCGGGACAGGTTGCGGATTGATGCTCGCAAGTGGGTGATGAGCAAGATACTACCCAAGAAATACAGCGATAAGATCGATGTGGACATGAAGCAGGAAGTAAACACACGAATCATCATTGGCGGCGATGCAGAGTAAGACACTCGACATTGAGATCAGACCTCGCGCTCCGTTCCGTGAGTTCCTCCAGTGCAAGCGGAGGTGGATGACTATCGTTGCCCACAGGCGAGCAGGGAAGACGGTGGCGGTGATCCAGAAGCTGATACTGGAGGCTATGACCCACAAGCGTAAGGGCATGGACACAGCACCATTAAGGTATAGTTATATTTGTCCGACACTCTCCCAAGCGAAATCCGTAAGCTGGAGCTACCTAGTGTCCTTCACTGCTAACATACCTAACATTGTGGTCAACCACAGTGAACTCAAGATCACATTTCCTAACAGGTCTGAGATCCGACTATTCTCTGGTGAGAACTACGAGCGTATGCGTGGACTCTACTTCGATGGCGTGGTCAGCGATGAGGACGATGACATACCGCAGTCAGCGTTCACCTATGTCATCCTGCCATGTCTGTTAGATTACAAGGGCTGGCATATCCGCATGGGAACGCCCAAGGGTCGCAGCAACCTCTACAAGAGCCTACAGGCTGCCAAGGAGAAGCCACAGGACAGCTATGGGCTAGTCCTCAAGGCTTCCGAGACAGGCATAGTGTCCGATGATGACTTGGGTGAGATACGAGCCAAGATTGGCGAGGACGCATACTCACAGGAGATGGAGTGTAACTTCGATGTCCCAAGGGCTGGAGCTATCTACTCCAAGGAGATCAACGAGGCGAGAGATCAAGGACGCATCTTAGACTTTGGCAACGATGGCAGTCAGCTAGTCCACACGACATGGGATCTGGGATCTCCAGAGAACACTGTGTGCATCTACTGGGCGAGGGATCAACACAATCTAACATACAAGGTCATCGACTGTGACTTTAATCTCAACATGACAACAGCAGAGCGCGTGGCTCACATGTTAGACAAGGGCTACAATTATGGTCAACACTTCCTGCCACATGACGGTCGCACACGAGGTGCTGACAACATGAGCTTCCAAGCCAAACTATTTGACGCAGGACTCAAGAACGTGGTCGTGCTACCTAATGCTGGCTTTGGGGCTGAGGAGAAGCGCATACGCTCCATGAAGGATATGTTTAGCTCTATATTCTTCCATAAGCGAGTGGATGTTGAAGACGGGCTGATTGATGCACTGGAGAACTACCACAACCGCGAGGACAAAAAAGATGGTAGGGTAACTAACGTGGTCGTCCATGACTGGTGTTCACACTTCGCTGATGCCTTTGGCTATTGGGGTGAAGCACTCAAGAATGGACTGGTCATGGGCAGCATGACTCCCAAGGCACTAGGACGAGCCAAGGCAAGCTTTGGCAAGTCTCTCTAGGTGCTTGACACGTTGTTAGATTTCCGTTAGTATGACTCCCATCATGGGATCGAAACCTAAAGCACCTGAAGCACCTAAGCCAGTAGCTCCACAAGCACAACTCGTAGACCTAGAGACAGACTCCGAGGGTGGAGCATCTAACTTTGAGAAGGAACTCAAGAAGAAGCGCAAAGCCGCACAGACACAATTCGCTGGTGAGACTGGTGGATACGGCGGCAACACTAACTTAGGTTAATGACAGGCGACTACGTCATCAGTAGGCGTGACGCTCTACGCCAGTATCGGACACCACACGAGCAGCTGTGGGATGAGATAGCAGAGCTGTCTATGCCTCGTAAGATCACTGACAGCAGTCACGGGAGCTTCCCAAGCCTAATTAACTCAGCAGAGCTTCACGACAGCACACTGAGGATCTCATGCCTACAACTGGCAAATGGATTCTGCTCACTAGTCACTCCACGCGAGGAAGTCTGGCACAACCTCACACCACCCAAGGGACTGGAGGACAATGACGCAGCTATCAAGTTCTACCGCGAATGCTCAGAGGAGATCACGTATCGGTTAGATCAATCTAACTTCTACACGTCCATCCAAGAGACATATCTTGAGCGTGCAGCATTCGGCACAGCTTGTGACTTCAGCGAGTGGGACGAGGACTACGACCAATTAAACTTCCGCAACCTCAATGTGGGTAGCTACTACATCGGCAACGATCACCGTGGCAGGTGTAACGAGGTGGTCTACGAGTCAAGCTACACAGCAGCAGCAGCAGCTACCGAATTTGGCATTGAGAATCTAAGCGAGAAGCTACAGAAGGAGGTCAAAGACCCCAAGAAGAACGATCTGCACACGTTTATCATCATGGTCGAGAAGACCAAGCCATGGGACGAGGATCAAGACTTCCCGTTCTACATGTGCTGTATCGAAGAAGACAGCAAGAAGACTGTCTCCAAGCAGGGCTACTATGAAATGCCAGCCCATGTTACCCGCTACCTCAAGTGGGGCACGAGTCCATACGGTTTTGCACCTACGTGGATAGCATTGCCAGAGGCACACAAGCTCTCACTGCTCCAGAAGCAGATGGATGTCCTAGCTGAGAAGGCTGCTAACCCACCTATACTCGCTCCTGCGAGTCTTGAAGGTGAGATTGGCGTTGGCGCACTGGATATCACCTACGTTAACGACATCGACCCTAATCGCTCACCACGAGAGTGGGCGACATCTGGACGCTATGACATTGGACAGGACCGTATCGCTGAGAAGAAGAAGACCATCCAAGAGATCATGCATGGTGACCTGTTCAGACTGTTCGCTCAGATTGAGAGACAGATGACAGCAACCGAGGCAACTCTGCGCGAGGCTGAGAAGGTGATGCAGTTCTCCCCAACATTCTCTGCACTAACAAGCGAGTATCTCGACCCTAAGCTCATGCGTATCTTTGGCATCCTCTGGAGACAGGGCAAGATGCCACAACCACCAGAGGAGTTGACCATGCTGTTAGGTGAGGGATCAGTTCCACTGCCACAGGTGGCATACAACAACAGGATCTCACTAGCCATCAAGGCTAAGACTAACATGAACTACGCCGAATACATGGCGATTCAGACACCCCTAGCAGAAATGAATCCAGCTATCCTAGATAACATGGACTCAGACAAGCAGTTCCGTCAAGGATGGCGTAATGCTGGACTACCAGAGGACGGTCTCAAGCGTGAGATCGATGTAGAAGAAACACGACAAGCCCGTGCAGAAGCTCAACAGCAGCAGATGCAGATGGAGCAAGCCGCTCAAAAAGCAGCCATAGCCAAGGACGCTTCGGCAGCCAACGGTGGGCAGCTACCAGAGGCTATGGCTCAAGGGATGTAGATTTATGAGACAACTAAACGCACAGACAGCCAAGGCGTGTGAGAAGGCTCTCAACACGCCAGAGGGCAAAATCCTAACTGAGTATCTAACACAGTCTGTTGGACTCATTGAGAGGACATTCATACCAGACTCTAACGGAGTGGTAGACCCATATCGTGCTGCCATCAAGGACGGTGAGCGAGCAGTGGTATCGTTGCTAGTTAAATTACAAAAAGGACAAACACATGAGCGACAAGATTAGTTTAAGGGGCGGCAAGGCATACCGAGGTAACAAGCTGTTGGCTTGGTATGATGGCGATGAACTCAAGTTTAAGCACTGGAAGTTCAAGAAGCACAAGGCTGAAATCGAAGACCTCAAGCTGACCGCTGACGCACTTGCGGAGAATAACTCTCTAACCACCGCAGATGATCCATTGAATAGTTCATATGACCCTAATGTTGGTTCATATGACCCTAATGTTGGTTCAGAACCACAATACCCACAGGAGCTAATCAAGATGGGTAAGAACGGTGCATGGTTCGGTGAGGAGCATCCATACGTTGTCGAGTGGCGCAAGGAGAACTGGAGTAAAGAATCTTTCGATAAGAAGTATGCCCATCAATATGAGCTACTTTGTAATAACTACGATGCCGAGGGCATGAAGTATCAACCATAACAAAACCATGAGTGAAGAAACCGCAACATACGATAGTGGCGCAGCCCCAGCAACGGAGGCAGCCCCAGCACCAACCACAGAGGCAGCACCCGCAACGGAGGCAGCCCCTGCATCATCCACACCAGACATATTCTCTGGTCAAGCTCAAGCAGCTCCGTCTGGAGGGCTTATTAGCCAGTTATATGACTCACAGGGTGAGCTTACAGGAGACTGGAATCAAACACTTACCGATAGCGAGATGGGCGACTACGCTGGTCTTATTGGTAAATACAAGTCGTTTGATGGGCTTATCAAAGGGTTCAAGAACGCTGAAGGTCTGTTAGGAAAGAAAGCTCTAACTCCAGATGCTGCCATAGTTCCAAATGAAGGATCTAGCCCAGAAGAAATAGCAGCGTATCGCCAAGCCATCGGTGTGCCAGAGTCAGCCACAGCATACGACCTCCAGCCAGAGAACCTGCCAGAAGGCATGGGATGGGACGAGGGACTAGCTGAGAACTGGCAGAATGCCTTCCATGAGGCTGGCATCTCCCAAGAGCAAGCACAGAAGCTTTCACAAGCGTATACCGACATCACTAACAATCAACTAACACAAGCCAACCAGACACTCCAGCTACAGTCTGAGAGCGAGATGGAGATGCAACGTGCCGAGCTACAGAAGCAGTGGGGCGACAAGTATGATACTAATCTACAGAATGCTGTTAACATGGCATCTACTATGGGCTTTGACCTTGAGAGTCAGCAGGACATGGCGGCTATCCGCAATCCTAAAGTCCTCAACATGATCTTAGCCAAGCACGACTCTCTGAAGGAGGGCAGTCTGCCAAGAGGTGGACA
>Ga0208303_1000230_pt1 | contig 23672 bp, 35 predicted proteins | sample CB_VirMetaG_2_FD_184537 | JGI IMG/M metagenome (GOLD analysis project Ga0208303, IMG submission 184537) | Freshwater to marine saline gradient viral communities from Chesapeake Bay - CB_1504_2 Viral MetaG (SPAdes) (version 4) | ecosystem: Environmental > Aquatic > Marine > Coastal | place: USA... | reverse complement strand
ACGTATTGCCGATATAGCTAACATGAACTTTACTGCTGAACAGCAGGTGCAGCTAGAGAACTCTCGTGCTGCTAATACAATGAACCTTAACAACCTGTCTAACTCACAGGCAATGACAATGGCAGAGGCATCTGCATTGGCACAGATGGATGCATCTAATCTTAACAATCGTCAACAGGCTGCAGTAAATAATGCACAGGCATTCCTGCAGACCGATATGGCTAACTTGTCTAATCAACAACAGACAGAGTTGTTTAAGGCACAACAGCGTACACAGTCTATGTTTACTGACCAAGCGGCTACCAATGCAGCACGTCAATTCAATGCATCTAGTCAGAACCAAGTTGACCAGTTCTTTGCCAATCTGGCACAGCAGACATCACAGTTTAATGCCACACAGCAAAATGCACAGGCACAGTTTAATGCTGGTCAGGCTAATACAGTAGAACGCTTCAATGCTGAGATGAATAACCAGCGTGACCAGTTCAATGCACAGAACCAGATTGTAATTGCACAGTCTAATGCACAGTGGCGTAGGCAGATAGCTACAGCAGATACCGCTGCAGTTAATCGTGCTAATGAAATCAATGCTGCTGCTGTTCTTGATATTAGTAAGACTGCATATGATAATCTGTGGCAGTACTATGCCGATAGCATGGAGTATGCATGGGATGCTGCAGACAATGAACTAGACCGCTTAAATAACTTGGCTGTAGCACAGCTTAGTGCAGATGCAACTAAACAGGCACAGGCTATGGCAAGTAGTTCAGCCGCTGGTAGCGCATTGGGCGGTTTGATCGGCACACTTGGTAGTGCATTTATACAGTTTGGATAAAAACAATGCTAACTAATCCCACACCTATACTGCATCAGAACTTGTCACTGGCAATGAAGTCCATGCCAGAAGAAACTCCTATGGCTAAAAATACTTTGATGGGTCCACCTAAAAAACAGATGACAAAAGCTAAAGAAGATGATATACTACAACCTTCAAGACGTGTAGCTTCTTACATTGAAACAATCCAAAAGAAACGTGAGGAAATTAAGAATGGCTGACATGATGATGCAACCTAAACTTGATGCACCCATTCCGGGTCATTCCTTAACTAAGGAACTTGGCTCACGTCCTTGGCAGCAACCAGCACAGTACACTACTGTAGAGGATGCGCTGGACTATTATATCCCACGACTTGAATCTGATGAAGTAAGTCAACAATTGCTTGACGTACTTGAGATGGGTATTCCTGTGACCACAGTAGCTAATACAATGCAGCTTGGTAGTGTCATGGAAGGCAAGCACAGTGTTGATGTAGGTATGCTTATATTGCCTGTACTGGTTGAGTTGATTATGTTAATTGCTGATAGCGCAGGTGTTGAATATACTACTGGCCTTGAAAAAGATAAAAAAATTCGTGGGTCACTCGTTGATGTTGCTGTAGCACAGTTTAAAGAAGAGCAAGAAAAAGATGACACTGTAGATAAAGAAGGTTCAGAACCTATGCTTGCTCAAATGAAAGAGGAAGCAGAAAAACGTACAGGTTTAATGGTAAGGGGTAAATAGATGGGTCTGTTTGGTCTAGGTTCATTTGGAGAAGGTTTTGTAAAGGGGTTTGCTACAGAAGCAAATGAAGCCCTTAAACGCGATATTGAACGCATTAATACGCGTGTTGAAAAGGTTGCTGATTTAAAAGTTAAAAGAAGTTTAGATGAACAAGAAAAACGCAAAAAAGAATTAAAAGAAATAGAAGAAGCCTTACGTGAAGGCAAGGCTCTTTTTGGCGATGATCCTCGTGGCGCACAGTACGCTGCAGCACTTTTAAAAAATAGAGGAAGTATTAGTTCATACAAATCTATGATTGCTCAGTTACGTGAGCAAACAGATGGTAGCCCGATTAATATAGCCGACTTTTTTGCTAGGGCTGAAAAGGATGCACCTATTGGCACTGTAAGCGACTATGCTAGAGCATATCAAGGTGCAGCAACATCTTTGCCAGAGTATAAGTTTCCAGAGTCTGCTGCTACTGCAGGTGCAGGAAATCTTTTAGAATCTATCGGTTTAAAGCCTGATGTTTCAGGTAGAATACAAACTATGGTAAATGAGCAGCTTGCTGCTAGTGGATATACAGCAGAAGAAGTATCTACATTTAGCTTGCCTTCTTTAGCGTTTGATGCAGAAGGTCTTAACATGGCTACAATGACACCATCTAAACGTATTGAGTATATTCGTCAACAGATGGCTCAACCGGATATTACTGATAATCGTAGAACTGAACTTCAAGGCGATTTAAATGCTAGTATACAAGCCGCAAAAGATACAGAAGATGACGAAACTTTGCTATCTGCACTGCAGATGGAAATAGGGTATTTAACTAAGCCTGATGACATTGCAAATAAACAAAAAGAAATACAAACAGTAGATCGTAGGATTAAATTAAAGGCAGCTATTGACCCTAAAGAAAAACTTGTGCTGCAATCTAATTTTGCAGCAGCAGATGGTAATGCTGCACTTGCTACAGAGTTAGCTAGGAAAGCAGAGGATTATGGAACAAGTGGTCCTTTGTTAAGCACTACCCTAACACGAATGCAAGAAGATAATATGCGTAATATCTCTGACTACAGGAATACAGGCGGTCAAAAGGGTTATGCTGCAGATAGTGAACAGGCAAAGGAAGCGCAAGAAAAAATAAATTCCCTTAAACTAACTATTAGCAATACAGAAGGTGCTGGTCAGATAGATAATGCTACATATAGAGCAGCTATAGCTACGCAGTCATCTGCTATTAAACTTGCCGTAGAAAATTCTGAGTTACAACAATTTTATGTGTTGGACCCTATAAGTAGAATCCCGCAACATAGACCCGGTTTAAAAGAAGAAGAAAAGATAAAAGCAACGGAAGGATTAAAAACGCTACGCACAAAAGTTGTTAAGGACTTGATAGCTACTTTTCCTGAAGGTAGTCAATCTCAGATAGCGCATATGGCTGCAGCTAAAAATCTAATTAGTGCTGGTGTAATATACGGTGATGCAGATACCAGTGCTGCAGACGATACAATTGTAACAGATACAACTGTAACAGATACAACTGTAACAGATACAACTGTAACAGATACAACTGTAACAGACGCTGCGGCTGCAGATGCAGACGCCGTTAGTAAAGTAGTACAACCTAAACCCAGCATTAAAAATCGCCGCCGGTTTCGGCCAGATCGTTTTCCTGCTACTGATGACGATGGCAATGTAAATCTGTTAAGTGCTGCTAATTTAGCGGATGATATGATTGCGTCTGGAAGCACTAATACAGAAGCAGAGATACGTGAAAATTTACGTAAAAATGAATATCCGCAAGAATATATTGATGCTGTTGTTACAGAGGTGTTGGCTTCTCGTAAACCTTTAGGTGCAAAACCAGATATCGCTTCTATTGAAACAGATGAAGTGTATAAATTTATCACGGAAGAAAGTTGGGGAACTTCAGCCGGAAGAAAACAACAAGTGATTAAAGAGATTGCAGAAGATAGAAATATATCTCTTACAGATGCCGCTAAATTATATGCTGCTGCTATTGCTGCTAATAAGCCAGCAGAGACAGAAGAGGAGACTGTGACTAAAACTCGTAATAGACGTAGAAGAGGTAAAAATGCTCTGGCGTCAGGCGGCTTGATGTCTAGGAATTAAAATGAGTAATTATTTTGCACAGTTTGAAGAGGAAGAGGAAGTACTAGAAACTACCTCTCCTGTTTTAGAGACTGCTCCTGTTTTAACTGCCACCACTTCTAATGACTATTTTGCACAGTTTGAAGAAGATACTGGCCCAGAAAATACTACTAAAACGGTAGTAGATAGAGAGACAATAGAAAACAATAGTGCTATTCGTGAAGCTGCTGTTCGTTTTATGCGTGACCATCATGGTGTTGCGGATATAGATGAAGATGAAGCAATGGATGAGTATATTGAACATTTTAGACAGTTTAATGTCAATGAAATGACAGCAGCAACAGATTATAATTATGTGTCTGGTTTGGCTGCTGATGCGACAGGAAAAACTAATTTAGATTCTGTACGTAGAGAAAAAGCAAAACAAAAATTAGCGGATTATCGTCTACTATACACCACTTTTCAAGATATGCCTATGTTTACAGGTGGGTTTGGTCAGACTATTGGTGACTATGCTGGTGGTATTCTTACTGCTCCTTCTACTTATTTGGGTCTACTATTACCCGGTGCAGGTAAGGCTGGTGGCATTGCTGCTACCTCTGCAGCAAAAGCTGCCACACAAAGTGTACTAACTAACGCTTTCAAAACACTTCTCCCTTCAAATGTAATTAAACAAGCAGCAGCACGTCCTGTCGTTACCGCAGCAACTGTGGAAGGGCTGGGAGGTGTTGCACAAAATGTTGCTGCTCAAAAAACGGAACAAGAAGTAAGCCTCAGAGAAGATTTTAATTTGGGAGAAACTGCATTAGCAGGTGTACTAAGCGCAGCTATGCCAGCGGCTGTTGGTATGTATCAATCAAAGAAAGCGGCACAAAAATTAATTGAAAGCCGTACTGGTGATTTACTTGGTGAAGCACAAAAATCTATACTAGCTAAAAATGAAAAAGCGGAAAAACTAGCAGAAGAAACTCTCAAGAAAAATGAACTGAACAAAAAAATAGCTGCAGAACTTTCTTCTACTTTACGACCACTTGACCCTAAACAAGTGGCTGCTGGTAAAGTAGTACGTGAAGATGTGGGAGAACAGGTTGGTTTAGGTATAACAGAAGACACAACTGGTCTAGCCGCAACTCTGGGTGCTAAAGAAGAAGATGTTGTAGGTAAAACTCCTGATTTTGTACTTTCATTAGATGAAGGACATACTAAAAGAATATTTGCCGCTGTTACAGAACTTATGGCAAAGTCTGGCAAAGGTCTTGAAGAAGGAGAACGTGTTACAGAAGCTATTGCTCGTGTTATGAGAAGCGATAAAATTCTTGAAAAAGATGATTATGCTATCAAACTATTTGAAAAATATAACATAACGGGTGATGACTTTGCTAATCTATTTATGGCAGACATATCAGATGCGGCAAGAAAGTTGCAGTCTGCAGGAGAAGCTAAAAAAATATTCAAGAGACTTAATGCTGCTGCAGGTAATGATATATTTGAATTAGCTACACAGACAAAAGAACTTGTATCCAAAGCAACTAAAGATGTTGATAAAGGTAATCTACGGGCTGGCCTTGAGTCTCTTGGCGTGGCTACTAAAGAACAACTTAAAAAAGCTGAAACTACAAAAGCATCTGAACTGATGAATAAGTTGCAAAAGGCAGATCAATTACGTAGATCAGCTATGACTTCTCAGATTGCTACAACAATTCGTAACATGGCATCTGGATATACACGTGTGGGTATTGACACTGTTACAAAAGCAGTAGACAGGGGTGCAAGTCGTTTCGTATATACTGCAACAGGCGGTAAATACGGATTTAAAACAGCTAATGCTCAAGATGGTATAGGTGGTGATACACTGTCTGTTCTGTTTGGTCTTATGAATCAGAAAGAATCACAGGCTGTAGAGGCACTGTTTAAACAGGGCTTCAACAGTAAAGCTACATCTATGTTTAGAGAACTGCAAGATATTGTAGAAACAGGCGTTCCCGGTTCAGCTAAAACAAATAAATTACTAGCCATAGGAAGAGAACTAAATGCTCTGAATACTGCATCAGACAATATGTTTAAACGTGCAGCATTTATAGGAAACCTTAAAAGACAACTCAATGAGATGTATTCTGTACAGTTACGTGCAGGTAAATCTGTCAATAAAGATGACTATAACTTGTCTAAAATTATCAAAGAAGGTAACTTCAACACTACCTTTGGTACAAAAGAAGGCAAAAAGGCTTTAGATAAGGCTATAGATGAGGCTTTGTACTTCACCTATCAAAGAAGCCCAACAGGCGATACTGCATCAGGACGAGCAGCGCAGGGCATGATTTCTTTAGCCAATAGTGTTCCGTTTGTTACATCTTCTTTCATGCCGTTCCCTAGATTTATTGCTAATGCACTGCGTTTTACCTATGAATACTCACCTTTTTACTTAGTAGAAGGAAGCCTTAAATCACTTGTTAAAGACTCTAACAATTATGAAGAGATGTCAAAAGCATTAGTAGGAACTGCAGGACTATACGGTGCTATGGCGTTTAGAGATAGTGAGTATGCTGGCGAAAAATGGTACGAAGGCAGAATGCCGGATGGAACCACCTTTGATATGCGGCCTTTCTTTCCTGCCGCACCTTTTTTATGGGCAGCAGATATTGTTACAAGAGTACAAAAGGGTGATCCTGTTCTTGGAGATGGAAATTTCTGGACAGAAGGATTGCAAGCACTTTCTGGTACACAATTCCGGGCAGGTTTTGGTTTGTATGCTTTAGATAAAGCAGTAGATGACTTTGTGAGTGCGAAGGATAATCCGGAGGCCATGAAAAAAATAGGCATAAATATGGCTACTAATATTATTAATACATACACTATACCTATTACCGCTGTTCAAGACGTTTACAATACCTTTGCTGCACCAGATTACGAACGAATAGTAAAACAAAATGACTCAACAGATATGATGTCTTATGGCATTAACAGAATACTGGCACGTGTTCCGGGTAATGTTGCTATTGAAAAGATGATAGCTGAATCACGTGGAATGAGAGAACGCGATTTGTATGAGTCACCTACACGTGAAGGCGTTATAAGGCGTGTTACTCCTCTAACTAGGCAGACTCTTGGTATTCTAAAACAAGAAAGAAAAAACTGGTTTGAAAAAGAACTGGATACCCTGAAAATAAATAAAAAAATAGTATCGTCTAAAACAGGAATACCTGAAGCTGACTTTCTTTTGAATCAGTTTATGGGAGAATATATAGAAGACTACGTTGTACCTACTCTTAAAAATGATCCTGAGTATGCAGGAAAATCACGAGAGTTTAAACGTGAAATGATACGTAGGGCTATTGACGACTACAAAAATACTATAACGGATATTGTCAAATATAAGTCTAAAACCGCCCAAGGAGATAGTGAGTTAAAATCTAGGTATGGATTTAATCCAATGGAAGCACTTGCATTTAGAAAGCTACCTAAATTTGCACAAGAAGGTGCTTATAATGAGTATCACAGATTACATGGTACACCAGAAAAAGGAACTGCAGGTTACAACTATGAAGAGTTGATATACTATGGTGAATACTTGAAAGATAGAGGACCAAGAGAAAGTGGCAAATAAAAAGGGGCAATTAAGCCCCTTCTTTTTTTGTCCAGTATTGTAACTCCCACCAACCATTAAAGTCTCTGACACAATCACATATAGTATTAGTTAGTGCCATGCCTATGATATATACTAACCACAGACATATAGCACCACCTATAACATACTTAACGATTGTCACCAGAGCCAGACAGAGTACCCCTAGCTTTGCGGTCAGCCAATTTACGTAGGTTGTTTTCCATAACATGTCCTAAGTCCATCCCCATCTCTGCTGCAAGCACAGCGCAGTACCACATGACATCACCAATCTCGTAGGCAATCTCAATCTTCTTGGCTTCATACTCATCCTGTGCAGCACCATCTCTAATAAATTTCTTCACCTTATTAGCAATCTCTCCCGCTTCTCCAGTAAGGCCCAGAGTCAAATACTCTGTGGCCTTTTCTTTTGGGAAGATGGCAGTGCTACACGCCTGTTCTTGGTATGCTGTTCCTGTAATATCACTCATCCTATTCTCCTTTATCCACTGTCTAGCTTCTTGCTCTAGCTTGTTCATCCCGTTGCACTCTCTTCAAGTTGGCGTAGTAGGCATCATTGTACCCACGTAGCCACTCACGATGCTGCATTGTATTATGGTCAATGCCGCTATCCCCAAGGAAGAACTTGCCTTTGTTCCCCTTGGTCATCTTGCCATTCATAAAGGCATCGAAACCCCACTGGTATTGAATCTTTAGTGGGGCATCGTACTTGCTTAGTCCATTACGCCTCATCTAGATTCTCCTTTACATCGTAATTGAAAAGTTTAATTGCTGTAACAGGGTCAATCTTGAACCACTCTCCACGGCGTTCCTCTGCGAAGTGTTCAAACACCTTATGCATGTGGCTTTCTTTCAAGTGCCTGTCTTCCGTATCAAGTCGTGCAATGATCTTGTAATCACGAAACGGTGAAGATGTCTGGTAGCCGTTGCACCTATCGTCTGCGTTTACTGCCTTGCCTACCTTGACCCACTCAGGGAAAGCAGGATTAACAATTGCGTAGACCTCACCAAGCGTAGTCTTTTCAATCTGGTTATGTGACCACACATCATCCAGTGATTTATACCTACCGGGCTTGTGAAGCGGATGTGACGTGGGAATGTACTTGCCGTTCACAAACATGCGAACATCATTGTTCTTGTGGTACTGGTCAATCCTCTCACGCTTACCTGCTGTTTTTGTGCCTTTAGGGCGAATGTACCACCACTCACCGTCCTCAAACACAGCCTCTGTCTTCCTAGTTGCTCTCTCTTTCAGCTTTATCATGCTAATCTCCTCTACTGTTCAGTTGGGGTTTCTTCTTCTACTTGCTCTACTGATGCAATCAGTGCCTTACTAAAAGCGTCCTCTGCTGCAACAAGCTGGTCAATGTTGAACCGTGCCTCTGCAATGCGACCTTTCAGATTACGTACCTGATTCACAAAGTACTGCGACTGCTCATCAAGGTCAGCGAAGTCGTACTCCGTTTCGTTAATCGTTATCTTGTTTTGTTCTGTCATCATGCTTCTCCTTTTCCTTTAGCCATTCTTTATACTGTTCAGACTTGCGGGGTGGATTAGCAATCAACCAATCCTTACCCCGTTTCCAAATCAGTTTACTACTCATTGAAATAGTCTGTCAAGATGTCCATCCTATCAGAATGCATTGCAATCTTATCCAACTCACCCTGTATAGCTTCCATAATATCAGAGTGTTCTCCGATACCTGCTGGATTCTTGAGGTATGTTTCAATGTTCATTACATGCAGATTGATATTTGCCTCTGCATGACTTCTAAGTACTTCTAACATTCTCTCTCTCATTTGTCAACCTCCAAATAACTCTCTTTTGGTGTTCTTGTTCTAAAGAATCCTGTGTGTTCAGGATGCTCCTCCAGAAATTTTCTGGCGTAGTGAGAAATCCAACCATCACTAATTTTAAAGTCAGACTCCTTTTCTCGTATAGCTGTTTCCCATCTCATTCTGTGGAAGATGGCTTTAGCAGAATAATACTCTTTTACTCTAGCCATCTCTTTAGCGAAACCACAAAACATCTCATATATTTCTGGGTGTTTCTGGTGATGCTTCTCAAAGTTTTCTTTTGTCCAAGTTCCATTTAGCATTACCTATCTCCTTTCTGTTTAAACCTATGCTTGAAGAATACAATCAAATTGATTGTGGTGTTGACAGTGATAGCTAGTATCAGCCACCACTGCCACCATGTAGGCATATCCACTCCTTCAATCATGCTGCGTTCAAGTCCACCACTTCACAGGCATCTGCTGTACATGCCAACTCACGTCCACCTGATGTTGTGTCTTCTTTCTCAAACTCCTGCAGCTTTGACCAATCGACACTCTTAGGCATCTGTACTAACATAGCATCATATTCATCTTCTGTACAGTCCTGATACGGTGCTTGCTTGTACGTATGGTCACTGAATGGCAGGAAGCTAATGCCTGACACTTCATCAAAGTGTTTGTATACCCAAGCACCCACGTCCATCCACTCGTTCTCTTTCACAGAGATTGTCACTGACGGTTTGTGTTCACACCAGTAACGCTGGTAGGTAAGCCACAACTCAAGCTGTTCAATAGCCGACAGGATTGTGCGTGTAACCGCCCCACGTGGTGATGCCATTGGGAAGCTGAACACTGTCGTGGACTCAGGCTTCATAACATCTGGCTCTGCTGGGATACCTTCCGACATAAGAAACTGTGTTAGCGGGTCTTTGTTATCACCACGTACAGTCCGAATGTAATGTGGGTTGTGCCGTGCATGAATTCCAGACGCACTGTCAACAAGCTGCGACACTGTGCCACTAGGCTTGACGCATGTGATAGCCGTTGACTGTGAAATACCAAGCTGTTCAGCCATAGCAGCGTTAGTCTCTACTGCCGTATCACGCAATGTCTCCAGTGTCTGACCAATGTTCTTGCCAAGATGCGCTGATGTACCACTGAGCAAGTCATTGTCCATAATGCCTGTCAGTGACACGCCCAGCAAACGCTCTTCCTCTGTGTTTTTCTGCCACACCTTACGCAGATATTTGAAGTCAGTCAGTGTTGACTGGAATGTACCCAAGATTGTAGCCAAGCGTACCTTATCACGCAACGACTGCTGTGTATCACCAGCACGGGCAACTACCTCTGACAGATTGCAGAACTGGTATGGACGTAAGATAATTTCACTGCAGGGATTGCATCCGAAATCATGTTGCGTATCACGTCTGCCATTCTTGGCTGCTTGTGTCTGTGCTGCCGCACGGTTGAAGATACCACGCTCACCTGACTTAGATTCGTACAGAGACACCCACTCACGCATGAATGTACCCATCTCTGGCTTACCCTTGTAGGCTACGCTGTTGTTAGCCAGCGCACGTTGGCCTTCATTCTCCCACCACATACCTGACTTGGCATGTGCCATCTGGTCATCGTTCAAGTTAGACAGGCTGATGAGTGCGCTGCGGCGTACACCACCGACAACTACAACCTCTCCAATCTTACACATGATATCGTGGCATTCAATTGGGAATAGCTTACGACCTGCTGCGTTCTTGAACTTAGCAATGACAAACTCAAACAGTTCCTCTAGTGGTGCTGGGCCACTGGCACGACCACCAAATGTTTTCAGCCTTGCACCTGCAGGACGTACCTCTGATACATCCCACTTGGGAATCTGACCTGCATACAGCAGAGAGATAAGTTCACGCAGAGACTTTGCCCAACCGGGGCGGCTGTCACCAACTTTGATTACTGTATCTGTATTGTGCATGTCCTCGTTAATAACAGGCAGCTTGTCCACGTTCTCACGCTCCACAGAGAAGCCTACACCCGTGCCACACATGAGGATGTACATAGTCTCATCAAATGCACGTGGGCTGTCTATAGGCACGTAGGAACAGTTGTATGCACCCACGTGGCAGCGGTCTAGTGCTGGGCCAGATGTCATCAAGGCTCTCATACTAGGCATGATGTCTTGGTTCAGTACGGCTTCTTCTAGTTCACCACGCAGTTCATCTGACAGCACGTAATTGCATGTACTGTACAGGTGGTTCTTCATGTAGTCAAAGTAGCGTTCTACTGTTTCAACCCATGTCTCACGGCGTTGTTCATCTTCTTTCCATCGGGCATACCGTGATAGCGCGATGAAGTTTTGGTAGTCTGTTGGTAGATAATTGTTCATATCTGTCACTCCGTTATTGTTCTCATTGTTCTAATGTCGGCACCGTTTACATCGTAAAAGTATTCACGTATGCCATCCTCTATCTCCTCCCCAACCTGCCCATCCGCAGGTACAGGGTATTCCTCCTCGTCAATATCCAATGTGATGAACATTTTAACTCTCACCATTTGCCATTACCTCTTCAATCAACTTATCCAGATACCACTGGGCCTTCTTCAAATCCTCAAGCGGTTTATCCTTGTAGTCAAAACGCCACAGGTACTTGAGGATGTTTCCCTGTAGGTAGTACTTGAAGCCATCGTTAGTAGCTGCAGAGATAGCGTGAATACACTCAATGCCTGTCTGATTGTAGTGTGGTGGACTGTTCACCATGTCCACATTGCCATAGGCTTCCTTGCTGGCTTTCTCCGCTTCTTCCATCATCTGTTTCATGTACTCCTCGTGTCTCATGCATTACCTCCTGTCTTAGTGTTGAAGTTGAGATGAACTACGTTACCGTCATACTCTTTCTCTACGCCCATCTCTTCCTCTAGTTCTACATCAACTTCCATCTCGTTGTCAATAACACTTGTGACATATTCATGCACGACATTACGAATAGCTTCCTCTTGTTCCATGATAGGCACAGTAGCACACATCATCTTACAAAAGTGCATAACTTGACTGTAGTCTTCATCATCCATTGGGTTCTTGGGAAACGCCATGATTGAGATATCAATCTCACCACTCCAATGCCCATCATCATCAGCAAAGGGTCTGACCCGAATAATAAAGTCCTCGTCATTTACATTGTTTATAAGTTCATCTTTGGTCATTTTCTAATTCTCCTTTTAACTGTTGAGTTTGGGTGGCTGATAAAGTTTGGGTGTTTGTCCTTACCTCGCTCTTTCAGCCAATCTTCTGGAATGATGCGGTCATAATATCTAAAGCCATTCTTGACGCACCAATCCCCATATGTTGTCTTTGCTCCTTTGCGTATCTTGCTCTTACTATTCTCAAACACAAACCGAATGTCAAGTTCTGGATGCTGCTTCTTAATCTGTAAGTGTTTACGCCGATCAGCAGCCATGAACCTACCTTTTACCTCGACTATGATACCGTTGTCAAGTATATAGTCAGGAGTATAGGTGCGGTAGGCTAGGTCTTCCCATTCAATTTTGATGGCTTCATATCTAAACGATATTTTATCGGCCTTCAACTTCTCTGCTATGGTTAGTTCTAGCCCACTGCGATACCCATACTTACGTGCGGCTCTCCATGCTTTATGATACAACTACATCTCCAATATAGGCCACCATTGGTGGAATCTTGGCTTTCGACATAACTGATGGTTGTTCCTTTAAGTTATCCCAACAGTCAAATCTGTATGGGCAAAACTTGCAGCCACTGTTTAGTATCGTGTTGCCTGTCTCCTTACCTCTGAACTTTTCGGCTACGGGCTGGAAACACCGTTCAAATTTATTCTCCTTTACTGTGTCTACGGTTTTTTGTATCTTAGCTATTTCTTTATCCAAGTCAAGTCCTGCCGCTGGCACATACTTGAATTGACCATTGGCTTTATTGACTACCCACCAGCCGCCTACATCCTTACCAGATGCCTTAGCATAACCAGCTAGTTGCCCTACATAACCAAAGCCATCTCCATCAGCCAGCGTTTCATATGATTCAAACTTGTTAGTATAGGACCAATTAGATGCTGACTTAACATCATCGACTGCACCATCAACAACAATATCATATGTTCCATTAACGGATGTACCATCCAGTTCAAGTGTGACATGTTCAGGTTCTTCATACTTTACTCCTGCTTCTCTCAACAGACCCTTGAATACTGCCTCAACAATATCGCCAAGCATCATGTTCATTATGAATGTAGTCGGCATCGGCAATGCCGCCTCTGGCTTATTCTTCTCATACCAAAGTTGGCAAGTGGGGCGACCTACGTTTGACATCCGTAGTTTAAAGTCGCCCCGCTTTTTACCGCTGCCGAACTGCTTGTGCAGTGCTTCAGCAATGTCGGAAGAGACTTGTTCAATTGTCTCCTCAGACATCTCTGTTTTGCCTTTGACTGCATCCTCCATATATTGATGGAGTGCAAGTTCAGCACGGTGATGCATTACGCTACCTCTTCATCAATTTCAATGTCAACCATGTCATCGACAACATCAACATCGTCATCTTCCATTTTGGAGTTAGCCTTCTCTGCCCATGCATTGATAATGTAGTTGTTGTAGTTATCAATCCATGACATGAAGTCACCGAACAATGCCTGATCCTGTTCAGTCAACTCAATGGTATTTGAGACATCCAGCGATGCCACAGGCACAAAGTAAGAGGCACCTGTTGGAATCTTACGCTCACTGGTGTTAGCAGTGATTATGTGCTGAATGGGCAAGCGTTGCATCTTTGCCAAAGTAGTGAAGCTGGAACCGATTTCCTTAAAGGCATCACGGTTATCAATCTCCCAGATGAACGGGGTAGGTGCTACTTCAACAGGCTCACCATTCTCATTCGTTGGGTTAATCAACTCCACCTCACCAAAGACAACACGTACACGCTTGATCTGCTTGAGCAGGTCTTGCTGTGACTGCGGGAGTGCTTTGAAGTCTTTGATGTATCCTGCGGGTTTACCACAGTTGAAACCACCGTCATTGTCCTTGAGGTCAATGTCCAGTGTGTCAGCCATCACGCTCTTCACGTAACGATTAGGGTTCTTTGCATCACCCTGCACGAAACGCTTGTGCATGAAGCGTTGCATGAAAGGACGCATCTTGATAGCGGTAGCGTAATGTGTAGGTCCGTCAGGAATCTCTAGCTTATATGCGCCACCTTCTACCACTTCTACGTTCACCTTCTTGCCGTTAACTTCAGCCGTACCCATAATGGGTGAGTGGCTAATGCGTAGACGTGCAAGTGAACTAGAAGAAGATGAAGTCTTCTCATGTGCTATGCCCATAGCTTTCGCCATAGCGGCATAGTTGTTCGTATCTACTGTTGTCAATTGTGTCATACATTTCTCCTTTCTTCAGAGTTTAGAACCGTAGTTATATCACGCTACGTCTTTAGTGTCAAGCCAATTTGATCCTATTTTTGACTCAAGTAAGAGAGGAACATTGAAGTCAATGCCCCATCTCAATGTAATCAAATTAGGCAGTTCTTTGTTAGTCAAGTCAATTATATCTAGCACCTTCCTTTCTTCATCTGGGTGTACATCTATGACAATAGAATCATGTACTGTGTTTACTACACACGACTGCATGTTGTCAAGCAGTTTATCAATATGTAATAGGGCAATTGGTACAATATCAGCCGTAGCAAAAGACTGTACCGGGTAGTTTTTTATCTGTGTAAAGTATGAAACACGGCCATTTGCTTTACGTACAACATCGGGGAATGAAAACTCACGTCCAGATGGGGTTACTATTTTCTGTGTTGTGATAGCTTCCGTAGCCAACTTGGAATGCCAAGTGGCAACCCCCGTGTACTTGTCGTTGAAGTGTTCGTAGTAGGCTGCTTCTGCTGCCGTCCTTCCGAACCCAGTGGCCCCGTAGAGTGGCGCAAATGTATGCGCTTTTGCATCCTGTCTACTCGTAGGCTGACCAGCATTGGTAATAACTTCAGCGGTGTATGCATGTACATCAAATCCAGTAGAAACTTCTTCAATTGCAACTCCATCCTGTGATAAGTATGCGGCAGCACGAAACTCTAGCTGTGCAAAGTCAGCCTCAAGTATCTTACCACCATCCCATCGTGACACAAATACCTTCTTTACAGGAAACGTGCCGCCACGTGGCATGTTCTGCATGTTTGGATTAGCACCAGACAGTCTTCCTGTCGCAGTGCGATGTTGTAGTAGGCTGACATGCAGCATACCATCTTGCTTGGTGTAGTTCTTAATGCCATCAACAAACGATGACAGGTATGTATCTACAGCACTAAGCCGCTTAACCTTTGCCAAGAACTCAACTGCATCGTCCATACCTTTTGACTTAGCACCTGCCTCAAGCAATTGCAAGTTGTTCTTGCTAGTTGAGAAGCCATTAGCTGACGCCCACTTAGCAGAAGGCGGCTTAAACTTAAAGCCAGCTAGTGTATCTGTTGGTACAAATAGATAGCCTTCTGTATGGCACTCAGGACATCGACTAGGCTTGGCGAATGGTTCACCGTTCTTTTTTACCTTACGTATGTAGCCACTACCATTACAGTGACTACACTGCACTGCGTTTGTTCTGTACAGGCGTTGGGTTCGGGTGGCTATCAGTTGTCTGAACTCTGTGTCGTCCATGTATGGATCAATCAATGTAGCCCAATCATTCTTATCAATGACCTTGCGACCATATATAACCCAAGACAGTTGCTCTGGGCTGTTAAGATTAATTGGCGTATCACCCATAACCTTACGAACATGAACTTGTAAGTCGTCAATTAATTGACTCTTCTCCTGTTCAAATTCTTGACGCACCTCCTCAAGTACTTCCATGTCAACCTTGAAGCCACGCTGATAAATACGTGCCAGAGTTACACATACCTGATTGGTCAGTGTGACTGTATCCATCAGGCTAGAACTGTCTGTCATTAGCTTTCGCATCAGCTTGTCAGATAACTCTTGTGTAGCATGTAGATCATGTGACAGATATGATGCAAGCAAATCATGTGGTATGTCACGTGTGCTGTATCCCTTTGCAAAGTACTCCTTGAGTGTGTCTTGCTTACGTGTGTCAAGCAAGTACCTGTCTGCACATGCCTCAAGAGACAGTGGTTCCTTTTGTCCACGCTGCAGAACGTACTCGCCAAGCATCGTGTCAAAGACAGGGCCATCATATTTGAAGCCGGACTCCCAAAGCCAAAGCAAATCATATGCTGCATTGTGCGCGATGAGGATAGTAGTTTTGTCTAGCCATTCTTGTACAACAGTATGACCAAAGTCATCAGCTTCTACCTCGCTATGGTCAAAAGTAACGATACGCTCAACACCTTGGTCACTCAGCATACCCACCATAGTCAGCGAGTTTTCTGGTTCAAACGGGTCAAGGTGTAGCTTACCGTTACGCTTTGTTGTTGTGTTCTCTACGTCTAGTGTTAGTTTCATGCTGTATACCTCGCTGTTTGATATTCTAGCTGGCAGTGTACACTACCATGCCATCCTGTCAACTTGTTTTTGACGATGTTGAGATGACGCTCAATATCTTCCTCGTCTTGCCCCTGCACAGGCGGGTTCTTTGCAATCAGAATCATAAGGTCAGCCTCTGCTGCCTTACCTGTGCGACTACCTTCCATCATGCTTTGGTTCAGCACAATCTTTCCTTCTGCCTCTGCTGATAGCTGTGACATATAAAACACAGCACACTCATGCTGCTTGGCGATCATACGGGCGTGAATAGCATTGGCCTTGAGAGCCTCGTCAGCCCTTGCAAAGCCACCTGTCTTGGCAAACTTGTCACCCATGTCCAGAAGCACCAGATCAGGCTTGTACGCCTTGCAAATGCTCTCTACCCACGCCATGTCACGGCCTGTGGCATCCTTGATCTTGATACGCTCCTTGACAGGTCCATATAAGTCACGTGCTTTAGATGGATTTTCCTTTATCTCACGCATTGTCATGCCTGTAGCAGCGGTCAGGTATCTGGCACCTACACGGTGATAGCCTTCCTCGTTACAAAGGATGATGCAGTTAGCACCCTGATGGGCAAAGCCACCGGGAGATGCAATCAGTGAGGCGTGGAAGGATGTCTTGCCAGTATTAGGCCGTGCGCCAATCTCAATCAGGTGACCAGCGTTCACCCCTTCAACCTTACGCACCAAACTAGGTATGTTGAATGTCCACCGTGCTTCAAGGTCATTACGAGCAAGCAGAGTTTCAATGTCGATATCATCCCACTCCACCTTGAGATTAGGTGTAAAGTCGTCACCGTACTGTTCAAGCATCTGTCGCAATGGTTCAAGACTAGACTTGTCACCGTTGACATAATCAAAGCCCAGATTAGCAATGTCTTCACCGATAACCTGTTGAAATAGCTTGGATAACACCTCTTGTGCCACGTCACTGCCCATAGGCTGCTCACGTTTGATGCTACTGAACAGGGATGAAAACCCCTGTTTCTGTGCGGTTGTCAGCGTTGGGTTGTTTGCCATGAACAACGCCTCAATCTCGTCTGGTGTTACATTCCGCTCATAACGATCCATAGCAGTATCAATAGACTGCTTGATCTTCCTTACATCCTTACTGAACAGGCGGTCAGGGCAACGTGCGCCTCTGTGTTCATCATAGAACTCCTTATTCATCAGGCTTCGTATCAGTGATAATTCCATATGGCTATTCTCCTATCTGTCTGTGGAGAGCATCTAGCTTCTCCATGTCTGTCGGGTTTCTGTACTTTATATCGTCCACCAACTTCAATACACGAACATCCGAAACGTGTCCACGTAATTCCTTTGCCATTTGCAAAGTCTTCTTTAGCGCATCGGGGTCTAATGCTATAATGGCTGTTGAGAACTGTGCAAGATACCTTCTATGCGAATCTTGGAGAGATGTACCAAGAAGCGCAACCCCGACAAAGGAACCATAACCAACAATGGCTGCACTCACACAGTCCTCAACAACTACGGCGACTTTACCACAACCATACGTGTATGGCAAGCCACTATTTCCATATCGTTTCCATTTAGGTATACGTTTACCTAATGTGCGACCAGTAGCATCGACCATAACACCATCGTGAATCACGGGAAACACAACGCGATCCTCTTTGACATCATACATGAGGCCCAGCTTGTCAGCATCCAAGCCCCACCTACTACACCACCTGTCCATATACACACCACCACTACGCTGCACTACATACTGAGGCATTTCAAAGGTAGGTGAAGCAAATTCTGCAGCACCCTTGAAGCCAGCCTGTATGTCCTCAACAGATAGACGAACACGTGTACTGCCACTGACAGTGCAACTGACTTTGTAGCAATTCCAAAGGATGCTGCCCATGCTGTTGGTGATACTAAAGGTTTTAATACCCTTACAGGCAGGACAATCCATACGCTTAGTCTCACCATTAGCAACATCGTAGTCATCTGGGTTTATCATATATGTGTCCTTTCATATACAGTTATATGTTATTATAGTTATATATTATATTAGTTCCCTGCGGCAGTTGAATGCTTATATCACGTACCTTTCCGTGCTGTCAATGCTAAATTTGCACTTGTGTACGTATTTTTTAGATACGGCTTGACCGACTGTGGGTTAGCATGTCCTGTAACCGACATGATTTGTCCAATACCGACATCTGCATCCACCATCTCTGTCACCCCTGTGCGCCGTAGGTCAGACAGACGCAAGTCAGGTGACAATCCCGCTGCATCCATCAGCTTACGGGCATGTAGAGGCAGTTTATACAGCGTATATGGCACATATTCACCCTGTCTAGGCGTAGGGCGGGGTGCCACGTACTGTTGGAAGCCAAAATCCTGCTCCTGATGCACTAGCATGTCGTACAGGTCATCATCAATAGGCAATTCAACCTGTGCATTACGCTTGGATTGCAAGATAGTGACACGCCTCTTATCAAAGTCGATGACATCCCATGTGAGAAGCCTCATGTCACCTACGCGCTGGCACCATTCATATGCCATGTGAGCAATCAAACCGATGTTACGGGTGCTAAAATCGCTGTAGGCGGCTTCTAGCAGCTTGTGTACATCCTCCCTACGCCAGACTACCTTACGCCTGTCTGTGGGCCTCTTACGCACCGCTGTGAAGGGATTCATCATACAGAACTCCATTCTTAGGGCATGGTTGAGTAGTAAACGGGATATAGCCAACACTCCATTGGCTGTACCCACACTGTTGCTGCACCACTGGTCATATGCCAGCTTGCATTGTTTGGTTGTCATATTTTTGACGTTGACTTTACCAAGAACGTCATCCCCCACTCGCGTGGAGCAGAGGATGTCGAGCAAGTACTTGTATCGTTTCTGAGTACCTTCCCGTAAGTTCTTGTATTCATAGGAATTTAGGTAGTCAACGACCACTTTGTTTAGTTTCATTTACTTTTCCTTTTTGTTTGCTTTTCATCATATTCTCCTAAACTTATTTGTCTTTTCATTTAGTTCCTCAAATATTGAGGAAGCAATACCTAAACCTACAGGGTTTACTTTACTTTGCACCTTATCTAAAAGGGCATTGATAGCAAGGTTATAGTCGGGGGCTTGCACTTTACAGCGCAAGTACCCTTCCATACCACTCAATGTAAATGTTATACGAAAAGTTTTCATGCCGCTACCATAGCTGACTTGAACACAGGGCTATCAACCCACTGTGCTACCTCAACCTCACGCAAGAACAGTGATTTGGCTTGTGTATCACCGCCTGTGTTGCGTTGCTTGAAGCCATTACGCTCATCAGCATAGGTTGCATAGTTAGTGAAGGCAGAGTACAGCGACCACAGGTTACGACCACGTGTGGATACTTCTTTGTTATATAAGATATTCATCTTCTCTGCCTTACGCTCTGACTTCATCAGCTTTTCCAACATACTCTTCACGTCAACATGAGCAAGGCTAGTATTAGCCCACCGCTGCATCTGTTCTGTCTGTGCAGTGAAGTCCTGCTGTGACTTTTCCAGTTCAGAGATAAAACTGTCGAGGCTGAAGTTGCTGGTGTTCTTACGCAGCACCTTGTCATGGCGTCCACGAATCTGCCCATTGAGACAGAAGAAGTCGATTGCACCAAAGATTGTTACGTTGGAACATGTACCGTTTACCCCATGCAGGGCGATGATACGTTGTGCTACAGTAGTCTCGTGCTTGTCAGTGATAATCTTGGCGTTCACGTTGGGCAGTGTCATGTCCATCATGGCCCAGCCATTCTTGTGGGCATCACGCCACTTTATCTCAGCACCAGCCATGTCGTACTCCGACAGGCTTTCTGTAGCGGTGGTCATTACGTCACGAAAGAAGTCACCATGTGAGGCACAGGTAAAGCCGTTACCAACAATTCCAATGTACTCATCTGTGGTGGCATTGATGACGTATTTCTTGTCGTCAACTTTGGTTGGCTCAAACCGAACATCAAAGTCGAGATTCTCAGGGATATATTCAAGCATAGGTATTCTCCTTTCCTATCGTTAAGGTATGTCGTGTTATATCACTAGCTAGACGCAATGTCAACAGCCAACAGTATAACAAAAATAAATAGTCCTAGTATTATGTCCATATATTACTCCTCTACATCTTCATCCCACTGATAATCTGCATACCAGCTTGTGCCAAAATCTTTGTTACTTGGCTGGGCCAAACCGAAATGCCTAGCAAGAAAATCATCAGCACCATCTAGTTCACGGATGGTATCGTAATCAATACATGCCTTATCAGATGTAGTTATGTTTAAGTCTTTGATAGCATTGACGATGCTACGCAGACGTTCAATCTGGTGGCCTTCTAGTTCTATCTTACACTTTTTACTTTTCATATCACTTCTCCTCTACAAGTTTGGTTAGCAGTTCCTCAATCCTACCCATGAGGACATTGATTGCAGTCGCAATATGTCCTGTGTCGGTAGGTTGCATCTGTGCTTCCAGTTGTCTCACCTCTTCAATCAAGGCAAGAATGTGTTGTTTATATGCTTGTCTGTTCATTTTTTAAGTCTCCTCTTATGTCATGTGCCTTATCCTCTAGCAGATAGGCAATCTCATTCGCATAGGCATCGTATAGTGTACCATCCCTAAAACAATTAGCCCAATGTTCTAATGCATCAGCATACTCTTCCATTGTCATCCTCCTCTAACTCATATGCCTCTATACACTCCACAGATACCCACTCAGCAGAGTCAATGTGTCCCGCTGTCAGGTTTGACCACTCCAAATAGGCTCTGTGTTCTGCCTCTTCCAGTGACTCGCCTGATACAATTACCCTGCGTTCCACTGTACCCATTACGAGTATTGAATATGTTTTCTTACTCATGCTCACCTCCATTTCCTCTACCCAAGCCACCAAAATAATTGGGCTTACGCTTGGCTGTTTCAAATACACCTGCCGTGATGAACACGCCAGCAATCAGCAAAGCATGTGCTATGGCACTGATGCCAAACACTACGATGCTACCCATCCACATACTAAAGATGATACACCACATCCACGCCAGCATCTGCATGACCAGATGCCGTGTATTGTTGTCAGGTATATGGCGCAGTGGGTTGTACCGACTGTCCATGATTAAGTTGTATAAGTTAAGCATCTTGGTTCTCCTCAAACTTACAACGTGTTGTGTAGTAAGCCATCAGCATTGCGGCAACCTCTGGGAATGATTCCCAATCAACAGGTCTGCCACCTAATTGCATCTCAATCTCTGCATCCATTGCAACTAGTATTGCGTTGACTTGTTTCGGTGGTAGGTTAATCGTTATCATTGTAATCATCTCCTTTCACAATATCTCTTACGTCAATACAAAAACATTGCTGGTCTGGATAGTCAAAGCCACGCATAGTATTTTCTACGTGGCATCCAGCTATTGTATCATGTGTTGTCCACACTTCCAAGTGGATATTTTCTGTTGTCATCGTGCTTAAACAGGCTAGAACCCACAGTGCGTTAGTCATCGTCATCTCCCATGATGTCCTCTAGTGTGTGTGTGGCTGTACTCATGCATTTCTCATGTTCATCCTGTTCAAGACGAAACTTGATTGCTTCCCACTGGTCAACAATGGTGTGCCACAGTTCTGGGTTTTCATCACGCAGTTCAGTCTTGGTGTGGAAAATTTCTATGTAATCCTCACGCATCTGGTGCATCTGCATTCTCTCTTCTTTTGTGAGCCATGTCATTTAGTATGCCCATCCATCCAAATCATATTCATCATCACCTCCTGATTCATACCCATCAACAGCATTACCTTCTTCATCAAAGTAAATATGACCAAAACCTGAATAGGCTTCCATCATTACTGACCTATTTTCTTTTTTGTTTATGTAATTTGCGTGTTCTTCTGCCTCTTCTTCTGTATCAAAGTAATCTTTGTCAAGACCATCATTTACAAAGTAGTAAGTCTCCGCACAGACATGGGCATCACTCCAATCTTCAGCATCTATCTCCTGCTTAGAGCATGATTGTTCCAGCCATTTATCCATAGAGTTATCGTCATTATTGTTTACTTCATCCCAAAAGTTTTTAACAGCTTGTTCTTTGTTGTCAGCCTCACAATCCATTGTGTAGGTGCGAGTGATGTTAAATTCTACTGTGTACTGTGTCATGGGTATCTCCTGTCTCTGTGTAATGGGGTGGCCTGTGTGACCACCCCTATAGTGCTAGGCGGCTTTGCGTCCACCAGCTTTTTTAGCCAAGTTCCAAGACTTGATATCAATACCACCGACTTCGATGATGACACCGTTGCGCTTGTTCTTGTCCTTCTTGATAAGGCGGTTACGGCGCACCTCTTTGCCAAGTTCACGGTGCATCTCGGCAAGCATGATACCCCCTACATCACACACCATGTACTGCAGGTAGCCACCTACGTCTGACTTACCTTCAACGGCAACCTCATGGCACTTCTTGAAAAAGGCAGTGCGGTTGAGATTACGACCATGCAGTTCCTTGAACAGAGGCTCAACACGGGCCAGCTTGGCCTCAATCTGTGGGTTGGCAAAGAACTGCCCCCAAAGACCTGTCTGACGCTTGTGAAGTGTACCTGCTGGGATTGCATTCTCGTTGTAGAAAGTTGTCATAATAATATCTCCTTTATGTTGGTTGGTTGGTATATTTATGCGGCATCCCGCACAAATTGTTTAGCCTTGCGGCCCTTCTTACGGTTAAGTGTCTTTGTCTTACCCGCACTACGAAAGTGGTCACGTGAACTAGGCTTACGCTCAGTCTTTACGTTCTTCATTGGTTCGATTTTTACTTGCATTGTCTTTATCCTTTTTTCGATTGTACTTAGTTTTGTCAGGCACTACCATAGACCGCCTACGATTGGTCTGCAATAGCGACTTGGCTACAGGGTTTATCTTACGCATTTTAACAGCTTTGTCAAGGCGTACAGGAAGCCCACGATAAACATTGTGAACAGCCCTGTCTCAAGTGGCACGTAGTATATCAACTCAGGCACTACGATAGCCAGACCCACTGTTGATGCAATTAAACACATAAGATAGCCCATAAGATTTGATCTAGTCATTTTACTCTCCTGTCAAAATATTTACCAGTAAATTTTTATGCCGTAGCATAATGCTTAGAGCCAGTGCCATGC
>Ga0208303_1000228_pt1 | contig 23912 bp, 26 predicted proteins | sample CB_VirMetaG_2_FD_184537 | JGI IMG/M metagenome (GOLD analysis project Ga0208303, IMG submission 184537) | Freshwater to marine saline gradient viral communities from Chesapeake Bay - CB_1504_2 Viral MetaG (SPAdes) (version 4) | ecosystem: Environmental > Aquatic > Marine > Coastal | place: USA... | reverse complement strand
ATGGTATTGCGAAAGAGCAAGCTCGTGCAGTATTGCCAGAGGGTCTTACTAAGACTCGTATGTACATGAATGGTACAGTACGCTCTTGGATGCACTACATTGATGTACGAACTACACCAGGCACTCAACAGGAACATATGGATATTGCTCGTCAATGCGCTTATGCCATTAACGATGTGTTTCCTATGATTAAGGACTTTGTACACGAATGATTCGAAAATGCCACAAATGTTTTCAGGTTCTTACCGTAGAACAGGCGTGGCATAAAGAAGAGCACGTATGCTCCGACCTACCTACAGGCGCAGGATATTTTGAGCAAAAGGAACTATTAATGGAAGGCAGAAAGTTTGATAGTGAAAAGCCGAAGATGTATTTACTACCTCCCAAATCTATGGTAGAGATTAGTAAGGTACTGACTTTTGGCGCACAAAAATATGATGAAGACAACTGGCGTAAGTTAGACAATCTTCAGAATAGATACAGCGGTGGTGCACTTCGGCACATATTCGCACACCTTGATGGTGAACTAAAAGACGAAGAAACAAATTACTCGCATTTAGCACACGCTATCTGCTGTTTATTATTCAAGCTGGAGATTGAACTTGAGAAAGACTGTAAAGAAGAAAGACTACGAGAACCTGACGAACAAGAACATCGAGAAGGTGATAGCACTTTTAAACCCGGATACTTCAGCCCCAGCTTCGGAGGGATCCACTACCAAAAAAGCGATAACTAAAAAAGAAGCCTGTGAAATACTAAACATTGCATATAATACTACAAGATTGAATGCAATTATAGAAGGTTATTTAGAGCAGAAAGCATATGTTAAAACAAGGAAAGCACAAAATCGAGGCCGTCCTGCAAGGGATTCAGAAATTTGCGAAGCAGTTACTGACTACTTGCAAGGCGAGACTGTTACGGACATATCGAAACGCCTTTTTCGAAGCACAGGATTCGTGCGACAAATACTTGAAACAGTTGGAGTCCCACAACGCCCTAACTCAAAAGAAGAAAAACGAGAAGTAGATTACTTTCCAGATGAGTGCGTATCTGAAGACTTCACCCCAGGAGAGATCGCTTGGTCAGCAACTTATCATAGTGCTGTAAGAGTAGGTACCCGAATGACTACTGAGTATCAAGCCAGTAAAAAGGGTCTTGGCAATACAGACTATGAAAGTAAGTATGCCTCTCCTTGCTACCAGATTTACGTAGTTCAGAAAGTAGATAGTGAAGACACTTTCTTTAGTAGCGTAACTTCTGGAGGCTTTCACGCATATGCACCTGCTTGTGAGCTTGCGAAGCTGGAGCACTTGAAAAAGTACGGCGTAAATTTGGAGAGGTTGTAAAAAATAGTTCTTGACGGCCTCCTTAAATTTGCGTATAATAGTTTTTCAAATTTAGGAGAATAGCAATTGGGCGACCGGTTTTATACTCAACAACTACAAGCTCTGGGTAATTGCCCAGGAAACAAAAACCCTAACAGAAGGAGCCGAAAAGTGGCTTGGGATGACGATAAGAAAGCAGAGGCAGTACGCCTCTATGAAGCAGCAGAACCAACTCCAGAGACATCTATGGAGATCGTAAAAGATATTGCAGAAGAACTCGACGAATCACCAAATGGTGTTCGCATGATTTTAACCAAGGCTGGCGTCTATGTTAAAAAGACCCCCGCAGCAAAAGCTGCTTCTACAGGCGCTTCTACTGGTGGCACTCGTGTCTCCAAAGCAGCAGCTCAAGAAGCTCTCACCGCTGCAATCACTGATGCAGGTAAAGCTGTTGATGAAGAGATTATCTCTAAGTTGACTGGTAAAGCCGCTCAGTACTTTACTACCCTTCTTTCAAACGAAGACTAAGTAAGCATAACCTCACTGGGTTCGCCCAGTGGGGCTTTTTTGCACCCACTGAAAGCACCAAAAGTATGTAGATTTACAATAATTATTGCTAAACTGCTACAAAGGAGCTACAGTGAAAAAGCAAGAACTGGCACAGTTAGTGCGCGACTATGGCGATGCCGTCATTACTTATCGTAGTGAGCAGTCAAAAAAGTTGAAGTACAATGTCTGTACTTTAGACTTTACTACACCTTACATACAAGGTAAGAAGAATCGAGCTAAAGAAACCGAAGATACCCTTCTGTTCTTTTGTTGGGATACTGACTCTTATCGACTATTAAGGCCGAGTAATGTATCAAGCGTTGTTCCCCTATCTTCGATATTGAAGAATGAAGGTCGGCGATGATAGAGCTTCATGAAGCACCAGAAGCCTACTCAAAGATCATACATTACGACACTGAAAAAGAAATTCAAGTAAGACTTACTATTAATACTTTTCGAGGAGTAGAGTACATCCACCTTCGTAAATATTATATGGACTTCGAAGAAGAGTGGAAGCCTACACCGGAAGGGATAGCAATGCCACTTGACCTTAGTAATTCCAGAGAGCTGTTTGTAGGGTTGGTAGAGATACTTTCCCTGGCAGAATCAAAGGAACTTATTGAAGAACATTTTTCAGATTTAATCCACGACTTATATAAATAACTCTTGACACTATGCTTAAAGTACCGTATAATATCTTTTCTAATTTAGGAGAAAATTAATGCGAGACTTTTTAGACCATGCGAGTAAGTTGTACTATGAAGGTACTCCTGTTATATCGGATGAAGAGTTTGATCTATTGGCCGAGAAGCACAACTATAACTCTGTAGGCTATGAAGTTACGGATGCGATTTCTCACGCCTATCAAATGTATTCTTTGCAGAAGTGCTTTGATATTAGCAAGGCTCCTCTTGCAGTAGAAGACTGTGTAAGTAGTCCTAAATTAGATGGTGCAGCAGTATCTCTTCTTTATGTTGACGGAAACCTTGAGTTAGCTCTAACTCGTGGCGACGGTATTCAGGGTAGAGATATTACTGATAAGATGTGTCTATTAGTCCCTAACAAGATTGATAGTACAGACCTTATTCAGATCACTGGTGAAGTGGTTGCTCCAAGTAGTGTACCTAACTCTCGTAACTTCGCAGCGGGGTCTCTCGGTCTCAAAGACCTTGAGGAGTTTAAGACTCGCCCCTTAGTGTTTGTTGCTTATGATGCTACACCAAGCCTTGCTTCCAATTATGCTTGCTCTCTTGAGCTTTTGCATAAGATGGGTCTGAATGTAGTTACTCGCTTTAAAGCGGATGACTATCCTACTGACGGTATAGTATTTCGCCTCAAATCAAATGTAAAGTTCGACGAGTTAGGCCACACTTCTAAACACCCTCGCGGCGCATTCGCTCTAAAAGAGCAAGCGGCCGGTGTTATTACTACCTTAGAAGATGTTAAATGGCAAGTAGGAAAGAGTGGTGTAGTAAGTCCTGTAGCTATTCTTACACCTGTTATGATTGGAGATGCGACTGTGGGACGTGCAACTTTGCATAATATCCAGTACATTCGCGACTTAAACCTTGAAATAGGCTGTCAAGTAGAAGTTATACGTTCAGGTGAAATTATACCTCGCGTTGTGAGACGAATAGATTGATTGCTACCTATGAAAAAATAAATCTTGACAATAATCTTAAAATTGCGTATAATAGTTTTTCAATTATAGGGGAATCCAGTATGACAACAATCGAAGCACCTACTAACTGCCCAAGCTGCAGTTCAGTGTTAGAAGATGTCAACTTTCTCCTGTATTGTCGCAATGAGTACTGCGGAAGCAAAGTAGAAAAACTTATTCAACATTTTGCAACCTCTTTGAAGATCAAAGGTCTCGGCCCTGCTACTATCGCTAAACTTGAGTTATCATCTTTGGATGATGTTTATCAAATTAACGAAGAAGAAGTTGCTAAGGCGCTCTCTTCAGAGAGACTTGCAGAAAAATTGATGTTAGAGCTTAAACGCTCCACAAGTGCTCCACTGAATGTGCTACTACCTGCATTTAGTATTCCTCTTATCGGGAAAACCGCAGCGGAAAAACTATCCAAAGTCTGCAATGACATTGAAGAAATAGACTATGATATGTGCCGTACTGCTGGCCTCGGTGAGAAGTCTGCCGCCAGTCTCTTGACTTGGTTGGAAGATGAATACCCTTTTGTAAGTGGCTTGCCTTTTAGCTTTAAATTTGAAAAACCGAAACAACCCTCAACCAGCCTTGGCAAAGTTTGTATTACTGGCAAGTTAGTCAGTTATAAAACGAAAGCCGAAGCTCACAGTGTTCTAAAAGAGCATGGTTATGAGGTAAAAACCAGCATGACTAAGGATGTCACAATCCTGGTTAATGAGAGTGGTATTGATACTGCTAAAACTAATAAAGCCAGGGACGCTGGCGTTATAATTGTAACCAACCTTAATGAACTAATTGGAGAATAAAAATATGTCAACTCTACCTAAGTGGACTGACGAGCGTACTGCTCAACTTACTACCTTTGTCGGCGGCGAAAGCCCCGTTTCTCAAGCTACTGTTGCGGAAGCAGCTGAGCAGCTTGAAACTACTACTCGTTCTATCTCTAGCAAATTGCGCAAGATGGGCTTCGATGTAGAACTGGCTTCTGCAAGTGCAACCCGTGCGTTTTCTGACGCTCAAGAAGCTACTCTTGCTGCTTTTGTCACTGACAACAGCGGCGACTATACTTATGCTGAGATTGCTGGCCATTTTGAAGATGGTGCCTTCTCTCCTAAGTCTATCCAAGGCAAGATTTTGTCTATGGAATTAACTGACCACGTTAAGCCTGCTCCTAAAGTTGAAGCTGTACGCACGTACTCTGCTGCTGAAGAAGCCACTTTTGTATCTATGGTACAAGATGGTGCTTACGTTGAAGCTATTGCTGAAGCAATGGGTCGTTCTGTCAACTCTGTACGTGGTAAAGCTCTTAGCCTTCTGCGTGCTGGTGAGATCGGCGCTATCCCTAAGCAAGAGTTCACTCAGTCTGCTACCAAAGAAGACCCTTTGGCTACACTGACTAACATCAGTGACATGACTGTTGAAGCTATTGCTGAAGCTATTGGCAAAACTGCTCGTGGCGTTAAAACTATGCTAACTCGTCGTGGTATCAGCGCTGCTGACTACGATGGTGCAGCTAAGAGTGCTAAAGCTGCCGGTTAATCCCAGTAGTTATTAGACAACCTGATAGCCGTTGGGTTCCGCTCAACGGCTATTATTTACATCGAATTTGGGAGAATTACGATTAACATTGCAAGTGCATTAATTAATAAAGTGCTAACACTTCAGGACTTTCAGACCTGGAGCGTTACTCATAAGCATTATTTGCCTACTGAGTACCATAGCCTTTATAAAGTAATTGAAAAGCACTGCGAAACCTATCATAAAATGCCCACGTTCGATGATCTCAAGTTTGAGATTCGTGATAGTGCTACTCGTGAGAAGTTATATGCCGTTGAAAGTGTCGTTGTCGATGCTGATGCGTTTATGCTCTTACAGTATCTCAAGAACGAATATACTCAAAAAGAGATACTCAACTCGCTCGAAGATTATATCGACAACAGTGTAGCTTTTGAAGATGCACAAGAGTCGGTAGATCACCTTCACCAGATTGTCCTTGACATTGAAGGGAAGGTTGATTTAGAAGATCCACAGGAAAGTATGCAAGGTATTGAACTGTTCGAGCCAGAAGAGGACTTAGAGAAATACGTACCTCTCGGGCTTAATGCTGAGTACGACCACTCTATTCAATTCTCTCCAAGAGATTTGGTTATGGTGGGAGGAAAAAGAGGGGCTGGTAAATCTGTAATTTGTGCAAACATTGCCAACAGTGTTTTCAACAGTGGTAAATCTGCTATCTACTTCACTATTGAAATGGATAGCAGAAATATCCTCCAACGATGTTGTTCTATTGCAACTGGAGTACCTTTCTCACGACTCCGCACTAAAAATCTTAGTGTGGTAGAGTGGGAAAAGGTAGCCGGTTGGTGGGCCAGTCGTTTCGTCAATGGGCAAGAGCGTCTAAAAGAGTATAGAGAAGACCGCGACTTTGCTAAGTTTCACCATAGATTAAAAACTACTTGCGAGCTTCTCCCGACTCAGCAATTAGATGTAGTCTATGATCCGTCTCTTACACTGGCTAAGATTCGTGCCGAGCTTGATAAAAAAGTAAAAGCATTGAATGTTGGCATTATCGTGGTCGACTATATAAACCAAGTAAAACGCTCTAACCTACCTTCTCGCGGAGGTCAATATGACTGGACAGAACAGATCGAGGTTAGTAAAGCATTGAAGTCTATGGCACAAGAATATGATTGTACTGTATTCTCACCATATCAAACAGATGCTACGGGTGAAGCACGTTTCGCAAAAGGTATTCTTGATGCGGCAGACGCTGCATACACACTTGAAACCTGGGATCACGAAGATAATTGTATTACACTTAACTGCGTGAAAATGCGTAACGGAGCTATGACTTCGTTTACTTCAACAGTAGATTGGGACTCTCTAAAGATTGGCCCAGAGTCTGCCCTCACTCCCCAAGAGCGAGAGGACTCTTCCCATCAAACTGGTGAAGATATCCATGATATTTAAAAATAAATCTTGACATTCCTCCTCTAATTTAGTATAATAGTTGTTCTAAAGTAGAGGAGGCTTTTTATGGCAATTCAATTCGGCAGTTTACGACACACAGCATCAGGTAGAAAGCGTAGACCGCTTCCTAAGTCTAAAACATACACGCCTGATTTTAAACCTCTGGAACCTTCAAGCGCTTATCGTAGAGATACTAAAGAGTATTCTTCTGCAAAAGTTGTAGGCATGGCTCCAATAGTAGATGACTCCTACAAGGTAGAAGAGTCCAAAAAATTCACAATAGCACCCGCGTACAATAAGGGAGCTTATCAAGTTATCAGCAGAGAAAATGTAAGGGATATTGGCAAGTGACAGTTGAAGAACTACTAAAGTCCAAAGATGTTTACTTTATGCCAAAGGGTGGCGACTTCTTAGTAAGTTGCCTAAACCCAGACCATGCTGACCGAAATCCAAGCATGAGAGTAGATCAGATTACTGGAATCTTTCAGTGCTTTTCTTGCTCATTCAAAGGAAACCTATTTACCTATTTTGGGGAAAAGGCAAACCAGTTACAATTACGCCGAGAACTTTTAAAGAAAAAACTTAAAGATAAGAGGGCAGAAAGTGTAGGTTTGTCTTTTCCCAAGAATAGTATGCCTTATACTGGCAATTGGAGAAACATAAAGCCAGAAACGTATAAAAGATTTGAAGCATTTGAAAACTCTGATAATACCTTTATAGGTAGAATCAATTTCCCTATTAGAGACATCTCTGGTAGGATTGTAGCATTCAATGGCAGACATACAAGCGGGGTCACTCCAAAGTATATGATCTCGCCTGCGGGTGCGAAGATGCCTTTATTCCCTGTAGTACAGCCTATACAAGGCGCTGTTGTATTGGTAGAGGGAATATATGACATGATTAATCTACATGATAAAGGTATGACAAATGCCGTATGTTGTTTCGGCACTCAGAACATCAATGAAGATAAGCTAAGAATGCTATCCATTCAAGGCGTAGACAGTATCGATGTCTTCTTTGATGGCGATGAGGCTGGACAGCGATCAGCAGAGAAAGTAAAGATTCTATGCGAAAGTGCGGAACTATTACATAGAAATATACATTTAAGCAATACCGATCCAGGCGCACTAACAGAACAACAAGTTAAAAAACTAATGAAACGATTATACAAATAGAGGTATATATGACGAGCCCAAGAGTCGCTCTAATAGAGACTAAGATAAGTAAGACTAATTTTAAATCAGAGTTTGATCATGAGTTTCAATTTGATCAATTTCAGTTATGCTCTGACCCTAATATCAAAAAAGTATTAAAGCGCGATTGCGATATCCAGGTTGATATTGACGCCTACGATTGGATTATCCTCGTAGGTAGTGATGCACTCAAGTACTTTACTAAAATTAATTCAATTACAGAATATTCTGGCAAGAAAGTGGAAGATAAATTCTTGCCTGTTATTAATCCTGCAATGCTTGCGTTTAAACCAGAGGCTCGCCCTACTTGGGAAAAGTCCCGTGATGCAATCATTAGCCATATTAAAGGCGAAGCAGTAGATGTAGTAGTCTCTGAAGAGGATTGCTATGGTATCGAAGATACAGCACAATGCAATGCTTATATTCAAGCAGCAATTGATGCACCTCTTCCATACATTGCACTCGACTCGGAAACCACAGGTTTATACCCACGCGATGGCCATATCTTAGGAATCTCTCTTTCTTACGAGCCACACAAAGGTGTGTATATTAATACAGAGTGCTTTGATGAGACTACAGAAGAGCTACTACAGGCGCTGTTCGATAAAAAGATAGTAGTATTTCATAATGCTAAGTTTGACTTGGCGTTTTTTGAGTACCACTTCAACTTTAAGTTTCCTCGCTTCGAAGACACAATGTTGCTCCATTATCTCATAGACGAGAATCCCGGAGGGCATGGTCTAAAGCAACTATCAATGCACTTTACTCCCTATGGTGACTATGAGAAGCCAATGTATGATTGGATGGATAAGTATAGAAAAGAGCATGGAATGTTAAAAGGTGATTTCACTTGGGATTTGATCCCTTTTGAGATTATGAAAACATACGCAGCTTTAGATGCAGTATGTACCCTACTTATTTACGAGAAGTTTATTGCAATTAAGAAGAATGTAAAACTTAAATCTGTTTATGAGAATATTCTCATACCTGGTTGCAGGTTCTTAACAGACGTACAAGACAATGGTGTACCTTTTGATAAAGATAGATTAGTAATTTCACAGCGATTAATGCAAGAAGATATTGACGCAGCCGTAGCAAAACTCTACGAGCATCCGGCAATCTCTAAATTTGAGCAAATTAATGGAAAAGACTTTAATCCTAATAGTACTATGCAGCTTCGTAGTTTATTATTTGATTTCATTGGTCTCAAACCTACTGGAAAAAAGACTGGTACAGGCGCGAATTCTACAGATGCGGAAGTACTTGGAGAACTGGCGGAGCAATCAGAAGTTCCAGGACTCATCTTATCTATCCGACAAAAATCAAAGATTAAAAATACTTATCTGGACAAAATCATTCCACAATTGGATAGAGATTCTCGCTTACGTACAGGTTTTAATCTCCATAGTACTACTAGCGGTCGTCTTAGCTCTAGTGGTAAACTTAATATGCAGCAGCTGCCTCGGGATAACCCAATTGTAAAAGGCTGTATCAAAGCTGCTCCGGGGCATAAAATTGTAGCAATGGATTTAACAACAGCAGAAGTATATGTTGCTGCTGTTCTTGCAAAAGATAAAGCCCTTATGGATGTATTCCGTGCGGGAGGAAACTTTCACTCACAGATCGCAAAGAAAGTATTTAAACTACCCTGTGAAGCAGAAGAAGTAGCAGAGCTATATAGCACACAACGACAGGCTGCAAAAGCAGTAACATTTGGTATCATGTACGGAGCTGGGCCGAAGAAGATCAGCGAACAAGTAACCAAGGACTCGGGCAAATACTTTAGCCCACAAGAAGCGACAGAAGTAATTAATGAATATTTTGGAGAGTTTCACAAGTTAAAATCTTGGATTGAAGAGAACCAAAAGTTTATTGCCCAAAACGGGTTCATTTATAGTTATTTCGGTCGAAAAAGGAGATTACCAAATGTTGGATCGACAGACGCGGGTATCAAGAGCCATAGCATTAGGTCTGGTCTTAACTTTCTGGTGCAGTCTGCTGCTTCTGATATTAACTTATTAGGCGCAATAGACATGAGTGAGCATTTGAAGGCTAAAAAATCTAAAGCACGCATCTTTGCACTGGTACATGACTCGATTCTCGCCGAAGTACCAGATGAAGAAGTAGACTCATATGTAGAAACCTTACAGAACTTTATTCAGATGGATCGAGGTATTTCTATTCCAGGTGTTCCAGTAGGGTGCGACTTTGAGGTAGGAGAAGACTATTCTATGGGTAAGTTCGAGAAGATGTATGGTAATTACTTATAAAAATATAGCTAAGTTAAGGTTTCCAGTATATTTATTAAAGTCTGGAAACTGGGACTATGCAGATGGTCTTTTATTTTTAGAGGGAAAACTGTTAGACGATAAAAATATGCCTGGAGATACTCTGGGCATACGTCGAGCACAAACACCTCAAAGAGGTCAAGAGGATTTAAAGAAAGCTATAGTATCACCAAATGGCTTATTGAAGCAATCTACAAAGTACTTCATTGATACAAATGGTATGCCTTTTATCTACGAAAAGACGGTTTTTTGTAAATTAAAGTATTTTAAAATTACTAAAATAGATAGAAAGGACGTTGCTTCAATAATTTGGGTAAAAGGCTGTAAGTTTCCTTTTACTGTACCACGTCCGCCAGAGGTTGGTATGACCTGGGCGGGTATTTTGCATCTACATGGATTACCGTGGATGCTTTATGAGTACTCAGACGAGAAACTCAAAGACTCAAGAAGGAAAGTTTAATAACTATGGGCAAACGACGAAAAACTTTATCGGGTGTAAATTTTGACCTGAGAGAGATAGAACCCTTAACACGTAACCAACTAAAAGCATTTGAATCAGACAAGAACCTTGTATTACATGGATTAGCAGGCACAGGTAAGACGTTTATATCGTCATATTTAGCTTTTGATGATATGACAAAAGGTGATTATCAAAAACTGGTAATTATACGAAGTGCTGTACCAACCAGAGACATTGGGTTTCTGCCAGGTACGGAGAAAGAGAAGGGTTCTGTGTATGAAGAGCCTTATAAAGATATTGCTAACGATTTGTTTGGACGAGGCGATGCCTATGAAATACTCAAACAGAAACGTTTAGTAGAATTTATGACTACTTCGTTTATACGCGGAATAACTCTTAGAGATGCTGTTATTCTTATTGATGAGTGCCAGAATATGTCTTTTCACGAATTAGACTCAATTATTACCCGAATGGGCGAGAATTGTAGAGTTATGTTCTGTGGAGATTTTAGGCAGGCCGATTTAAAAGGCAACGGTCTAAAAGACTTTATTAGGATTCTTAAACGCATGGACTGTTTCACCTTTATCGACTTCCAAGTAGAAGATATTGTTCGAAGCGAGTTTGTTAAAAATTATATTATAGCGAAGAATGAACTACAACTATGAAGGCAGTAATTAGCAACAGAATTTATATGGAATGCACCGCCGAGTTTCAAGACAAGCTCGATAGAGAGCTTACATATACAATTCCATCATACAATCCATTAGATCCGCCCCAGGTTATAAAGAGTATGGGCATAGTTCGTAATGGATTGATTTCGCTGCCGACTGGTTGTGTGGATAAAATACCAGACCACTATGAGATAGTTGATAAGCGGTTATATGTGCCAGTTGAATTTCCAGAGTTTAAGTTCCCGCTCCGAGATAGTCAACAGGCGGTATATGATGAGATTGATGACTGTGCTATAATTAACGCCTGGGTCAGCTGGGGTAAGACTTTTACAGGTCTTGCCATAGCTGGAAAACTTGGACAAAAAACTCTTATTGTAACCCATACTGTACCACTAAGAAATCAGTGGGCGAAAGAGGTAGAAAAAGTCTATGGAATCACAGCTGGAATCATTGGCAGTGGAAGGTTTGAACTTGATGCTCCTATCGTCATTGGGAATACACAGAGTTTGTACCGAAATATAGACAAGATTCGTAAAGAGTTTGGCACTATTATTCTTGATGAAATGCACCATGTGAGTAGCCCAACTTTTTCTAAAATTATTGACACAAACCATTGTCGATATAAGATAGGCCTATCAGGAACTATCGAAAGAAAAGACGGAAAGCACGTAGTATTTAGAGATTTCTTTGGGTCTAAGATATTTAAACCGCCGAAAGAGAATTACATGGTGCCGACTATTCACTTAGTACATTCTGAAATACGGTTCATGGATGGTGCAAAGATACCCTGGGCGAATAGAGTTACAAAGTTATCAAACGATGAAGAATATCGCCACACTATTTCCATGCTTGCGGCGGCCTACGCCGCAAGAGGGCACAAGGTCTTAGTCGTAAGTGATAGAGTACAATTTCTGAAGGCTTGCGCCGAGCTAACAGGTGACAGAGCAGTATGTGTTACAGGTGAGGTTTCACACGAAGAAAGAGAAAGGTTAGTAGAAGAGATACTTACAGGAAATAAGAACGTACTCTACGGTACGCAGGCAATTTTCTCAGAAGGTATTTCGGTTGATACACTAAGTTGTCTCATACTTGCTACACCAGTAAACAATGAACCGCTATTGACGCAGCTAATAGGCCGAGTCATACGAAAGCGGGAAGGTAAAGTAGACCCAGTGATTGTAGATATACACCTTCGCGGCAAGACCGCACAGCGACAAGCTTCGAATAGGGTGGGATATTACATGAAAGAGGGATACAACATGAAGTACCTTTAAAAAAATAGTTCTTGACAATAATCCAATTTTAGAGTATAATAATGTTCTTATTTGACTGGCAGAAGGTTTACGACGAAGCAAACGGGAGTATTTCCCAGTGCAATCGTATTATGGAAATGCTTATTACTAAGCGTATTCCAATTAATAAATACGATCCGATCTATAAATTTTCTCAGAAAAACTTCGCGGGTACCAGCTTTCTGCTGCACCCTGACGTACTCGTCTACGAGTCATATAAGTATTCGCAGCGTGAGCTTGCCGAATATTACGCTATTGCTTCGATCCGGAGCTTGGCGCACTACATAGCAACACAACAAACCACACTAGAACTACTACATTTACCAGTAGAACTAGAATTAATTAACGACAATAGACTACTTCGGATAGATGAGCAATATGTTCACTTTCTATATGAAGAAGTCACACCGGAGAAATTACACTAATGGCACTATCATTCAACAGTCAACAGGGTTCAGCCCAAAAATCATCAATCGACACTTTTCAATATCGCGATGGCGAAAACAAAATGCGTATCGTAGGGGATATCCTTGCACGTTATGTTTATTGGATTGAAGGCGAGAACGGCAAAAACATTCCTTTGGAGTGTCTGTCTTTTGATCGCAACAGCGAGCGTTTCAACAACCAAGAAAAAGATTGGGTTCGTGAATACTACCCAGACTTGAAGTGTGGCTGGAGCTATGCTTGTCAAGCTATCGACCCTGCTGATGGAAAAGTAAAAGTAGTAAACCTAAAGAAAAAACTTTGGGAACAAATCGTTGGAACAGCACAGGACGGCCTCGGCGATCCTACTGATCCAGTAAATGGTTGGGATATTTGCTTTAAGCGAGTAAAGACTGGCCCACTTCCATATAATGTAGAGTATCAGTTGCAAGTACTAAAGTGCAAAAATCGCCCTCTCGATGAAGATGAGATGGCTTCTATTGCTAACCTTAAATCTATGGATGATGTTATGACTCGTCCAACTCCTGATGCGCAGAAAGAGCTTCTTGATCGCCTGCGTACTGGTAGCAATGATAACGACGATGAAATGCTCGAAGAGCAGTTTAAAATCGTATGATATTATATACGGCAGACTGGCACATTAAACTGGGACAGAAGAATGTCCCAGTAGCGTGGGCAGTAAATCGCTATAACTTATTCTTTCAACAAGTCTATGAACTTGAGAAAGAGTGCAGTATGCACATCATAGGTGGAGATTTATTTGATAGGCTGCCAAATATGGAAGAGTTGGAACTTTACTTCTCGTTTATTCGATCGGTAAGGATTCCAACAATTATTTATGACGGAAACCATGAAGCAACTAAAAAGAATAAGACATTCTTTTCACAGTTGAAGGAAGTCTCACGGGACATTAATCCGTTAATTCATGTTATAGACATTTCCTACATTGATAACGATTTAGGGTTTGGCATTCTTCCATATGCAGACTTACACAGAAAGGGTAGTATAGATCATTTTAATAAGAGCCAACCTTTATTTACTCATGTTCGTGGAGAGATTCCACCTCATGTGAAGCCAGAGATTGATCTCGATCTATTAGAAGACTTTCCAGTAGTGTTTGCGGGCGATCTACACGCTCATAGTAATACTCAACGTAATATAGTATATCCTGGTAGTCCTATGACGACATCGTTCCATAGGAATCATGTTAAAACAGGTTATCTCTTTATTAATGAGCAGGATTGGACTTGGATGTGGGAAGAGTTTAGACTTCCGCAGTTAATTCGCAAGACTGTTACAGATCCTTCAGAGATGGTTGCTACAGACTATGACCATACCATCTATGAGTTAGAGGGAGATATACAAGATTTGGCAGGAGTGAAGAACTCTGACCTTCTCGATAAGAAAGTTGTAAAGCGAAAATCTGAAGCAGCACTCATAATCGATAAAGATATGACTATAGAAGAAGAGTTAGTAGAGTATCTAAGTTATATACTTGAAATCTCAGATGATAAAATACCAGATATATTAGGAACCTACAATGATTACGCTTCAAAAGCTGAAATGGGATAATTGCTTTAGCTACGGTTCTGGTAATGAGCTGCAGCTTGACGATAACACTGTCACACAAATAATTGGTACTAACGGTATGGGGAAGTCCTCCATACCGTTAATTATCGAAGAAGCCCTTTATAATAAGAATTCAAAAGGTATTAAAAAGGCAGACATACCGAATAGGTATATTAATGATGGCTATAATATATCACTTTCTTTTAAGAAAGATGATAACAGTTATGAAGTGACCATCAACAGAAAGAGTAATATAAAAGTAAAGCTGGAGAAGAATGGAGAAGATATTTCCAGTCACACAGCTACAAACACCTATAAAACTCTACAAGAGATTATTGGTATTGACTTTAAGACCTTCTCGCAGTTAGTATATCAGAATACAAATGCGAGCTTACAGTTTCTTACTGCAACCGATGCCAACCGCAAGAAGTTTCTAATTGATCTGCTACACTTGGAGCATTATGTAGAGTTGTTTGACTTGTTTAAAGAGGCTTCGAAAAGCTCTTCTTTCAAAATGAACAGTATCTCTTCTAAGTTAGCGACCGTAGAAAAATGGCTCGAAGATAATAAATTGAGTGATACCAACATACTGCCCTTGTTAAATTTACAAATTGATACATCTGAAGACGAGAAGACTTTGCGTTCTTTATCAATAGAACTTGAAAATATCTCTGAAAAAAATAAAAAAATTAGTGCCAATAATCAATATAAAGTACTTATAAAAGCTATTGATATTAATCAATTAAATAGCTGTAGTATTCAATCTATTGAATCCTATGATATACTGCAATCAGAGTTAGGTAGTATTAACGCAGCCGCCACGGGTGCTCAACGAACTTTGGCAAGGCTAAAAAAGCTGAAGGATAAGTGCCCAACTTGTGAGCAATCTATTGATATTTCCGTCGAGCAGTCTATGATTGCTGTGGAACAGGCCAAGTTATTAGAGGCACAGGAGAAAATTGATGAAATTGAAGGAAAGATATCTCGAATTAAAAGAGATAACGCAGAGTTCAATCGTGTACAGAAAGCTAAAGCCGATTGGGAAGGCTTGTACCGATCTATTGACAAAGACCTGCAGAGTGCTCCTGTGGACAAAGGAGAGCTTGATAGTCGCATACTATGCGTTCATAATCGACTACAGGAATCAAGAGAAATATTGGCTGAAAACGCAAGAGAAAATGAGAAACGAACCCGTAGAAACACCAGAATCCAAGTAATTCAGGAACAAACGGATGAGTTTATCAGTCAACTTAATCAGTGCCAAAGCGAACTCGAAGAACAGCAGAAGATTGACTCAAATTTAGATGTATTAAAGAAAGCCTTCAGCACTAATGGTTTACTGGCCTACAAGATAGAAAATCTTGTAAAAGAGCTGGAAGAGTTGACAAACGAATATCTTGGAGAACTATCAGATGGTAGATTTACCTTAGAGTTCGTAGTTTCAAATGACAAGTTAAACGTACAGATAACAGACAATGGAAATATAGTAGATATTTTAGCACTCTCCTCTGGGGAACTTGCCAGAGTAAATACTGCCACTCTCATTGCAATTCGTAAGCTAATGAGTAGTATTTCAAAGTCTCGAATCAATATTTTATTTTTAGACGAAGTTATCAATGTATTAGATGATGTAGGCCGAGAAAAGATGGTAGAAGTATTGTTGAAGGAAGACTTAAATACTTATATTGTTTCACACGGCTGGACGCATCCCCTACTGGAGAAGATAGAGGTAGTCAAGAACGGAAACGTGAGTGGATTAGAGTGATGGGAGCTGGTAGGCGTAGATTGTGGTGGACACATTGTAGAGGTACAAAAGATATGGTAATGTGGTCACATAAATGTGATAATATTGTAATCTCAGTAGAGAAAGGAAGCAGTTGTAACTACTGCGGTAAAAGCGAGGAAGAACATGGTAGACTCCAGAGCGAAGGGAGCGAGAGGTGAATACTTAGTTCGTGATATGCTTCGAGACAGTACAGGTTTGAAGTTTGAGAGAGTACCGGCATCTGGTGCTCTTGAATACCTGAAAGGGGACTTATATGTCCCCAATCAGAGAAACCACTTTTGTATCGAGGTCAAGAACTATAAAGATTCACCTTTAACAGATAAAATCTTTACACAGCCTAAGACGAACAATCTTATACGCTGGTGGAAGAAAGTTGTAATACAAGCGGCAGGTGGCGATCAAAAGCCTATGCTATTTTTTAAATATGATCGATCTAAGGTATTTGTAGTAATAGAAGAAGAGCCTAAAAACACAGATGATTATCTGTATATTAAGTTCTTAGACTGTTACATATTAGTAGCCGAAGACTGGTTGAAAGTAGAGAAAGTGGAGTGGATAGGTGGCTTTTAGTTTCGCAGAACAAACAAAGAGTAACGCAGGCAATACCTTAGTAGTAGATGCCCTTAACTTAGCTTTTCGATGGAAGCACGCAGGAAGAACCGATTTTCGTAATGATTATCTTCAAACTGTCCAGTCTTTAGCCGCATCTTATAAGTGTGGTAGAATAGTAATTACTGCAGATCTTGGATCATCTCGCTACAGAAAAGCGATACTTCCAGAGTATAAGCAGAATCGAAAAGATAAATACGCAGAGCAGACAGAAGCAGAAAAGCAGGCTTTTATAGACTTTTTTGATGAGTATGAAGCAACTCTTGAGTTATTGTCTGAAAGATACATAGTATTACGTTTTCAAAATGTAGAGGCAGATGATCTTGCTGCCCATCTTGTAAAACGAAAGAAAGAGTATGGTTTCGACAAAATGTGGTTAGTATCAAGTGACCGAGATTGGGACTTACTAATACAAGAAGATGTTAGTAGATTCTCATATGTTACTCGTAAAGAAGTAACTATAGATAACTGGTATGATCACTATGATGTATCTCCAGAAGATTATATATCCTTTAAGTGTCTAACAGGCGATAAAGGTGATAATGTTCCTGGAATAAACGGAGTAGGCCCGAAGCGTGCACAACAGCTCATAGAGCAGTACGGAGATGCGCTAACAATCTACAACACCTTACCTATAGATGGTAAGTATAAATATATTCAAGAACTTAATGCGAATGCTCACAGAATTCTCATGAACTATGAGTTAATGGATTTAGTAACATATTGCGATGACGCAATCGGCTCAGCCAATTTGGTTGAACTTCAGGAGATAATGTTAAATGCAGCTTAATTATAAAAGGGATAGATATCTATCAGAGTTCAGTATAAAAACTCTCGAAGATAGATATTTGGTAAACGGAGAAAAATCTCCTCAAGACGCCTTTGCGCGGGCTGCAAGAACTTTTGCAGACGACGAGGCACACGCGCAGAGATTGTATGACTATGCAAGTAAGTTATGGTTTATGTTCTCTACGCCTATTTTAACTAATGGAGGTACCTCTCGTGGTATGCCTATTAGTTGTTTTTTAAACTATGCGGAGGATAGTCGTGCAGGAATTACTGGACATTATACAGAAAATGCTTTTCTTTCTTCTGTTGGGGGCGGTATTGGTGGCTGCTGGAATGATATTCGTTCTGTAGGCAGTAAAACCTCAGCGGGGTCAGAGAGTACTGGAGTAATCCCATTCCTAAAAGTAGTGGATGCGGAAATGCTTGCTTTTTCACAAGGTGTAACAAGACGAGGTAGTTATGCAGCATATTTGGATATATCTCATCCAGAGATTGAAGAGTTCCTTGATATTCGTAAACCAACTGGGGGCGATGTTAACAGAAAATCTACTAATTTGCATCATGCTGTTGTTATCCCAGATGAGTTCATGGAGCTAATTGAACAAGCCACTCGTATAGAAGGCTTTGACGATTCATGGGAATTAGTAGACCCACACAGTAAGAAAGTAGTAAAAACTGTTTCAGCTAAAACTCTTTGGGTGAAGTTGGTACAGAATCGTGTTGAAACTGGTGAGCCGTATATTATGTTTAAAGATACAGTTCAGGCAGCTTTACCACAATTTCAGAAAGATTTGGGATTACAAGTACACCATTCGAATCTTTGCTCTGAAATTACTCTTGCAACCACTACAGATAGAACAGCAGTATGTTGTTTGTCAAGTGTAAACCTGGAAGAGTATGATGAGTGGAAAGACGATGATATGTTTATTCCTGATCTTGTAAGAATGTTAGATAATGTTCTCACATTCTTTATAGCAAACGCACCCGACGAGCTTTACCGAGCTAAGTTAAGTGCAGAAAGAGAAAGAAGTATTGGCCTGGGTGCTATGGGATTCCACGCCTATCTTCAGCGGCATAACATTCCGTTTGAGAGCGTCCTTGCAAAAGGCGCAAACAACAGAATGTTTACACGAATTAAGGCGGAGGCAGTACGTGCAACAAGACAACTTGCAACAGAAAGAGGGGAGTGCCCTGATGGAGTCGGTTCGGGTGTTCGCAACGCTCATCTTCTTGCTGTTGCCCCTAATGCTTCTTCTAGCATTATTTGTGGGAATACGAGTCCTAGTATTGAGCCTTATCGAGCTAATGCGTTCACTCAGAAGACAAAGAGTGGTTCAAGCCTTCTTAAAAATGAGTATCTGGAACACGCTCTCGATGAGATTGATCAAAATACGGATGAAGTTTGGAAGAGTATTATTACGAATGGCGGTAGTGTACAACACCTTGATTTTCTGGATGAATACACTAAAGATGTGTTTAAGACAGCGGTGGAAATAGACCAGAGATGGGTTATTGAGCTTGCTGGAGATCGACAGAAGCATATTTGCCAGAGTCAATCGTTAAATGTGTTTTTCCCCGCAAACGTTTCCAAGCAGGAACTACACGCTATTCATATGATGGCATGGAAGCAGGGTGTAAAAACTATGTATTATCTACGTAGTGAAGCAATGAAGCGAGCTGAGACAGTATCTGACGAAGCACTAAGACAGTATATGTTTGATAGTATAGACGAAGGCGCTTGTTTAGCGTGTGAGGGATAAAATGAGTAACTTATTAGAAGAAAGAGAATATTACAAGCCGTTTAACTACCCGTGGGCATTTGAACATTATAAGAGCCAGCAGCATATGCACTGGCTTCCAGATGAAGTGAACCTTGCGGATGATTTAAAAGATTTTCGTGAGAACTTGAGTGAGGGCAACAAGTTGTTGCTCTCTAACATCTTTCGCTTCTTTACACAGGCTGACGTTGATGTATGCTGTGGTTACGCAAAGCACTATTTGCCTACTTTCAAGCAGCCAGAAGTACGAATGATGCTGGTTGCTTTCGCAGCAATGGAAGCAGTACACCAAGAAGCGTACTCTTTGCTATTAGAAACTCTTGGCTATGGTGAGGGCGAGTATCAAGAGTTTATGAAGCACAAAGCTATGTTGGATAAGCATGAGCACTTGAGTAACTTCGGTATGGGCACTAAGATGGATATAGCTAAAACTATGGCTATCTATAGCGGTTTTACAGAGGGAGTACAGCTGTTTAGTAGTTTTGCGATTCTATTGAACTTTCCTCGACATAACTTGATGAAAGGCATGGGGCAGATTGTAACTTGGTCTGTGAGAGATGAGAGCTTGCACGTAGAAGGTATGTCACAACTTTTCCGTACTTTCATTCAAGAAAACCCAGAGCTGTGGAACGATGATCTAAAGTATGAAATCTATTGTGCTGCAGAGCGTTCAGTAGAGTTAGAAGATGCGTTTATTGATTTGTGTTTTGAGGGTGCAGATGTACCTGATTTAACACCAGAAGATGTAAAATTATACATTCGCTATATTGCGGATCGTAGATTACTTGGTCTCGGCCTAAAGAAGATTTTTGGTAGTGAAAAGAATCCTCTGGACTGGTTGGACTATATGTTAAACGGAGTTGAGCATACCAACTTCTTTGAAAACCGCGCCACTGAGTACTCTAAAGCAAGTACAACTGGCAATTGGCAAGATATATTTAAATAAGGAATAAAATAATGACAGAAGAAGTAAAAACAATTACCTTTAATGATAAAGAGTACACTATTGACTCTATTAGTGATAAAGCGAAGTATTTTATCAACCAAATTCAAGACCTTAATACCCAAGGAGTACAGACTCGTGCTCGATTGGATCAAATAGAGGTAGCTGCAAAAGCTTTTACAGATATGCTAAGAATTGAATTGGAGACTGAAGTCGATGACGGAAATGACTGAAGAGGAAGACCTGGTAAATATGCACACTTGGGAGGATGAGAGTCCTCCCGAGAGTCCGCAACTATCAGATACTGCAATGCTATACCTGGCCCAGCTAAAAGAATTACAAAAGCAATATGAGCAAGAACGAATACAGCTACAAAGGCTTGAAATGTCAATTAGAGGGTTTAATGCAGCATTAAAACAGGAATTAGAAAAGGGGCGTTAGCCCCTTTTTTACAATATATCGTATAGATTATATACAAATCCTGCACCCCTGGACATATTCGCATCGGTGGGTATGCGAACCTCCATCGCCCCTACAGCTATTCTATGTTCGCTAATACCTACAGCACCACCGTATGCACCATAAGCTCTATATGACTGAAAAGTACCAGGATTGCTGAATGAATGAACCAGTGTTCCTGTCATTACATCATATAGGTGTACGGCCCCACCAGATTCAAAAGCATCGTGGTCGGGAGTACCAACAGCCAAATAACTATCATTACTTGCTAGGTTTTCCCCAAATGCGTTGCTGTAAGAGACTCCGGCAGGGGGGCTAAGTGTATACAGTAATGACCCATTAGTAGCATCATATATGTAAACTTTACCCTTATTACTATCAGCGGTACGATTAGATATTGCTATACGATTAGCTGATACAGCTATCGCATGACCGTCCTGGCCAGATCCAAAATGTACCGTGCCCGCCACAGGAGAAGTAATTGAGTACAATAAAGGGAACCCACCAGCCATGCTATATACGTGGACAACACCAGTATTGCTACCATTAGTACTAGAAACTGCCATGCGAGATTCATCAAAAGATACCTGCCAAGCCCACCTATTATATCCGCTAGGCACTGTAGGCGCTGTTATCTGGGCACCAGATGCAGTATCATATATAAGCACTCCTGTGTTCGGACCAGATGTCATAATGTATGTATCATTCATCTCTACAAAGAGGCGGTTTATATTCTCCGACGACGCCTGAATAGTTTTAGTATACTGCAAAGAGCCTGTGGCTATATCATATACAAATAGTTTTGTAGCAGATGTATTACCACCTGCTAGTACAGCAGCATAATAATTATCACTTATTGCTATGCGACTACCAAAGGCTCTATCATCAGACCCAGAAGTGCCAAGATGCTCACGAACTACATCTCCGGTAGCATTATCAATTAAATATATCTTACCGAACTTTGCATCATTGTTACTACCCGAATAGTTGGCCCTTCCAATAACTGTATAAGCATCAGTGGTACCAATAGAGATACCAAGCATTGCATAGTCTGGAAGATCGATAGGTTGAAAAGAGTTTATCGGTGTAACATTCAAAGTACTGCCCCAATTAATACCACCACCAGCCGGCAGGGTAATACCCAAACCGGCGAGTGTTTTCAGAACTAAACTTGATAGTCTAGGCATGTCTTATGCTCCATATGTAGTGAGAGAACCAACTACAGTCCATGCACCGCCTGAACGAATCAAGGAAAAGCTAACAATATCATGCTTGGACGCAGTACCTGTTGGAGCTGCGCTTCCTTGCCAGAGTATTGTTTGAGTACTGCCATCAATCTGCACTGCAGTTGGTATGTATGCTGTACCTCCTTGTACTAATACTAATGCTACAGAAGTTGTTCTATCATTCGTTGTAGGTACATTAGTAAAGTTAGCAGTGAAGTCAGCTGAAATACTGCTATGAACGAACAGAGCGCTATTACTTAAATCATGAGCTACTGTACCTGTAGCACTTGTAAGAGCAGTCGAAACCTCGGCAGTTTGTGGAAGAGTTACTGTACCAGTAAATGTTGGGTCTGCTAGAGGTGCTCTTGCAGCTAAAGACGAAGTAGTCGCAATAGTACTGTCTGGCTGTAGATAGCTGGTTGATGAAACAGTTCCGTTGTATATACCAATAGAGCCGTTATTACTACCTCCACTATCGTTTTGAGGAGAGCCTGTTACAAATACTCCTACACCGACAGCACTAGCAGTACCCATATAATCATTACCGGAGGCACCGCTTACAGAGTAAAGTAGCGTTCCATCTGAAAGATCATATAAGTATGAAGAGCCTGACGCGTCTGATCCTACGTCCTCTGCCTTAGCACCTACAGCCATAAAAGTTCCCGCTATAGATACGGATCCCAACCCAAAATTATCACCTGTGTTACCAACAGGATTTGGGTTACTTATTGTGTAAATAGGAGAAGCACTAGCATTCGCTACCAAAGCCGAAAGACTATACACGTATACATTATTACTTGCCGGAAGGGTGGCGGCGAAGACGCCTAAATAATCACCATCGGCAGCAATACCGTAGCCGAAATATCCGTTAGTTACAGGGCTTGGATTAAGAACAGTAGCTAATAAAGTTCCGTTAGTAATATCAAATATATAAGCTGTTCCACTGCCCGAGGCTCCTGTGTCTTCTCTCCATCCAGCAGTTACAATATAACTCGCAGTCATATCCAAACCCTGTATAGCAAAATTATCCCCGGCGTCTCCTCCACCAGCATTAGGGTTATTAACTACATAGAGTTGGTTTCCTGTCGTAACATTATATACGGTGAATTTACCTATCCAATCAGTATCGCTAGTATGATAATCTGCGACGGCAGCATAGTTTCCTTTAATGCTTACGTGTATTCCAAACTCTATACCGGAGCTATAAAATGTCTGTAGTGTGCTTCCGTCGGTAATATCAAATATATAAGCTCTGTTCGCGCCAGGAGCGCCAACGATGAGATTAGTTCCATCAATATCAATTCCATACTTTCCGAAGCGATGTCCCGCACCGTTAGGACAGACAATAGACCGTAAAAAAGCACCAGTGCGTGCATTATAAACCTCAACTCTATCGTGGTCATAGTATCCGGCTACAACATAGTCTGCGGAAGCTGCGATATTGAATCCCAATTGTTTACCCGCAGCACTACCATTAATTGTTGCAACTAAATTAGGGCTCACAGGCCACGATACAGCACTAACACTGTTCAACTCAAGACCATCACCAATCTCATACCCAGCACCAGCACTAACAGTAGCCCAGCTCGTAGTTGAACCATCAGTAGTTAAATACTTACCTGAGTTATCTGTTTGAGCTGGTAGTGTATCACCCGCTGCAGCTGTAACAAAAGCAGTAGTAGCTAGCTGAGTAGTATTAGTACCAGCTGCTGCCGTAGGCGCTGCGGGGACACCAGTAAATGTTGGGTCTGCTAAAGGTGCTTTCGTAGCGATAGTAGCTGCGGTCAAGTACTGATACGTTGTTAGATCTGAAGAGCCAAGTCTAAACGTCTGTACATGATAAGGGCTAGTGTCCCCCATAGTCGCACCTGCTACACCTTCATTATATCTAACAA
>Ga0208303_1000227_pt1 | contig 23995 bp, 40 predicted proteins | sample CB_VirMetaG_2_FD_184537 | JGI IMG/M metagenome (GOLD analysis project Ga0208303, IMG submission 184537) | Freshwater to marine saline gradient viral communities from Chesapeake Bay - CB_1504_2 Viral MetaG (SPAdes) (version 4) | ecosystem: Environmental > Aquatic > Marine > Coastal | place: USA... | reverse complement strand
AACGCTTGGCGCTCATTCATAAAAAATTGAGACTTGGCGATCCGGCTTTCGCGCACCGCGTTGGTTCCGTTCTCAAGATCCGAAACCATAGCAGCTTGGCCGCTGTACATTCCGAGACATAAGGATTTGCACCCGTCGCTTGCGTTCGGGCAGAGATTGCCAACGCCTGCGGTATCGTGCGGGGCCATATAGTTGATTGCGTTTAGCCAACCATACTTGTCGGCTTTGATCGCTTTCGCGCTATCGGTGGAAAAGAAATGGGTAAACTTAGGCATGATAAACCTCTTTGGTTGTTGACGGGGTCAGTATACCATGATTTTCCAGAATAGGTCAAGTCGGGTTCGGGTCGGGTTCGGGTCGGGTTCGGGTCGGGTTCGGGTCGGGGCCAAGTCGGGTCGGGCGCTGGGTCGGGCGCTGGGTCGGGTTCGGGTCGGGGATTCAACAAAAGACGGCCCAGGCAAGGGCACCTGGGCCGTTAGTCCCGGGCGAGGAATCGCCGGGCCTCGAGCCCGGCCGCCCGGCAGGGAGGTAAGGGGGCGACGATAGTCGCGCCGCCCCCCCGATGTCAATGGAGGAGCAGCTCGCGCAGCTCCTCCTCGTCGTGGTTTGCAAAGCAATCCCCGCAGATCCACTTGTCGCCCAATGTATCGTGCGGCGTATTGCGAACGTCGAAGACATCGTGGCAGACATCGCACACGGTATTGTCGCCGTAGTTTGGAGCGTGGTTTCTCATGCTGTCACCGCCATCTGCGTTTCGCTCAATTCGATGGTGATGTCGCTCCCGCGCAGCACATTGCGAACCATGTTAGGAGTAAGGCGAACGAATTCCGCGAAGTCATCGCCGCTCACCGCGTGGGTTTTGTGCCACAACGATTCCTCATTCGTTTTCGTTGGCTTGTATCCCCGCGCATAAACCACGGTATTGACATCGTTTGACATGATGAAATTCTCCGCCGTTGGCGACATCAAATAGATGCCGTGATCTTTCACAAGCCAAAGGCCTTGGTCCGTTGTCTCGTCTTGTGTGTACGGAATCCGCCGCTTGTGCGCGTTGGAGTGTTCCATCATCTTGGCCAGCGTTCCGGCCTTGTCATTCTTAAAGATAAGCTTGTGCATTTTCATGCTCCATTGGTTGTTGACGTGATCCATTATATATGGGACATTCTGACTGTCAACAACCAATGGAGGACGATATGTCCACACGAGCATGTTACACATTCACCGATTCGCAAGGCGAATTTCACGTTTACAAACATCACGACGGATATCCCTATACCGGCGGAGTTCATAAAGGCGAGTCCTATGAAGGCGGAGGCCTTGTCTGGATAAACGACGCGAAAGCATTCGCGTGGGATTTCCCCCGTTTTGAAGCCGACGATTTTGCCGCGTCGTTTGTAGCGGCAAACAAACAAGGCGGTGGCGGTTGTCGTTTAATCAACAAAGCGAACCCGTGGGATTTCTCCGGCGATTCCGAATATTGGTACAAGGTAAAGGTCGCTGTTCCCGCGCTGGATGTTTGGGTCGATGTTTACCGCGTTGATTGGTGGGGCGATGAACCCAAAAACGAATTGATTATGGGTGGCGCATTATCTGAGCTTCTCACATCTGAACGTGCCAGAAAGGGGGTGGCGTGATGCCCAACTGGACCAGCAATATTTTGAACGTTGTCGGCAAACCGGAGGCCGTGGATAAATTCGTCGCGCATATAGGTGAGGTGATGGATTTTGAGAAGGTGATTCCGTCTCCCGAAAATATGTTCCGCGATAACTTGTCACAAGAAGACAAGGAGCGGTGCGCGGCGGAGGGAATCCCGAACTGGTACGATTGGCAATCTGAAAATTGGGGAACCAAGTGGAACGCTTGCCATCATGAAGGTCCAGTTGAAATCCAAGACTACGAAGACATAAACATGAAGCAAGCGACGTATCGGTTTGAAACCGCATGGGACACTCCCCGCCCGATCATCGCCGCGCTTTTTGAGCAATGGCCAGACCTCGATTTTGAAGGTGGATATATCCACGAGGGATATGAGGGTTGCGGTTCGTTTTCGGAATTCAGTAATCGGGAATGACGGGGGAAACCTTGTCGGGGATCGGGCGGCCTTCGGGTCGCCCTTTTCTTTTGCCCAGTCGTCGGGTCGGGTCGGGTCGGGTCGGGTCGGGAGCTGACCCGGTCTCGAGCCCCGCCGCCCGGCGCTGGGGCCGGGCGATAGCCGGGCCCGAACTAGGTTCAAGCCAGGCTCGAGCCTGGCCGCCGGCACAAAAAAGGGGAGACCCGAAGGCCTCCCCATCTCCTGGAAAATAATGGTCTAGGCGGCGACCCGCACCGCTGGATCGTCGCGGTAGGCCTCGATGAATTCCGGCGATGCGTAAGTCAACCGCATCCGAAGGATTTCGGACTTGTACATATCGCCATATTCCCACGACCCATATGTCGCATCCGATTTTCCGACTGTGTACCACGCGGAATATTCGTTTTCGTTTTTGGGAAGCTTATGGGTTTTCAGAACCCGGATCTCCCAATGTCCGAGATCCGGATGGTGCGCCTCAAACGTTGCATATGGGTTTTCAATGTCGCGGCCTTTGCCTAGTGGATTTGCCATGTCAATTTTCTCCTATGTGTTGTTGACCCCCATGTTATCCCATGATATAAAATAGAAGTCAACAACCAATGGAGCGAAACATGGAATACGAAATTCACACCCAATGCCCCGAATGCGATGGTTACGGAATCCGCGAACATCAGATAGCCGTCGATGAATTTAAGGAAAGCGATTGCCACGAGTGCGAAGGCTCCGGCTTGGTTATGCATACCGAGGTTTACGATTGCATTGAGGATGCCGAAGCTGATTATCCCGAAGGCTTCATCAAACCGTCAAAATGGAATCACGCGAAAGCGATCCAGCGCGGCCAGATGATCGCGAATCAGATTCTCGGCCCGACGTTAGGGTTCAAATCATGAGATAGTCGGGCAAAACTTTCTCGCAACTTGGGCGACCTTCGGGTCGCCCTTTTTTGTGCCCGGTCGGGTCGGGCTCGAGATCGGCTCGGGTCGGGTCGGGGTCGGGTCGGTCCAGGTCGCCGCCAGGCTACCGCCCGGCGCTGGGGCGCGTTAGTAGTATAACGCGCCAAGCTCAAGCCCGGCCGCGCCGCCCCAGCCCGGCCGCGCCCGATCGCTCGCCCGATCGCTCGCCCGATCAGCTCGCCCGATCGCTCGCCCGAAAAATAATTTTAAAAAAATGCATATATTCGCTTGCGGCCCTATGGGATTTCATGGTAGAACATACGTGTTCTAGCGAACACAAACACAAAACAGAAAGCGAGAAAGAAATGAAAACGATTAACCTGATTAACGGCGCCACCATTCGCAGTGAGAAACAGTTGGCACAAGCTTTTGTTTCCGTCTATGCAGAACATCGAACCGTTTCCGCCGATCTAGCCACCATCAAAAACGCGATCAAAGACAATCCCGCATATGATTGGTTCGTTCATGGCATTGACGTGCAAGATCGTACTGCCGAGCGTTTCAACAAGGACGCGGCAATTGAGCTTCTAGTTAAGCTTGGCGCTACTGAGAAACAAATCGCCGATTGCTACAAACCCGTAGCATCAACCGCGATCACGCGGAAAGCTTAAAAACTGAGGGCGCGGCCATGGTGGCCGCGCCCATTAACTTAGAAAGCGAGAAACCAATGAACGATCTAATGCAACAAGGCCTGAATGATTTCTTCCAAAAGCTTGGCATGAACGATAGCCAACGCAAGCGGTTTCACGAATCGCGGAATTGGACTGCCGCCGATTTCCTGAAATGGTATTGTAAAACGTCGCACGCATCGCGCCAAATGACTGCCGATTATTTGTATGGCATGAGCGATGCCGACGTTAAAGCATTGTCTCGCGTGTTGGACGATTTGACTTGTGACCTCGCACGCCATCGCAAGCGCAAGCTTTGCATCGAACAGTTGAACGATGGCGAACAACTAACGCAATGGTAGCATCGGGTAACTAGGTACTTAGGGCGAGGGTCGATTGACCCTCGCCCGACCGACCGAGACGGGTCCGCGTCGGGCGCTGGGTACTGCGAGCAGAGCGAGCAGTAAAGTACTGTTTTGGAAATATAATCAGGCCTAATTTCCATTGAACCGCGAACCGCGCTCCGCCAGCCGGACCCCCCACCTTCATTTGAAAAGCAAAACGCCCACAATTTTTCGCGTATATATTTTCATTCGAGTTCGTGGATATACAGCGGCCCTAGCCTGACCAAGCCGTGATGCGTTTCGCATTCGACACATTGGGCCACGTTTTCTGGATACAGGAAGAACCGAAAGCCTCCGCATTCCTTGCATTGTAGTGGCTCTGGTTCGTTATCTGATTTAAATAGATCGACTATGTTGTCCATGGTTCGTGGTTCCTTTTGCTTTATTCGTAGTATATAGAATACACATGTTGAACGCTTCTGATGAGGTTTTGCGCGAAGTCCTTGCTTTAGAGCAGGCGAAGCGGACGCTTTCTGTACGGGAGAAGGCTCGCGAGGACTTTATGGCGTTTGTGAAGCATGTTTATGATGGTTTCATTGAGGGGAGCCATCATAAGCAAATTGCGCAGCAATTTGAGAAGCTGTCGCAGAACCCCGGTTCACGGATCATTGTCAATATGCCGCCGCGACACACGAAGAGTGAGTTCGCGAGTTATTTATTGCCGGCGTGGTTGATTGGTAAGAATCCGGAATTGAAGATCATTCAGACGACGCATACGGCGGAGCTTGCGGTACGGTTTGGTCGTAAGGTCAGGAACCTTATGGAGCTGGATGTTTACAAGCAGATCTTTCCGGAGGTTGATCTGCGTGCGGACTCGAAGGCTGCTGGTCGCTGGGAAACGGGTCAGGGCGGTGAGTATTACGCGGCTGGTGTTGGTGGTGCGATCACGGGCCGTGGTGCGGACTTGTTGATTATTGATGATCCGCATTCGGAGCAGGATGCGTTGTCTGAGACGGCGATGGAGAGTGCGTATGAGTGGTATACGTCTGGTCCTCGTCAGCGTTTGCAGCCTGGTGGTTCGATAGTTGTGGTCATGACGCGGTGGTCTTTGAAGGATCTGACCGGCAAGTTGATCAAGGCGCAGACTTCTGATGCGATGTCTGATCAGTGGGACATTGTGGAGTTTCCGGCGATTCTGCCGAGCGGCAATCTTTTGTGGCCTGAGTTTTGGAAGAAGGATGAGCTATTAAGGGTCAAGGCTTCGTTGTCCTTGGGCAAGTGGAACGCGCAATGGCAGCAGAATCCTGTTGCCGAGGAAGGCGCGATTATCAAGAAGGAGTGGTGGAAGAAGTGGGAGAAGGATTCTGTTCCACAGATTAGTTACATCATGCAGTCGTATGATACGGCGTTCTCAAAGAAGGAGACGGCGGACTATTCTGCGATTACGACGTGGGGTGTTTTCAAGCCCCTGGACGGTGGCCCGGACAACATCATTTTGCTGGACGCGAAGAGAGGTCGTTGGGACTTTCCGGAACTGAAGGCGAATGCGATGGAGGAGTACAAGTACTGGGATCCGGACATGGTTTTGATTGAGGCCAAGGCCAGTGGTACACCGCTCACGGACGAGTTACGGGCGATGGGCATTCCGGTTATCAATTACACGCCGTCCAGGGGTAATGACAAGCATACGCGGATGCATACGGTTGCGCCGATGTTTGAGTCTGGGAGGGTGTGGGCTCCGGAGAAGAGATTTGCGGAAGAGGTGATTGACGAGTGCGCGGCTTTTCCGAATGGCGACTACGATGACTACTGTGACAGCATGTCGATGGCGCTTATCAGATACCGTAAGGGCGGCTTTGTTCGCCTTGACACTGACGAGGAAGACGACGAACCTTCGCCCTTGGTACATCCCCGACAGTATTATTAGGAGATTCCGGTGAATTGGATCGTTAGTCGAATGAAGGAGCCTTCGAGCTACGCTGCGATTGGCGGAGCGGTTGTTGGCATTGGCGTTTTGGTAAGTCAGCCTATCGTTATCGTTGTTGGTATCGTGGGCGGCGCTGCCGGGTTCATTCTGAAGGAAAAAGGCGTCATTTAGCGATGTTAAGATGGATTGGGCTTGCTGCGTTTGCGGCGGTTCTTTCTATCGCAACAACGGCTAAAGCCGTGGACACTGTAACATCTGCCACGGTCAGCAGTTCCACGGTAGTAGATAAGACGCCGCCAACGGCGTCCAGCCCTTCGATAGTTCTCAATAACTCTGATGTCTGTCAAACAGGCGTTAGTGGTGCCGTGCAGACGAGCCTCTTTGGTGTGTCTGGCGGAACGACGACGCGTGACATGAATTGTGAGCGGATCAAGCTGGCTCGAGCTGTTTACGGCATGGGCCTGAAGGTCGCTGGCGTTAGTTTGCTGTGCCAAGAAGTTCGTGTCTGGGACGCGTTATGGATGGCTGGTACGCCGTGTCCGTTTGAGGGCAAGATCGGTGACGAGGCCAAGGAGAAGTGGCTGGAGAATCCGGACAGGGCTCCACAGGGAGCCTTGATCCGTGTTGCGAAAACGCCGGAACCGGATCCTGTTTTCCCTGAATACAACGAGTACAACTGATGCGCTGGCTTGTAGCGTTTCTTCTGTTTTGTTCGACGGCGGCTGCTGAAACAGTGACCACGGACAATGTTCTTCCGGACATGTCTGCGTTCACGACAAGCGGAAGCACCACGTCTTCGACAACGACAGGCTGTACGGCAGGAGAGTTCTGCACTGGCAACGCTACTGCCGGAGGTGGAACGTATACGAGTAGTTTTGATGTGCCTTTGACGGAAGATGAGGTGCGTCGTGGGTTTACGCTGAACAGTTCAGTGACCGTGGACAGTCATCCGTCGAACGCGGTTCTTGCTACGTGTACCAGCATCACGCAGAGCAGCGACTGCCGGGACATCTTTAACGTTACGATAGCGTTGTTTGATGATACGAACACGGTGGTTGAGAAGTTTGAGCGTGAGATTGAACTGGATTTTGGTGGTCTTCGGACGTTCAGCTTTGAAGACACGGTTTCGGAAAACAGCTTTAGCATACTGACGGGGGAGTTTGAGTTATTCGGCGTGGATGCCGGGTTTCATTCTGGATTTTTCGGCCCAAAGTTCTCAGAGCCTTCACTTACGTTTACGTATCAGGATGTAGTTGAGCAACAGGTCTTGAACCAGATTGCTCGCCACGAGGTTCAGGTGGCCCTAGCTCCCTCTCCAGAGCCTCCGCCACCTGGCCCCGTGGCTCCGTCATCCTCTTCTGAACCGTCCTCTTCTCCGGAGCAGAGTGACATGGGACCGCCTCCGTCACCAGATGAGCCTCCGCCACCGACCGTGGAGCCTGCTTCGTCACCGGAACCGGAGCAGCGGCGCGAGGAGGAACAGGCAGAAGCCGAGATTGAGGCCGAGGTAGAGGCAGATTCTGGTCCAGAACCCGAACCTCGAGGTCAGGAAGAGACGACTGCGGAGTCATCTGAACAGGAAACGGACAGTGGTCCGCAAGCCGAGGCTCCCGCACCAAAGCCAAAGACGCGCCAAGAGAAGGTAAAGGTCGCTGCCCAGAAGGTTGTAAAGAAGATTGCGCCAAGTCAGCGATACAATGCGGCGTCTCAGACTACGACGCTCGTCGTTATGAATCTTCTCGGAGCAAAAATAGAACGTGGCCCCAGCATTCAGGATGTGCGGGGGTTTTTTCCCAAAGAGTCTCTGACGGATAACCGTAGTTTGTCTAATCCACTTCAGGACTATCAGGTATTCGGCGCTTCCAACGCGGCTCACGAAGCGTTCCTGGGGCTTGAGTGGAGAAAATAGATGGCTGAGATTGAATTTGCAGGCGTAAAATTTAAAGGCGGCAAGATGGTCGCCGTATTTTTGGCGTTATCGACGTTAGTTGGTGGCTTATACGGTGCTTTTGAGGTCTACAAAGACTACATGGACATGAAAGAGAAGATTACGTCCTATTCTGCACCCGATTTGAGCGGTTTCGACAAGAAACTGACCGTTTTAGAAGAAAAAATGGACGCTTTGAGGGCTCGAAGCCAAGAGATACAGGAAATTGTGCGCGATACGCGCCAAGATGTGCGTGACGACGCGACAAAACTGTACGAGGGCATGTCTGCTGTGGAGAAACGGTCGCGAACCCTTGATGCTGAGACAAGAGCGGCAATGCGTCAAGCGGAATCAGTGATTAGAAGCATCATATCCTCCGCCTCTTCCCGATTTGACAACAAAATCAATGGTGTGGACGCTAAATTAGACGCATTTGAGAAAAGTCAGGACAAAAAATTACAGCGGGCATTAGATAATCCTTTGTTGAGGAAGTGAAATGGTTCAAAAGAAGCTACAGAAAGACAGCATCAAAAACGCGCTTGATATTGACGGAGACGGAATCGTGTCGGATGCAGAGCTAGCCGCCGCAGACGCACTTGACAAACACGAGAAAGCAGATGCCCAGCGCAGAATGGCTTGGGTAGCGATGATTTCTATGCTATTTTTCACTACCGCCGTGTTTTTGCCTATTTTTCCGGACGCAAGAATTAAGGCTTTGTCCGATTTGTTTGGGCTTTTCTACATAGGCCAAGCAGGAGTTGTTGGTGCGTACATGGGAATGACCGCGTACATGGCTAAAGGGAAATGAGGTGTGGAGATGCCTCCTGTTACAAGCTTTGTTTTTTCATCCGGAGAAATGCTGATCGTAGTTATGCTCGGCGTTCTTCTGCTTTTGGCTTTTAAAAAATGATACAGGCGTTGCTTCCAAGTATTCTTCCTGCGGTGACGGATGTCATCGGACGGTTTCTGCCGGAAGACAAGGAAGCCAAAGCTAAAGCAGAGCGCGAGATTGAAGCGCAACTGACCGCGCATCTCGCTAAAATTGACCTTGCTCAACTTGACATCAACAAGGCAGAGGCGAGCCACCGTTCTGTCTTCGTGGCCGGCTGGCGGCCCTTCATCGGCTGGTCATGCGGCCTAGCGATGTGTTTTAACTTCCTGATTTTTCCGCTGGCTTCTTTTGTGATGGCCCAGACCGGGTACTTGGTTGAGCTGCCCAAACTGGACATGGAACAGATGATGCCTGTTTTGATGGGAATGTTGGGATTAGGCGGGCTCAGAACCGTGGAAAAAATCAAGAAGGTGAGTAAATAATGGCAAGAGAACCGATTTCACTTATCGACACGTCTATGCCGTCTCAAGGGATGCCCGTTGAAGATCTTGAGGACGATGAGATTGAGGTTGAAGAGGACGAGAACGAGGACCCGATTGAAATCATTGAAGAGGAAGATGGGTCCGTTCTTTTCAACTTTGAAGACGCCATAGCAGAAGAGCTTCAGGCAGAACCCGATGCAAACCTAGCCGAAGTGCTTGACGAGCGCGTCCTCATGGAAGTCGCCATGGAGCTTATCGGCTACTATGAGGACGACAAGGGCAGCAGACAGGATTGGGAGGACGCTTACACCGAGGGTCTGGATCTTCTAGGCATCAAGTACGAGCATCGAGACGAGCCCTTCCGTGGGTCTAGCGGCGTCACGCACCCCCTGATTGCGGAAGCAGTCACACAGTTTCAGGCACAAGCCTACAAGGAATTGCTACCCAGTTCCGGTCCCGTGCGGACCCAGGTTGTTGGCGCGGCCACTCCGGACGTAGAGATGCAGTCGCAGCGTGTTCAGGAGTTTATGAACTTTCAGATTACGCATGTGATGGACGAGTATGATCCCGAGATGGATCGTTTGCTGTTCTATCTGCCACTGGCCGGCAGCGCGTTCAAGAAAATTTACTTTGACGACATCTTGGACCGAGCTGTCTCCAAGTTTGTGCCGGCTGACGATCTCTTGGTTCCGTACAACGCTACGGATCTTTCATCTGCTTCGCGTGTAACCCACGTGATCCGGATGAACACGAATGACGTGCGAAAGAATCAAGCGGCCGGGTTCTTCCGTGAGATTGACATCACCCCATATGGGTCTGACGACGAGGTTCGTTCAAAGGAGCGCGAGCTTCAAGGCATAGAACACGCTGGCGGCGAAGAACAGGACTGCACTCTTCTGGAGATTCATACGGATCTTGATCTACCGGGCTTTGAACATGTGAGTCCGATTGATGGAGAGCAGACAGGAATCAAGCTTCCTTACATCGTGACGATTGATGAGGGCAGCGGAAAGGTTCTTGCGATCCGGAGAAACTGGCGAGATGGTGACGAGTACTACAAGAAGATTCAGTACTTCTCGCACTACAAGTTCTTGCCCGGTCTAGGCTTCTACGGCTTCGGTCTTTTACACATGATTGGTGGGCTGGGTCGTTCTGCAACATCTATCTTGAGGCAACTGATCGATGCAGGCACTCTTGCTAACCTTCCTGCTGGCTTTAAGGCTCGTGGTATTAGGATTCGTGACTCTGATGAGCCTCTGTCTCCTGGCGAGTTTCGTGATATTGATGTTCCCGGTGGTGCTTTACGAGAAAGCATCATGCCGCTTCCTTACAAGGAGCCTAGCCAAACCCTGATGACCCTTCTTGGGTTTATCGTGGACGCTGGTCGTCGTTTCGCGGCGATTGCAGATCTTCAGGTGGGGGACGGAAACCAGCAGGCTGCTGTTGGAACGACGGTTGCTCTTCTTGAGCGTGGTTCAAAGGTGATGTCTGCAATCCACAAGCGGCTTCATTACGCACAGAAACAAGAGTTCAGGATGCTGGCTCGCGTTTTTGCGGAATCGCTGCCGCCCATGTATCCGTATGATGTGTACGGTGCCGAAGCAACAATCAAGCAGGCAGATTTTGATGAGCGTGTCGATGTTATACCTGTCTCTGATCCGAACATTTACTCCATGTCACAAAGGCTGGCGCTCGCACAAACGCAGCTTCAGTTGGCGCAGACGAATCCGGAGATGCATAATCTGTATGAAGCTTATCGTAGGATCTACGAGGCAATAGGCGTTCATAACATTGAGGCGCTTTTACCCACGCCGCAACCGCCCCAGCCTACTGATCCGTCGATTGAGAATGCTCGAGCGATTATTCAGCAAAACTTGCAGGCGTTCCCGACGCAGGATCATGACGCGCACATGACGGCGCATATTATCTTCATGAAAACGCCGGTTCCGGCGGCGTCTCCGCCCGTATTTGCGCTGTTGCAAGCGCATTTGTGCGAGCATATTGCTTTGAAGGCTAGGGGCGTTGCCGATGCGGAGATGCGTGTAATGCTTGAGCAGTCCCTCCAAGCAGGCCAGCAACCGCCTCCGGTGGATGTAGAGGCACGTGTTGCAGAGTTGATTGCTCAGTATACCGAAGAGGTCATGGCGGCGCTTATGCCCCCGCCAGAGGGCGAAGTAGACCCCTTGGTCGAGCTTCGGTCCAAGGAGTTGGATATCAAAGCAGCGGACTTGCAGCGTAGGACCAACGAGTTTGACCAGCGTCTTGTCTTCGACATGGCGAAAGAAGCCGCTAAAGAAGAGATGGCCGCTGAAAAGATCGACTCGCAAGAAGATATCGCGATGTTGCGTGCCGAGGTTAACCGTGAGCGTATCCGCCAGGGTACAGCAGGAAGAGGAGAGTAAAATGGGAAGCACAAAAGCTCAACAGGATCAGCAACAGTCTGGGTCTAGGAAAAAGAAAAAGGTGACGGTCAGCCCTGACAAGCCTTTCTATTCGAGTAAGGAGATTAAACGTGGGTTTGAAGCCACTCTACCTTCCGCCGTTGTTGCGGAGAGGTCAAGACAGGGGCCTATGGGTATGATGTCTCCGAGGGCGGGTATTCTTAAAACGGGCATACGGGTGGGAAGAATGATGGAGCCCGATGAGGTTGATGTGGGTTCTCGTATGGCCGAGGAAGCGGCAAAAGAAATCGTTAAACGTAACGATGGTGGGATGGCCAGCAAGACACGGGTCTTTTAGTGACTATATCCCGATCAAACACTCCCAAACAACTTACTGGAAGGAGGACTAAAGTGGCTATGATGAAGAAAAAAGGCGGCACCCGAATGAAAAAGGGTGGCGGCGTCAAGCGTAAAACAGGCGGCGTGGCCAAACGTATGGGTGGCGGTGCCATGAAGAAAAAGGGTTATGCACGCGGCGGTGTTCGACGCAAGTAATGCCATATCTTCAAAGCAACATCCCGCATTTTCACTGCTGGGTGCGAAAAGAATTTACTCATAATCATGAGCAATACCATGGAGAGTTTCTCCATGCCATGGCGATAGCCGTAACAACGATTCCAGATCGATGTCTTAGCTTTCAGCTAGTCTTTACGGGTTGCGAAAGCGATGATACGGACGAGGAAAACATACACGGGGGCGCGATGTGGGCCAGAATGCCTATCACCGCCCTCGTGGCCGACACGCCGCTAGAAAAGTGGCCAGAAAGAATGGTGACTCACCACGCGCAGCCTTGGGACTGTAGTTCTCGAGATCACGCGGTCATACAGTATGATAGGACTAGTTCTAGTCCTTGGATTTGTAAGATTGACGGAGATTTTTATACAGGTAAGTATATGTTCACCGTTGATTATACCGGATCATCTATTGCTGATGATCCGGCCCAGCATAAGCAAAGTCATGTGATTGAGCTTACGGACGCTGGAGATTGGACAGGAAATATCGTTGCGTTACCTAATAACCGGGTAAGAGCAACGAGTCCCGCTTTGTGGGAGACAGGTGAAGGAGCCCCCGACTTTAAGCCGAGTCAGTGGACACATAATGCAGAGTCTGACGGAAGCTACATGGATCCGTCTGTGACGTTTGATAATTTGTATAGTGGGAAACAGTAATGTTTCACGTGAAACAAAATGGCTAGAACACGAGCCAAGGCTATACGCCGCACTACTAAGGGTAAGGGCGCAAACTACCGTCCCACCAAGAGCGGTGCGGGTATGACCAAGAAAGGTGTTCGTGCCTATCGCAAGGCCAACCCTGGTTCCAAGCTTAAAACAGCAGTCACTGGAAAGGTTAAAAAGGGAAGCGCGGCGGCAAAACGTCGGAAGAGTTACTGCGCTCGTTCCTTGGGCCAACTCAAACGTAGTTCTGCCAAGACGCGTAATGATCCCAACTCGCGGATTCGGCAGGCTCGTAGAAGGTGGAAGTGCTGATGGCTACGAAAGACGCTTGTTATCGAAAAGTTAAGGCTCGCTATAAAGTGTTTCCGTCTGCGTATGCTTCCGGAGCGATAGCTAAGTGCCGCAAGGTTGGCGCTAAGAACTGGGGCAACAAGACCAAAAGAGCCGTTGGTGGTAGCTATACAGTTAAGACTAACGGGTGCGGGGCTGTGATGCCCAAGCACGGTGGCCGGAAAGTCAAGATGTACTGATGGCCGTTCGTAAGACAAAGAAGGGCGCTGCGCTCAAACGTTGGTTCAAAGAAGAGTGGGTCGATGTAAAAACGGGTAAGCCGTGCGGAAGGCGCAAGGGCGAAAAGAGAGGCACGCCTTATTGCAGACCTAAGAAGCGCATTTCCAAAAAGACTCCAAAGACTGCTGGAGAGTTAACAAAGACTGAGAAAAGATCTAGGATTGCTCAGAAGAATCGTTTGGGGCAACCCGCTGGCAAGCCTCGTAGAGTTAAGGCTGTGAGACGCGCAAATCGCGGCGGCATGATGAAGGTAAGGATTTTCTGATGGCGAAGAGTCGAATGGTTAACCAGATGGCCGAACAGATGGACATCACAAAGAAGGAGGCCGGTGGTCTTATGCGAGAAGCTAAAATGATGAACGACATGGACCGTCCGGGCATGGGCGGCTATGAAATGGGCATGGCAGAAGGTGGTTTAAACAAGGGCCAGAAGGCTCTGCGTGAGAAAAATCCGGAGGTCGTTGCTCGAATGAAGGGCGTTTCTGTGGATGAGGTCATGGATATGGCCGATGGCGGAATGGCCCGTATCAAAGGCGCTCCGCCTGCCCAAGTAAAAGGCCTAACTTACAATGATAACGATGGAAAGGGGACTTTCTGATGGAAGAGTCTGGTAGAACAATTTCTGACGCGGATCGCCGCCGTGCGATGGGAAGAATGATGCGCTCTGAAAGCGGCACGGCTGAATCGACAATGTCTGATGACGAAAAGCGTAGCTTCATAGTCGATGTTCAAGGAATTGGTGCGAACACTGCCGCTGGTTTGTCCGGTGAAGCTTTGAAAAAGGCTTATGAGAAAGCTCTTCGTGACGCTGAAAAAGACAACAAGCGCGGCATGGGCGGCGCTATGGTCGATGAGCTTGGCTACACACGAGGCGTTAAGCTCGACCGAGAAAAACGCGGTGCCGTTAAGTATTCGGTTGGCGGAGCAATCAAAGGCAAGAACTTTACGGGCATCTTTTAAGTATGGCTGACCCAACGACATTTGCATATTCGCTGCTAAAGAGTATACAGAGTCGCATAGAATTAACCCAGGACTCAATCCTGCACGGAAGCCCAAAGGACATGGAGTCTTATCGGCACCTCGTGGGAGAATTACAGGGATTGGAGTTCGCAGAACGGGAGATTAAAGATCTCCTGCAATCGTCGGAGGAAGAATGACGAAAACTTTATACGTTCCAGACCACGTAGTAGAGTCCGAGAAAGCAAAGAAATCCGCAGCGTCTGCCTACATAGATAAAAGTGACAAGGTTCTCGATCCTTCTCTTGTTACTAAAAATCTCAAAGAGCGACTCCCCCAGCCCACCGGCTGGCGTTTGCTTGTGATGCCCTACATGGGCAAGGCAGCAACTGAAGGGGGTATTCTTATTCCCGATGCAGTCAGAGATCGTGAAGCGTTGGCGACGGTTGTTGCCTACGTCTTGAAGGTTGGTCCTCTGGCGTATCAGGACCCGTCTAAATTTGGTGATGCTGAAGATCGCAACTGGTGTAACGAAGGCGACTGGGTGTGTATCGGAAGATACGCAGGGTCACGATTCAAGATTGATGGCGGCGAAGTCCGTATCATCAACGACGATGAAGTGATCGCCACTATCCTAGAGCCTGACGACATCAAACATGTATAGAAAGCAGAAAGCGACCATGGGGATTATCCATGCCTATTGAAGCTGATATTGACGTTGGAGACACCGAAGAGGATTCGGTTGATGTAAATCTGTCCTCTGAGGACAGTGCTGAAGAAGCAAACGCCGCGCCTGAAGCGGACACGGCGGACGAAGGAGAACTGGAGGATTACAGTTCTGGCGTTAAGTCTCGCATTAACGAGTTAACCAAGCGATTCCGTGAGGAAGAGCGGCAGAAACAGAGTGCGATTGAATACGCAAAGAATATTCAGAGAGAAAATGCGGATCTTAAAAGCCGCATGGATGCTCTGGATAAGAACTATCTTGAGCAGTTTGAAAGCCGGGTTTCTAGCGAACTTGAGACAGCAAAACGCGTTCTCAAGGAGGCCCACGAAACAGGAGACATAGACAAGCTCGTTGAGGCACAGGAGGTTTTGGCGGAGCTGACTCTACAGAAAACCACGGCAAGGTCTTCTAAAGAGTCTTCTGTTCAGGTCCAGCGAGAAGCAGCGCCGGCACCGCAGGCCGCTCCACGAGCGGCGCCGCCGCCAGCGCCCGATCCGAAAGCGGAAAAGTGGGCGCAAGAAAACGAGTGGTTTGGTCAAGACGAAGTTATGACATACGCCGCTTTTGGTATTCATCGCCGTATGGTCGAAGATGAAGGGTTTGACCCGACATCGGATGAATATTATGCTGAAATTGATAATAGGCTTAGAATCGAGTTTCCGAATAAATTCGATTCTAGGGCTAAATCAAACGGGGGAAGAAAAGTTGCGTCGGCTGAATCTTCCGCATCCCGCAAAAAGAGTGGACGGAAAACTGTGCGGTTAACCCCATCTCAGGTAGCTATAGCCAAGAGGCTGAACGTGCCGCTTGAGGAATATGCTAAATACGTGAAATGAGGGAATGACCATGAATACTGAGAACACATCTCGCCAAAAGTCTACGAGAACGCCGAGAGCCAATGAAACTCGTGCCAGGCAAGCACGCAGGGAACCTTGGAAGCCCCCGTCCATGTTGGACGCACCACCCGCACCAGATGGTTACAAGCATCGGTGGATTCGGTCAGAAGTTATGGGTTTTGACGACCGTAAAAACGTAGCAGCGCGATCTCGAGAGGGATACGAACTGGTGCGTGGCGACGAATACCCAGACTTTGAAGCGCCGACCATTGAGGATGGTAAACACGCTGGAGTTATTGGCGTTGGTGGTCTTCTTCTCGCAAGAGTTCCCGAAGAGATTGCGGACGAGCGTAACGATTATTATCGAAACATGACCCGCAATCAGATGGCTGCTGTTGATAACGAGCTTGCTCGTCAACAACACCCGGCCATGCCTATCAACAATCCTGATAGGCAATCTCGTGTAACTTTTGGAGGTCCTCAAGGCGAGGACTAGGAGATAGATAATGGCTAACAGCAATGGAAGCTTTGGTCTACGCCCTCTGATGAAGCAGGGTAGTGGCTCTAACTCCACTGGTACTAACAACTACTCGTTCTATGAAATTGCCAATGGCAATACCAACAAGATTTACCACGGAACGCCCGTCATTCCCCTCGCGACAGGGTTTATTGACGTTGTGGGCGCCGCCGCTGGTGGAACGGTTGGTCTGCTTGGTGTGTTTCAGGGCTGCGAGTATGTTTCTAGCACCACTGGAAAACCCGTGTTCAGTAACTACTGGCCGGGATCTGGGGCGGATAGCAATCACCCCGTAAAAGCGTATGTTAACGATGATCCGATGCAGCTTTATGTTATCGCTTCGGATGCTTCGCTGACCAACAAAGCTGGGGCGCGTGCCGCAGTTTTCTCCAACGCTAACTTCTCAACCGCAACTACTGGAACGGATGCTACTGGCGTCTCGCTTGGCCGCTTGGCCGTAAGCACGATTGCCACCACAGCCGCTCTTCATCTGCGGATCATGGGTTGGGTAGACGACCCTGAGAACGCTGACTTCTCAGCGGCAGGCATTGGTATGGTTGTGCGTTTGAATAACCACTTCAACAGTAATAACGGTGCTATCGTAGCCGGTACTCCGTCAACTACTGGCGTATAGGAGGATTAGAAAATGGCTATCAGTAGAGCCCAACTAGCGAAAGAGCTAGAGCCTGGTCTCAACGCCCTTTTCGGCCTTGAGTATGCCCGGTATGAAGACGAGTCGGCGGAAATTTACGACACCGAATCTTCAGAGCGAGCCTTTGAAGAGGAAGTGATGCTTTCCGGCTTTGGGTCTGCGCCCGTTAAGCAGGAAGGTTCTGCCATTACTTTTGACGACGCGCAGGAAGCGTACACGGCACGGTATACGCATGAGACTATCGCGCTTGCCTTCTCCATCACGGAGGAAGCAATCGAGGATAACCTCTATGACCGCCTTGCCTCCCGCTATACGAAAGCTCTGGCACGTAGCATGGCTAACACCAAACAGGTGAAAGCTGCGGCTACGCTGAACAACGCTTTCGATAGCAACTTTGCTGGCGGCGACGGTAAGGAGCTTTGCGCTACTGACCATCCGCTCGTCAACAACGGCACGCTTCGTAACGAGCCCAGCACCGATGCTGATCTCAACGAAACCAGCCTTGAGAATGCCCTGATCGACATTGCAGCTTTTGTCGATGAGCGCGGCCTCAAAGTTTCGGTTCGTGGTCAGAAGCTGATTATCCCGCCGAACCTTCAGTTCGTTGCGGATCGTCTGCTTGAGTCCACTCTCCGTCCGGGCACGGCGGATAATGACGTTAACGCCATGCGGAACATGGGTATGCTTCCGCAGGGTTATGTCGTTAACCATTATCTGACGGACACGGATGCGTTCTTCATTAAGACGGACGCACCTCGTGGCTTCGTTCACTTTGAGCGTATGCCGATGTCCACGAAGATGGAAGGTGACTTCGACACCGGCAACGTGCGGTTCAAAGCCCGTGAGCGTTACAGCTTCGGTTACTCTGATCCCCGTTGCGTGTACGGATCGAAGGGCGCGTAAGAGTACGGGGGAGAGGCAACTCTCCCCCACCCTCTGGGACATACAGCTCTAGAGACTGACCCAGCAGACGCTTACAAGACACTAGAGCAAAACCTTTGTAAGGAGGTCATCAAATGGCTAATACGACTTTTTCCGGCCCGGTACGCTCTGAGGATGGATTCAAGGCCATCAGCAAGAACGCTACGACGGGCGCGATTACTGAGCTTTCGACTTATGGCGGAGCGCCGGTTTCGCTGGCTGACGCGGATGTAACGCTTACCAACGCGACCCACAGCGGACGAGTTCTGCTGGTTCCGAATGGAGGCCAGGACAACACCTACACGCTGCCGGCGCCTGTTGCTGGGTCTGTATTTAGGTTTGTTTATGCTGGCGGTGCGGCGGACGCTACGGACGCGATCATTGTTACGCCCGGAAACTCAAACTTCTATATCGGTGGTGTGACTTTCCTTGACACTGATAACGCAATTAGCGCGGTGTTTTCTGATGGTAACTCAAACAGCAGCATTCAGATCAATGTTCCCGCTGGGTTCGATGTTACGATTGCCGGTATCGACTCCACGAATTATCAGATTTTTGGAACCGTTACGAGCGCGACCGCGCCAGCTTTTGCTGATCAGTAATCGGAGGTCCCGATGGCTGATGCAGTAACTGCAACCACCGTAGAAGATGGCCCTCGAGAGGCCGTCTTCTACCTCACCAACACCAGTGATGGCACGGGAGAGTCCGCTGTAACTAAAGTAGACGTTTCGGCTCTTTCGTCCTTGCAGGACGGTACTGCTTGCACGGGTGTTAGAATTAAGAAGATCACGTTTACAAATGTGGGCATGAGCGTGAAGCTTCTTTGGGACGCAACTACAGATGTTATCGCGGCTCAACTTCCTGCGGATTATTCGGATACTTTAGACTACTCGGATATGAGCGGTCTTCCGAATGTAGCAGCATCCGGTGGCAACACCGGAGATATTAAGTTGACCACAGTGGGGCATACCAGTGGGGACACGTACTCAATCGTTCTTCGCTGCCTGAAACAGTATTGATCCGATGCCAGAGGATCTTGGCAGAAAGAACGAGCTTGAACTTGTCAAGATTCAAGGAGAGTTAAAGATTCTTTCCGAAAGGATTGAAACGATAAAAACAAACGATCTCCACCATGTCCAAAAATCTTTGGATGGGATCACCAAAATCTTATGGGGTGTGGGGATTTTGATACTCGGTCAGCTTGCTGTTGGTGTGCGTCTGGCTCTTTTTGGATAGGAATTAACAATGGCAACTTCTGGCTCGGTTGATTTTAACCTAGATATGGCCGAAATTACAGAAGAGGCCTTTGAAAGGTGCGGCTTAGAGTATCGCACTGGATACGATGCTAAAACGGCCAGGCGCTCCCTTAATCTCCTCTTTGCGGAGTGGGCCAATCGAGGCCTCAATCTTTGGACGGTCGAGCAGATTACGCAGACCTTGGCTCGACTATCTTCATCGTCGTCAGTCGCTACGTACCCGATTGGAACGATTACGGCTACGGTTGGCGCATCGACAAACCTTAGTGTCGGAGAAACGATTACAGGCGCGTCCAGCGGCACTACGGCATCGATCATAACCAAGCCGTCCTCTACCACGATCACGCTAACTGTCCCCTCTGGGTCATTTACCGCCGGAGAGACGATTACAGGATCCAGCAGCGCCGCCAGCACTACGATCAGTGCTGACCCAAGCTTGTCGGATGTTCAATCCTCTGTGGACGTTTTAGAGGCCGTTATTCGCAGAAACGGATCAGATATAAGTATCAGCCGGGTTAGTCGCGGCGACTACATCGATATACCTGATAAGACGGATCAGGGAAGACCTTCAGAATTCTTTGTGGATCGACAGGTGACGCCCACGATTACCATGTGGCCTTCTCCGGAGAATTCTACCGATCAACTTGTATATTATCGTGTCCGCCGCATACAGGATGCTGATGCCGGCGTTAACACAGCAGACATTCCGTTTCGGTTTTTGCCGTGCCTGACGGCTGGGTTAGCGTACTATATTTCAATCAAAAGATCGCCCGACCGAGTTCAGCTTATGAAGGCGATTTACAACGAAGAATTCGACCGAGCCGCATCTGAAGATGCCGAGAGAACGTCCTTGTATCTGGTTCCCAGTTACTCTTCTGTGAGCGTGTAAGATGCCTCGATACGCCGCAGGAAAATACGCAAAAGGGATTTCGGACAGATCCGGCAGAGCCTATCCGTTGCGTTCGATGCTTCTCGAATGGAACGGCAGTCTTGTAGGCCCCGATGAGTACGAATCAAAGCAACCTCAGTTGGAGCCCAGGCGAGTTCGAGCTGACCCGCAGTCCTTGCGAGTTAGCCGATCAGCGCGAACTGAGCCAGCGGTAGAAGTTCTGCTGCCTTTCAACTCGTTCAAGTCTGGATCTAGCGGATCTGCGGTCATCACGGTTAATGAGATCAGTCATGGCCGCAGCACCGGAGACATCGTGCGTTTTAGAAGCGTTGAAGCTTTTGATGGATTTACGGAAGCTGTTTTAGAAGGCTCCTCTGGATACACCATCACCAAGGTGGACGATAACAACTACACGTTCACCGCTAGTAGCGGAACCGCTACGACAGGAAATGTAAAAGGTGGCGGCGGATTCGCATCCGCAGGCCCGGTAACGGTGAGCGCGTAATATGGCCTATACATTTACGACACTGAAAACAGCGATACAGGACTACGTACAAAGCACTGAAACCACGTTCGTAAGCAACTTGTCTCGTTTTATCGTAAACGCGGAAGAACGCATTCTTAAAGAATGTCAGCTTGATGTTTTCCGCAAAAACGTTTCTGGCAATCTTACTTCTGGAAATCAGTATCTTTCAAAGCCTACGGACTTTTTGGCGCAAAACTCTTTAAGCGTAATCAATAATTCAAGCAAAGAGTTTCTGCTGTACAAGCAAGTTACGGCTCTTCAAGACTACACGCCAAATCCAGCGACAACGGGAACGCCTAAATACTACGCTGATTGGAATGAAAGTTCCTTCCTAATAGCTCCTACGCCGGATGCATCGTATGATGTGGAGCTTCACTATTTTTATCGGCCAACGTCGATTACCGAGAGCGGAGACGGCACTAGCTGGCTAGGGACAAACGCCGAGTTGGCCCTTCTGTATGGAAGTTTGGTGGAGGCCTACACTTTCCTGAAGGGTGAGCCGGATCTCATGAGCCTCTATAACTCTAGGTTCCAAGAGTCCTTACAGTGGCTGAAAAACTTGGGCGAAGGATTACAAACTCGAGATCAGTATAGGTATGACCGCTTGCGGAGGGATACAGCATAATGCTGGATACAGAAAGCCAATCCGGAATTGCGGATCCGATAGTCTTTACGACTACGGACAGAGGTCATTCTCCAGAAGAAATGGCTGAAATGGCGCTGAACAAAATTATGCTGGTTTCTGAAAATGCACCGCCTGTCATACGGGAACAGGCGTATGCCCACAGACAGCGTTTGAAAGACGTGCTAGTCTTTTATATGAAACGTATGTGTCAAAGCGAACGAACGACCATCTGGGCTTTGATGAAGAAACAAGGCCATGAAGATGTGGCGGAGATCATAAGGAGACTGTAATGGCTATCGGCTCATCCGCAATGTGCGGATCTTTTAAGCGAGAGATACTCGCGGGTATCCATTTTTGGACGGCGCATACGCGGACGGGATCCAGCGAAATTTCAGCGGATACGTTCAAAATCGCTCTGTTTACCAACAGTGCATCCATCGATGCGGACACCACTGGATATACCACAAGTAACGAAGTCAGCGGCACGGGTTATTCCGCTGGTGGTGCGGCTCTAGCTAGTGTGACTCTGGGCCTTGCGGACAATAGCAGCTCGGTTCCGACAGCGTTTTTGGATTTTGCAGATACCACGTTCTCGTCATCCACTATCAGCAATGCACGAGGTGCTTTGATTTACAACAGCACACTTAGCACCGCAGGCACCGGATCTACCACTAATCATGCTGCTGATCCTGCCGTAGCAGTGATCAACTTTGGTGGAGACAAATCATCCAGTGCGGGTGACTTTACAATCCAGTATCCAGCTAACGACGCTAATAACGCGATAATCAGGATTTCGTAATGGCCTTAATCACTGGCTGGGATAGAAGCACCTGGAACGACGGAGCGTGGAATAGTCCCGTTCCCGTCGAAGTCACGGGTGTGTCCGCAGCCAGTGCCGTAGGGTCTGCAAGCGTAAGCCTACCTGTAACGGTAAGTGTCAGCGGAGTTTCGGCGGCAAGCGCGGTGGGGTCTGCCTCCGTTATCGTCCCTGTAACGGTTACGCCTACAGGAGTCTCAGCAACAAGCTCCGTTGGATCTCCGTCCGTAATCACAAACTCAATACTTTCGGTAAGCGGAGTTTCGGCAGCAAGCGAAATCGGTTCAGTACAGATTAACTTTGCGTTCTCTGTTGAGGGCGTGTCCGCCGCCGGGTTGGTGAAAACGGTTAACATCTGGACAGAAGTAGATGCGTCTCAGACGCCTAATTATTCAACCATAGACGCAGCGCAAACGCCGAACTGGGTCAAAATAGCGGCATAGGAATACGGTCATGGCTTCTTCTTACACAACTAACTATGGTATTGAAAAGATTGGATCCGGTGAACAATCCGGAGCGTGGGGAACCACCACCAATCATAACTTGGATATCCTTGATCGGATTGCTTCGTTTAAGGCGGTTGCGATCTCAGGGTCTACTCACACGTTGACCGTTCGAGAAGCTTCTCCTGACTCTGGTACAGAGAACCTTCAGGACGGCATGTTCCGTGTGATCCGGTTTACTGGGACTTTATCCGGAAACAACACGGTCACCATCGCCCCGAACACCACCACGGCATATTTTATTTTCATCAACGCCACAAGCGGCGGACACTCGGTCATTCTTTCTCAGGGCTCCGGCGCTAACATCACCGTCACAAACGGAAACTCCGCGATTGCTTACTGCGATGGCGCTGGTTCCGGCGCGGCTGTTGTTGACGCCGTAGAAAACCTTCAGCTCGCCACGCTCACCGCGTCTGGGGACGTTACCTCGAGCGGCACGTTTAATGCTTTGGGTGACACTTCCGCTGGTGATAGCGCCGCCATGGGTTATACCGCTGCCGAAGGTTTGATTCTGACCGGCCAGGGCAGCACGAACGACGTTACGATTAAGAACGATGCTGACGCCGACGTTATTGAGATTCCCACGGGGACCACTAACGTAACTGTCGCGGGTAAGCTAAGTGTTGCTGGAGACACTGCTGCCGGAGATGACGCAACGATAGGTTTCACCTCTGCTGAAGGTCTGATTTTAACCGGCCAGGGAAGCACCAACGATGTAACCATTAAGAACGACGCAGATGCGGATGTTCTTACTATTGCAACGGGTGGCACAAGCGTCGATATCGTGGGCGATTTAACAGCCGCAACGATAAACGCTGACGGCGACACCTCTGCCGGTGATAATGCTGCAATGGGTTACACCGCTGCGGAGGGCCTCATCCTCACAGGTCAAGGCTCGACCAACGATGTCACAATCAAGAATGATGCCGATGCCAACGTAATTGAGATACCGACCGGCACCACGAACGTAACGGTAGCGGGTCAGATCAACGGCGGCACGATCATTCTTGCCGAAACGGATACGGACACGTCGAACACTGGCAGCGTCACGATTGACTTCTCGGCTCATCAGAACTTCGTGCTGACGCTTACAGGTAACGTGACTTTGGCTAATCCATCCACGGAATCTGTCGGTCAAGCTGGCGTGTTCGTGTTTATTCAAGACGGCACTGGCGGTCGCACAATTAGCCTTGGCACTGACTACGAGACGGCTGGGGGCGCTGGTTTGACCCTTAGTACGGCAGCTTCAGCGGTGGATGTTGTTCCGTACTTTGTAAAAGCTTCTGGCAGCATCCAACTTGGCGCACCGCAACTGGCGTTCAGCTAATGACTATGTTTGGCTCACAATGGTTCGCTAACACTGGCGGTGCTGGTTACACCATCGATCAGTCGATCCGGTTTAATGACGGGGATAGTCCTTATTTGAATCGTACATTCGGC
>Ga0208303_1000225_pt1 | contig 24115 bp, 12 predicted proteins | sample CB_VirMetaG_2_FD_184537 | JGI IMG/M metagenome (GOLD analysis project Ga0208303, IMG submission 184537) | Freshwater to marine saline gradient viral communities from Chesapeake Bay - CB_1504_2 Viral MetaG (SPAdes) (version 4) | ecosystem: Environmental > Aquatic > Marine > Coastal | place: USA... | reverse complement strand
GTAATACAACCAGCATTATATAAACAAGATAAAGAATCGCTAACGTTAGCACTAGGTTCGTAGCTATACGCCCCTGGATCCATGCAACCCACAACCATTTCGATACACGAGTTGTTATCCGTGTTAGCAAGTGGATTATAGTTAAGAGCCAAACTATCCATACACCCATAAACATAAGCAATACAACTAAAATCCTCCGTGTTCGCGGACGAGTTATAATTAAGCATAGAAGGATCCGTGCAACCATATATGTAAGGTACACAAGAATTGTTATCAGCATTAGCTAGCGGGTTATAATTAAAAGCTGTACTATCTGTACAACCGTAAACAAAAGGCTCACAACCACCATCATCAGTATTTGCTAGTTGATCATAGTTAAACATTGTAGGATCCGTACAACCGTAAGCAAGTGCTATACACGTATCAGCAACATTAGCGTTAGGATTGTAGTTAAAAGCTAGAGGCTGCATACAACCAGTAACAATAGCAATACAAGAGCCAGTAAGCTCTGTGTTGGCCAAAGGGTTATAATTAAACGCAGTTGAATCCATACACCCTAGAACCACAGGGATGTCACAAGATCCATCATCAAAGTCTGCTAAAGCATTGTACTCAATGTATGTTGGGCTTGTGCAACCAGCAACGTAATAACAGCTACTGTCTGTTGTGTTAGCTAAAACATTATAGTTAAGAGCTATGTCGTCTAAACATCCAAATATTTTTTCTTCACATGTATTACCACAATTAGTAATAAGGAAGTAAGGTAGTAGTGGTTGTATAAAAGGAGGTTGAATACTAATCATTGTATCTCCTTCTGGATTAATCAGAGTAAACCCACACTCTATAGTTGTTAGTTGTGCTAACGGATCAATTGAAAATATAAATCTTATAGGATCTGGAGCTGTAAGTCCTACATAGTGAATATCATTAAAAGTACCATTATGGGTAAAGTTATAAGATGTATCAGGGTGAACTAACTCTAAGTTTGAACCTACCCAACCATTACCCATTAAATCGTGTAGTATTAAAGTGTAAACACAAGTATCAATAAGTTCCATTGTATTCGCGTTCGCATCATAGTTAAACATAGTTGTATCTAAACAACCAAATACTTTAAGTGTCTGACAGCTTCCGTCATCTAAGTTAGCAAATGGATTCCACTCTACATAATCGTTATCAGTACAACCTAATATTGGTGGGCATGAATCAGATGCGAATACGTGTGTAGAATCACTACCAAAAGCAGGATCGTTACCATATACTAAAGTATCGTTACATTGTTTAACGTAGTAAGAACCATCTTGTCCTTGCCATATAGCCCCATTTAAACCATCTCCGTACGAATCAAATATAGTAAAGTTTAACGGACCTTTAGGTATACACACCGGTACTATTATAGTAGCGTAATCAGGATTAGCTCCATAACCACCACCAGAAGCATAAACAATACCATTTGTATCTGTTATTTCCCAAGATGTTTCATCTTGATATTGATCTAAGTTTATAATAACTTTAGCTGGCACGCAAGGTACAGGTGGTGGAGGTGCGTTTGGAGCACAAGGACCTAAGTTAAAGTTTATTATTTCTGTAGCAAAACCATTACTAAGATTACATAAAAATTCTACTATAGTATCTTGACAATCGTTCCAAGCTCTAAAAGATCCAGCCATACTTGTTGATTGCCACCCGTCACCGTAACTATCCAGCATTATGACAGAGTGAGAACCAGCGTTAGTCCAAACAGTATCTATATAGTATTCAAAATTTGTTGTAGGTACGTGATGCAGTATAGTATCACCATTATCGTCTGTAATATAAAACTCTGACTCCGTAGGGCCAAAACTATCATACTGAGCCTCAACTACTATATAAGAGTTTTGACTAAATATTGACAACGGTAATAATAATAGTAATAGTATTTTTTTCATTTTATTTTTCTCCACATTTTTTAGATGGATTACCAACTTGTCTCCAGTCTTGCTTAACCCATGTTTTTAAACTACCACCACTACTAGTGCCAGTTACATTACTTTTAGAAGAACGTTTATACTTACCTGCTTTGCCAGCTGCTCTTTTAGCTCTAACTACTTTAGCTCTTTCAGCTTTGCTCATGCTAGCAATTTTAGCTTTAGGTAGACATACTTTTTTAGTACCTCCACCTTTAGCTTTAGTTTTTTTAACTTTCTTTACAGGATTGTTCTTCTGAACGTACATTACTTCTTTTTCTTCATTTTCATAGCAGCTGCTTTCTTCATCATCATAGTTGATTTCTTAAGCATAGCCATAGATTCTTTTTTCATTTTCATAGCAGCTTTTTTCATTTGAACTGGGCTATATGTTAACTCCGGATTTGCAGCGGCTAACTTTTGTAATCCTTTGTTTTTAACTGGAGCTTTTTTAGCCATTTTCATTGGCGCTTTTTTCATTTTTGCGGGTGCTTTTTTCATTTTAAATTTTGTTTTTAATATGTTTATACATTGAGTTACCTATATCTTCACCCATTTTACTATCTGACTTATAGTGAGCACGGGCAACTCTACGACTATAAGATATATTTTTTGCTGTCTGCATAAAAGCAGACTTACCGTATTTCATTTTTAAAACACTACCTATTAAAATCCCTTGAACAGAATGTCCAGAAGGGTAAGATGGTGTTTGCATAGACTTCATTTTAAAAGCTGTTAAATTTTTATCTAAATCATACGGTCTAGGCCTATTGTGGTGTTTCTTTAGTTTTAATATTACAGGTGCAGAGTCTTTTATAAGTTTTGCAGCTATATTTTTATCATAATTTTCAACACCTTGCTCTTTAGCTGTTTTAGCAAAAGCAGATTCTATATCATCGTATTTTTTAACAAACTCTTTTTTTAAAGGTATTTTTTTTAGCTCATTTATCTCTGTGCGAGTAGTGTAACCACTATCAATAGGTGGTTTCTTTTTTTTAAATGGCTCTATGTTAAAGTCTTTTAACACTTACCTTTACCTTGTTGTCTTGAAGCCCACATGTTAGCGTACGCGCTAGGGTAAACTTTAAATTTTCTTTTGGCAGCAGCTTTACAGCCAGCGCTTAATTTTCTTAATGCTGGTGATTGTTTCATCTTGTTTGGATTACCTTTACCACCATCAGCTTTACTAGCATGTACAGCTTTTCTTTGTGCATCACTTACATATCCCATATTCTTATAGTTTTATTGTTAACATTTCCATCTACGTCTAGCAGCCTTACCTCTTTCTCCAGTCCAACCTTTTGATCTAGCACAAAATGACTTTCTACGTTTAGCAGCTTTACTACCTGGTTTTACTTTTCCTGTTACAGCTGTTTTGAGCTTGCTTCCAGGGTTTTTACGTCTATATGCTTTAACTCCTTTAGAAGTCATCCCAGCACCTTCTTTGACTGTTCTAAAGTTACGACCTTTACCTTTTGTAGTTTTTCTAGGTTCATTACTTTTTTGTAATGGCGAGCCATCGTTTCTTCTACGACCACAACTAGTTACAGGAAAAGGATTACCTCCTTGAACATATCCTCTAGTCTTTTTAAACATACTGTTTTGTTTTTCGCTACCTGGCATTTTACTTTATATTACACCAGCCAAGGCAAATTTTACCAAAACTTATTTTCTTTATAAATAAACATATTTTTTTTTTCATATTAAAAGTCGCTCATTAGTTGGTTATTAATTTCGTTTTGCACTTCTTTTCTTGTTGCTAGCATTTTAAAACTAAGATCAGCTTGAAATCTAGCAACTTCTTCCCCATCTTTAAATATTATAATAGTAGGTATAACTGCTATTTTATGCTTAGCTTGCAGGTCAGGGCTTGTGCTTATATCAACGTAAGATATAGTTTTACACTCTTTTAAATCTTGAACCCAAGCAACTCCATTAGCTTTATTCCACTCAGCGTTAAATTGTGATACATGTATTTGGCTAAAGGCAGAATTTGATGCTAACATACATGCTAACACAAGAATATAAGCTATAAATAGCTTCCAGGTAGTATCTAGTTTATCTATCATATAGTTTATCTTCAATTTTTTCTAAAGACTTCTTAATTTCTTGTACATCTTTTTGAGTATCCATAATAGTATTACGTATCATCTGGTCTTTCATATCAAACTCCATACGTGTAACTTCTGGTGATGGTGGTGCTGGTAGCTCTTTAGCTTCAGCAATATCTGCTTGCAAAGCAAACCACATACCTATTATAGTTGCCATAGCAAAACCTATAGCTATTAAGCTTTTAATACTTACTTGAAACCCTGTGTCTTCGTTTAATTCTTTTGCCATGTTAAAATATAACGTAATTTAATCCTAGTTTAAAATCGTACCACTCTCTATTCCAGTACTTATTGTATTTTCCTTCTGCAAACAAACCTAAATTTTTGTTAACTTTTATTCCAGCTATTAAACCTGCTGAATAATCAAACCATTGTCCATCTACATAATTGTGATATGAGAAACTACCGCCATCATCATAGTGATAAGGCATGAAGTTACCCCAAGCGTGTAACCATTTTGACTTACTGTATTTGTAAAAGTCAAAACCAACAACTGCTGATTGTTGTATTTTTTTATCTAATTCGTTTCTTTTTCTTTCAGTGTAATCTGATAATACTTCTGGTACTACAACTGCCTCCCAAACCTCAGCACTAGTAGCAACTAATTCACCTTGTGGATTATAGTACTCACTACTTGCTACATCGATATTATAACCTTCTTCTATAGCTAAATATGTGTAATGTAAATTACCATTATCTAACATCCACTCGTCCAGTGGGTTATATCCATAAGGTTCAGCAAGTCTTTGTACTGCTCCAATATTTACTGAAAAGTTTCTACCAATTTTTAACCTGTATCTTTCAGATGCTTCGAAGTATTTTATATCAGCAAAACCATCTTGTAAGTATTCAAGCTTTAAAGCGAATACGTTTATGCATAATTTATCTTGACAACCATCATCAGAGCTATATCTAATGAAATGATGTTGATCTATGTAATCTACACCTTCTTGTCTTTTAAAATCAGCTTCAAATAAGTATTCAACTCCTTTGACTTTACCTACAGTGGCCGCATCACTATAATTAGATTCAGTTCCATCGTAAAAAGTTTGTGCTTTATTTTCATAGCCAAACCTAGCGATTTTACGTAATCCTATGGTAAAATTATAATCATAAGGAGTTGAAATAGTCTGTGTAGATAAACCGTTGTCTACAGAAAATACTTTGATATCAGAAAGTGATGTTCCACCATTGACAGCAGCATAGAATGTAGAGAACTTTAATAAGTCTCTAGCTTCTTGTAACCCAAATGTTTGCGCTGTTATCATGTTAGATACGAATAGCAGCGATATTATTAGTCTTTTTACCATCTTTTTATTATCACTTATTTTTTTAATTGTTTACCTAGTAAGCGTTTTTCGTTTAAACGTTTTTCTACCTTTGCTTTTCTTTTTGCTTTTAACTTTTTCTTTTATTTTTTTCATCTTCTCAGTATCACCAAGATCTAAACTCCAAGTTGTATAACCACTGAAGAACATTGCTCTTTGAAAAGCTGTGTATTGATTGTCTAAAGCATTTCTTACGTTTATTGTTTTTTGATACAATCTATTTGTTGGTAAAGTTGTTATAGCCTCAACATAGTTAGTTACAGCTGACCATTGTGGGTTGTCAATATCTAAAGTTGTCATTTCGTCTATAACCTTAGTATTATAGTTAAGCGTTTTTTCAGCATTAACTATTTTTCTAGCTCTAATACCTATTACTGGCGAAAAGTTCAAAGCTTCCATTATAACAGCACTTTCGTCTTTGTTGTAACCTTTTTCTCTTTGCTCTGCAAACTTAATCATCATGTTTTTAAGAGTTGATATTGCAACTCCATATATACCAGAACCTCTTAATATAGTATCTATAGAGCCATTTATAACTCTTTCTTTTTTCTTTAAAAATGCCTCACTCTCATCGTCATCATCGCCAAACATAACAGCAAACAATGCTGTTTGCAGACCATAGAATATTAAGTTTTGAGCAGCACCGTAATATAATATTCTGGATAGGTTAGACATGTCACTTTGTGTCTGCGTAGTGTTAGGTTTTGTTATTCTTCTGTTTTTAAGATCACTACCAGCTTTTTTGATTATTCTATTATACTGTGATGGTGTGTTCAAAAAGTTTAATACCAACTTACCTATCCAACTAGCTTGTTGTTGTGATGTCATATCAGGTCTAGCTGACTGTTGTGTAGACTGCGTTATATCTTGAAAATCAGTAAAAGCTTTAGCTTCAGCTTCTTTTTGACTCAAACCTTGTTTTAAGTATGTGTTTACTCTATTTCTGTAAAATGCAGCGCCACCTGTTGCTATTGCAATACTATCACCCATTTGTGTAGGTAAAAAACCTAATCTAAGTAGTTTACCTGTTATGATAGCCACTTGATCAAACAAACTATCTGGTCTAGCTTTTTTAATAGCCTCTACAAGTTCAGCTCCGTTTACATCAGTGCCAATACCACCACGTCTTTGTTTTAACATGTCTGAGTTAAGTATAAAAGCAAAGTCTTTCCAATATTGTTTTTGATTAGCAAAAGCTTTACCAGCAGCTAGTATATTGTTATCAGCAAAGTTTAAGTAGTTAACATTAGAAAGCTGCTGTAACAAAGCGGATCTAGTGTTAAAGAACATAACGCCAGCTACAGAAGCGTTTAACCAGTTTAAAAACCTGTTTGGTTTTCCACTTTGACCTTTAGGTCTATTTACACCAGTTTTAATTCTATGTAACATATCTTCTAAAGCTTCTCTAAAATCTTTACCGTAACCAGCTTCAATTTTATTTAAGTTTTCTTCAGAAAATAATACGTCAGCATTTTCTATAAACTCAGAAAGATATTGTGCTCTACCAACCCTACCTGTAGCATCAACTAGATCAATTCTTATATTAGCCGTTTCCCATGCTTGACCTGGAGCTACGTAATCTTCTTGCTTAGATATAACATTTAAAGTTTCAGCATAAGCTTGAAGCTGTGGATCTGACTCTACTAGCTTAGTTAATTTAGCTTGATCAGTTTCTGTTAAACCAGGTATTTTATGACCATGTTTATTCCATAAGTAAACTCTAATAGCATCTTGAAAAGTAAAATCACCATCTGGAGTTGTTTTTATAAGCTTATCGTTTACATCAGGAAATTGCTCGTTTAATTTTTTATAATCATTTGCTATAGCTTGCTTAGCTGTGTCTAACTCTCTATATGCTCTATTTAAAGGTCTAACTAAAGCTTGTTCTAAAAAGTCTCTGTGAGCATCACCTTTTCTACCTTCACCAATAAAGTTATATAGTAAACCTACAAAATCTTCATGTGATGGTGGTATAAAAAATCTAAACTTGCCTTTATCATCACCACGTTTTCTACCTTTTATAGCTGAAAAACGTTTTTGAGCTTCAATGCCAGTCACATCTTCTAGTATATCGTTAAACTTATCGTTCATAGAGTTACTAAACTTAATTCTAGCTTGTTGAACTTTTGACTTAACATCAAATTGATCTAACATGTTGGCCACAGCAGGAATAGTTTGCATAGATTTAGAAAATTTAACTTTACTAACTTTAGTAGATACATTACCACCTAAAACTATAACAGGTACGCCTTTTGATATTTTACCATCATTATCGTATAAGGTTTCTGGGCCATAAACACCATCTAAAAGCTCAAAGTTATTATTAATATAATCCATAAAATCAGAAACTACCTCACTAGCAATATCTGTTTCTAAAACCTTTTTTATATCTACTTGCCCATACTTGTCTAAAACTTCTTTTGCTATAGATTTGTATTTGTTTTTTATAACTTTATCAAGTCCTATTAAATCTGAAACATCTGGAATTATAATAGCGTCGTTTAAATTATTTGAATTAATGCTATAAACTTTGCCATCTTTTCTATCTGCGTATGCCTCAGCCCCAACAATATCGCTAGCTATAAACCAAACCGCTTTATTATCACTTAGCGACGCTGTTCCTCCATGATAAAGTACAGAGCCTTTTAAACTATTTCTAAACTCTGTGTAGTTTTTGTTTTTAGATAAATCTTTGCTTAAACTTTTGCTAAACTTAACCTTAGCTTGTTGTACTTTTCTTTTTACACCAAGTTGACTTAATACATCGTCTACAGCTTGTACATTTTGTAAAGCATCATCAGCAAAATAAAAGTCATTAAAACCTTCACCAACTTTTTCAGCCATCCAAAGAGCTTTAGCTTCAGCTGTAGAGTTACCTAAACCAGTTATATTATCAATAGGTATATTTAATCCATTAGCTTTTAAGAAGTCAAATATAGCTTTCTGAGCAGCAGGTGGTCTCGCTGTTAATACAAACATATTTTTAGGACCAAACTTACCTTGTAGTTTTAACGCCTTTTGAAACAATGGTGCTAATTTGCCTTTTACCACTTTGTTAAACTCTGAAAAGTCAAAAGTATAACCTTGGTCTAATAAATTTTCATAAGTACTAGCATATTGCTCTGCGTTTAAAGTACCAGTTGTACCATCTAGTCTAGTAAATTTAACTAAAGACTTAGTTGTAGCAAGTGTATCATCAAAATCTAGAACTGTAATACCTTTTGTTGGGTTGTTAGTTGAGCGAGAAAACTGAATAGCTTTGTCAAAAACTTCAGACTTTGTTGAGCGGCTTCGTTTAATATTGCTATAGTTTTTAACCTCTACACCTTTCATCAACTCTATACCTTCCATCAACTCTACTATTTCAGGGTTATTCATAACCTCCATACCACCTTTAGTTTTTTTACCTAGCTTCACTAGTTTTTTATCTACATTTTCTGGTATATTATTAACATAAGTATTTTCTAAAAATTCTTTTAAACTTTGTTTGTTTGCAGAAGTTGGGTTATCAATGGTTTTATATATTTCTTTAATAACCTTGTTTATAGGAACTCTGTGATCTAAAACAGTTCTACCTGTATAATTAACAACCGTTATAGCAAGTTTAGCTATCTTTCTAAGCACAGCGTCTGTGTCTGCAGCCATAAATTTAATAATAGATTTCATTAACTCTTTACTGTTTTTAGAATTAATTACATCAAAAACACTTTTTATAGCTAAATCAGATTCCTCTGAATACTTTTTAATTATTTTGCTTATCGCTTCTTGATCATTATTTTTAAAAGCTTGTTTTATTTCTGTAGAGTTTTGAAATCCTGTTTGCTCTTCACCCTTATAAGTTATTCTAGTTTTTGTTTTTGCTTTGTTTGTGTATACAAAACCATAACCTTTTATATTGTTTTTTTCAGCAATAGGTTTTATAACATGTTTAAGCATTGACGTATTGTTAGTTATGCGTTCTCCATTGTACGTAACCTTAACGGTTTTAGCTTGTTTACCATGTATTTTAAGAAAATTGTTTATCTTAGTAGCTGTAGTTTGTTTTTCTAAGTTTTCTACTAAACTATTAAAAGCTATACCGCTAAACTGAACGTCAGTAATTCTTTTTGCTTTTACTAGGTAGTTAGTTAAATGCTGTTCGTTTAAAACACCGTTATGAAGCTCTAATTGCATTTGGTAATCAGCTACATCGCTATATAAATGTTTTGTTTCTGAAATAGTGCTATTTATAATCTCTTTAATAGTAAGGTCTTTTGATATTTGCTCTTTTAAAACTTCAAGTTGGTAAACAACAGTGCTATATACAACTGGATCTAGATTTCTTATAGTACTATCAATAAATTTAATTGATTTTTGTTTTTGATTATCACCCATTAAAGAAGTATGTTTAATTTTTTTACCAAACATATCTTTTAGATTGTCTTCACTAAAGGTTTCTTTACCATCAATAACAATTGATTTTGAAAACTTTACGTTAGCCTCCCTACCTATAGCGGCGCTTAACTCACTAGTAGTTTTGTCAATTAACTTTTGTAAAGCTTTTTCAACTTTTAGTTTTAAAGCTTTTTCTTCTGATGTTAAGCTTTCAATATCTATAGTTCCATCTTCTAACTTAGATAATGTTAAATAACTATTTTTTTCTTGTAACTTTATTTCTTTAGTTTTAACTAACATTTCTAAATTAAAACCACGCGCTGCTTTTTGAAATTTATCTGATTGAAAAGCTTCCATAGTGGCGTCGGTAGTTAAGCTGTTAGCTAAACGCATAGTAATACCATCTTTTCTAGTACCTTTTAAACCAGACCTTCTGCCAGTTTCTTGATTAATAAGTGGTTGATTAGCCCAACTTATTAGCTCCGTTTCAGACGGTAAAGTTTTGTTGTATAAAGGAACTGAGTTAGAGCCTTCGCCTGTTTTTTTATCTTTTGTTATCGTGTTTAAAGCAGAAGGATCTAATTTTTGTTCTTTTATTAGTTGTTTAACTTCATCTATTTTAGTTACTCTTTTTATAAAATTAACAAATATTTTATCGGTTTCTTTATCGTTTCTATGTATTTGCACAAAATCAGCTGTTGATATGTTTTCGGTAATAGCTTCTCTAAACTTTTTTAATTGATCAAGATAAATAACTTTTTCACTTCTTACTTGCTTAGCATCAGCAATACCATACGTTAAAAAGTTTTTTATTTGTTTAAAAAAAGGACTGTTAAGGCTAGAGTACTGCTTTTTCATTTTATTAGCAACGGTTCTAACTCTTAACCCAATATCCTCAATGTTTTGAGCTTTAGAATATTCTATCATCAAGCTTTTTATAGCGTCATCTAATATTTCTTTATGTATTTTATCGCCTTTTTCAACAACATTACCATCTTTATCTAATACCTCTCTTTTGAAACCCATCTCTTGTCTAAGTTGAGAGTACCTTTGTTTTTTTGCTTTATTTTTCTTAGCTTGACCTTGAATTGATAAATCTTCTGTTTCAAAAGCTTCCATTTCACTGGATTTTTCAGCTGCAACTTGAATTTTAACATCACCTTCCTTAGTTGTTTCACCTGCTTGTCTAGAACCTTTGTTTTCTTCTTTTTGTTTATATATTTTATTATAAACATCACCAGCTCTAAATGTAATTCTACCTTGTAAATAACCAAACAAACTATTGTTTTCTTCTGGCTTAAAAGCTTTTATATCAGACGCTAAAGCAGTTATAACGTCACTTACAAAGTTTTTTGGAACTTCATCTGCTTTATATTTAGCTGCTATTAAATTATCTAAATAACCTTTCTCTTTTATTTCTTTTACTACGTTATCAGCCTCTACCTGGTAATAAAAATTACCTGTACCTTTTTCTTGAAGATTATTACCATCTTTATCAACTTTACCAAGTTTATCTACAGCATCTGTAATTGTTTTAGACAAACGAGTACCTTCAACAATTGGGTCTTGTTTTGCAAATTCAGCGGCTCTTTCTGTAAGCTTACCTTCTTTTATATTTTTAGAATAATCTTTTAAAAAATTATAAGTTTGTCTAGCGCTTTCAAACTCTTTTCTATAACCAAGCTTATTTAAAACTTTGTGAACAGTATTTTTAACTTTACCAAAAACACCTTCGTTGAAAGCTAAACCACCGTCTACTATTTCATCAGAAAAAGCAGTAAATAATTCTTCAGTTTCAAAAACTTTATCACCAGTAATGCCATAGCTATTAGCTAATCTAGTTAATATTGCTTGTTTTTCTTTTGAACCTAATAAATTCAAAAATTCTTTATTAAGCTTAATTTTTTCTTCGGTTTTTAGTTTATCATACGAGTTACCTATTATACCATGTAGCAACTCATGTGAACCAACACCAATAGCACCTGTTTCTCTAGCAACGTCTCTATTAATGAAAATTTTATTTCCTTGAATAGCCCCATCACTATCAACATCATTAGGAAACTGTTTTGCAAACTCCTCCTTAGATAATTCTATCTGCTCTAATCCTAACTTACCAGCTTCTTCTTTAGTCGTTTCTAACGATGTTTGTAGTAGTTGTTCTTTAGCAGTGGCATTAATTACTTCTATTTGCTCTGTTAACCTTTTGTCTTGGTTGTTTAAACTTCTAGCTGCGTAACCAAACTCCTTGTTGCTAATAACACCATCTTCTAATTGTTTTTTTAAAGATTCTATTTTAGAATTTATATTATCTTTTTTATTTATAATATTTATTAAAGACTCTTTTTGATCTTCATTAAGTATTTCAGATATTTTTCTTTTTTTATTTATATAGTCTTTAATATCTTTTTCTGCTGCCTTTATTTCGTTTTCTAAAGCTTCTTTTACGTCGTTGTTTTTAGTGTTGTATTTCTTACTGTTTAAATCTGCTAAATTACTTATTTTACTATTCAACTCTTTTACACTAGCATTATCGCTTCGTAAAGCTCTGTTTAAAGCTCTACCTCCAACGCTTATTTGTGTTGATCCTAAAAAACCGTTCAACCACATTTCTAAGCCTTTGTCACTATTCATTGTGTTCCAAGCCTCTATTGAAGCTTCTTTTATTGGTTTTTGAGCTCCTAAACCTTCGTTTAAAGTTTCAACACCTAGCTGTCCAACCTCAGTAAAACCTTCTCTACTACCAGTCCAAAGTAAATTTGCTATAAACTTACCCTTCATAGGTGAAGCGCTTATATATTTAGTTATACCTTTGAAACCAATGTATTCAAGACCAGTAGCAATAGAACCTAGTGCTAGTGGTACTGCTATTTCTGCTTGCTCATTTTTAACTAGTTTTTCTAAAGCCGATTGCTCTTCTTCAAGTGTTAGTTGTGTTTTACCTTCTCCATAAAGAGCTTTTGCTTTAGATTTGTTATACTCAGTATACATCGGGGCTGCTATCATTGGAAATAAACTTATACCACCTGTTGCGGCTGCTGGTATAACAGTTTCAGCCATACTTATTCCTGCACCAAAAACACCAGCAACTACACTAGCAGCATCACCTTCTTTTGCCCCAACAACCATACCTTTACCAGTGTCTTTAAACTCTAGTTCGCCTATTTCTTTATACTTTTGTATTATGTAATCGTCAACACCTTTACTGGCTGTTTTTACTTTTTCATCGCCAATTAATTTTGATAAAATAGAATCTTCACTTAAATAACCACGCTTATAAGTATCAGCATAAACTTGTGCGGAAGACTTGATCCAGCTTTTTAAAGCTTCAGGTACATTATCAACTCTGTTTTTCATAAATTGAACAGCTTTTGCTCTTTGCTCGCTATCAGTAGCTAAAACAGGTATTGCTTTTAAAAAACCAACAAAAACATCCTCGTAATCTTCACTTTTTGTACTATAATCTTCTAAATTAAGCTTGGTAAGTCCTTGTGACTCCAAAGAACCATCGTCCGACCCTGAATCCATACCGCTTGACGCAGGGTCTGTCGTCTTTCCCGGCTCTTTAGAATAACTTTGTATAACTAATTTGATGTTCTCCTCTGGTTCTCCAGCATCAATCATACGCTGAACAATAGCTTTTAATTCTTCGTTCATATTAACTATATATATTTATTAATTCTTCTGCCGTCATTTTTTTACTACTTACTGGTTGAAATCTACCTGCTCCTGATCCTTGAAAAGTTTGATTATCTGGCTTTTTTTGTTCAAAGCTAAAATCATTTGGTATCTGACCAAATCTACCACCATAAGTTTGTATCATATCAATTTTACTTAAAACACGACCGTTAGGAACGTCTTTTTCAACACCGCCTTCCATAGCTGTAATTTGCTTGTAAGTCCCATCTTTTTGAAGCTCAAAACCAGAACCACCTATAGTAACGTATTTTTGGCTTTTAAGTATACTTTCAACAGCCGTTATAACGTTTCTTTCTCTTTCGGTTTGAGGTGGTAAAGCTTTTTGCCCCCAAGGCAACTCTATAACATTCTTACCACCTTCGAGTTTTTGACTATAATTTGACCTACCTTTACCGTGACCATCCTTCATTACATCAGTGTAATAAGTAGACATTAAATCTCTTAGCTCAGCAGAGTTTTTGTTTTCAAACATCCAAGAAGTATCAGTTCCTTTTTTACGATTTTTATAGAATTTTTTATCAAGATTACCACTAGCCCATTGCTGCTCAAAAGACATAGTACTATTGTCTCCTGTTAAATCTGTTGTAGCTAAAGCTTGTATACCTTCTGTTCCAGTGCTTTTTAAATTGTTGTTAATTGCATTGTATACGTTTTCACTGTAAAACTCTTTACCACTTTCTCCTCTAGCAAGCATTTTGCTATACATACTTAATTGAAACTCTTCGCTTATGTTATTTTTATTATTCCACTTGCCAGCATTATCTTTATACAAATAATTTTTACCTGCAATGTTAAAACCCATATCACCATTTTCACTAATACCAAGCTCACCATTATTAGTAAAAGCATTTGTAAAAAAGTCAGCGTTAAAAGTCCTACCATCAGCTAATTGGTTTTCATCAAAAGCAGTTCTATATTCATTTTTATCTTCGTTAAATACTTTTATTTGGTCGTTTAAATTTACAAGTGAAAACTTTATTTCCTCCATTTTGTCTCTAACACCTCTATCTTTTGTTTTTTCAAAAATTTCAGCTAACCTACTGTACTCATCTCTTTGTTTATTTAAAAAAGTTCTAACTATTTGTTTGTTGCTAGGATCTTCTATAAAGTTAATTTGCTCAACACTTGGTACTTGAGCATTGTAAGCTTCCATTTTAGCTGCTCTTTCTTCTTCTTGTTTTTGAAAAGCACCAAACACGCCCATAAAACCTTGTGCAAATGCTCCAACGCTATTAGATAGTCCAGCTTCAGAAGCTGCTACTTGAGCTTCACCTGCTATTAAACCCGTGTTAGGTCCGTATGATAATGATTGTTTTTTTGCCATATTTATGATCTTAATAGTATTGATCCAGTTCCAAGCGTAGCGTTATAATTAGGGCTTCCTTGCTCGTAGATATCCATAATACCGTTGTTATTGTAATCTCCAGACGTAGAAACTGTTTGCTCAAACGAACCTGGAGTAGGATCGCTGCCAGACTGGTTTCCAAATTGTCCCGTTGCGTAAGCAGCAGCTAAACCACCAATGCCACTAGCTAATTGAGCTTGACTTTGTGCTACAGCTTGATTTGCTACAGCCAACCTTTGCTGACCCATACCAAACATTGTAGATGTTTTTTGATATTCTAAAGCTCTAGCTTGAGCTTCACCACCCATTCGTATTTGTTGAGCTTGGAATTCACCAGCTCTTTCTAGTTGTTGTATTTGACCAGCTTGCATAGCCGCTGCTCTTTGATTAGCAGCTTCTTGAGCTCCTATCGATGCAGATATTTGTGCTGTTTGTTGTGTTTGTTGGTTTGCTAATGATTGCGCTAAAGCAGCGACCCCACTACCTCCAGCGGTTTCTCTAAATCTACCTAGTATATCCGCTCTAGCTTGAGCTCCTTGTCTAGCTTGAAAGTCTGCCTGTTGAGTATTGACAGTTAAGTCTTCCATAGTGTTCTCCATACCTAAATAAGGATTAGTAACATCAGCATATATATTGCTAGTGTCTAAACCTTCATAAGCTGCTTTCATTTCTTCGTATCTAGCTTTAGCAGCTCTCTGCTCTCTTTTTCTTCTTCTACTTCCAAAAAAGCCGCTCAAAAGACTTGCTCCAGCACTAATTGTTGCTCCTCCAGCCGGTGTTTTTAAAAATGCTGCTAATGTTGACATGTTATTTTCTTTTATTTTACTTTATTATTATCACAGTTTTCACTGTTTTTTTACTTTATGATATAGAAAGCAGTCTTTCTAAGTCAAAATATATAGTCTGGTTACTTGTACCAGCTTTTATTATTTCTATATTACCTGTTATAGTTGCTGTTGTACTAGTGTTTTCTATATTCAATGTTATTCCGTTTTCTAGGCTTTGAACAGCATCCATAACTATATCACCATCCCCATCAGCCCCACCACCACTAGTTATAAGTGGGTTTTGAACCGCAGGGTTTATACCTATACCACCAACTCTAGAAACATTATTTATTATACCTTCTCTATCAGCTACAGATATAGTAGCGTGAGCGCTAGTCGCTTCTGTTGATAGTGTACTTATAGGTGTTAGAGCTATAGATAAATCTGTAAATTTTACTTGGTAGCCAGTAACACTTAAAACTTGGTTTTCACCATAACCACCTATTTTTATTGTATCTCCTGCTAATGCAAGAAGCTGTTGTTGATTAAATGTTATATTACCAGGTTGAACAGTTTTAACTCCATTTACTATTGTAGGTTTGCCAACCGCTAAAACAGCTTGCTCTTGGTTTTTAATAATAACTTGCTCACTATATGTACCAGGGTTTAAAGTAATAGAATCCTCGTAGCTAGTAACAAAAGTGTTAGCAACAACGTTAGTTGTAGTAAGTACAGACATACCAGGCTTCACTCTTAATATGTTATCAACAGGCCATCGGTAGTTTTTTCTATTGCTAAACTGAATACCTTTAAGGTTACTAACAGTAACAGCTACAGACGAAGTTACGTTTCCAGATCCTTCTGTAACAGAAACAGCGTTTACTATCTGTGGTAACACGGAGTTTACACCATCAGTAATAAAAAATTTATCTCCAACTAAAGGTGTAGCACTCAAATTAGCTACTGTTACGGTTGTACTACTAATTACAGCTGGACTAACCTTTCCACTAGAAGTAACAGTAGGAAACTCGTTTTCACCTCTTAATAACTCTGGCGCACTACCAACAACAACAGAAGAATACGCTAGTATGTCAGAAGCTGTAGGTTGTTTTATTATTTGATACGCTTTAGTAGCGGTGTTAACAACACATTTAAGACTAAAAGCTTTTTTTCCAATTGATTTATTTCTAGGTACAGATATAGTTAACGTATCAACAGATCCAGTTCCAGTGTTTTCTATAGTTGAGCTTAAAGATTCTTTAGCTATAGTTAAAACAACATCAGCGTACTGGTGAACTACTTTTTGCATCATTAAAGAATTAGATCCTATAGAAGAGTTTAAATCTATAGTGCTATCTAAAAACCTAACTTCTCTATAGTTAGCATGAGATGTTCCTGGTTTAGCATAAAGATAAATGTCATACTTGTCGTCTGAACCTGTTACCGCTGGAAAATTTATATAACCACTGTAAAAATCTTGTGTTATTTCACTTTCTAATCTAGTTTTAGAAAGTTGAAAACCACCTCTAAAAAAGTTATAATAATAACCTGTTGTGTTGTCTATTATTTCTAAAATAAACTCACAACCTTTAGTACCTATTACTTTAAAGTTTCTAAGTTCACCACTGCCTGGTAAGTCAGATAAATCTAAATCAAACCTTTTTATTACTTTTGCCATATTATAATTTATTTACTACTTTCTGTTACTTCAGATCCAACAGAGAATATTTCCGTTTTACTTGTAGAGTTATTTTCAAAAATTGCGCTAGCGTAATGACCAAGTAAGCTAGAAACGTTTGCTACATTATTTTTAGCAAATAAAACAAAATCGTCAACAGACACAGATCCTATAGAACTAACTTCTAATTGCTTATCACTAACGCTTACAACGTCACTTATTTTTTGTACACCATTGTTTTCGTAGTACAACACATCACCAACTTGAACAGAAGAATTTATTGATCCGTTAAACTTTATTATATTACTGTTAGCATCAATACTTTTAACTTTTCCTATACCTTGAACATTTAAAGCACCAAGGTCAGAGTTTGAATCTAAATCAACATCGATACCTTTTATATAGTTTGACCATCTACCTTCTTTTTCTATAAACTCGCTTATACTACCTTCTTGTTTGTTTGTGTAAACCTTGCTCACAGACCAATCTTTTTCACCACTATAGTTTAATGTATGGAAACTTTTTATAACATCAGGAGAGTCGTTTAAAACAACCTCTAGAACTGATGGTTTTAAGTCTTCTCCATAAAAAGTGTTTCTATCAACTAATTCATCGTGGTGTTTATATATTTTACCGTTTTTAAACGTATAATAATCATTAAAACAGCTAATACCATTTTCTGGTACAAAAGATTTAAAGCTTACCCAACCTCTTACGTTTTCTTTATAAGATACAGTTGTACTTGTAGTTGGTAAAGTTATGTTATACTCATCTTTTCTATCATCATAGCTACCTATAATTTTATCGTTATTTTTAAGATTATCTTTAAAGTAATCTTTCATACCAGCATCTGATATAGGTGTTAATCCATCTTTTGATAATCTTAATACAGCGCCTCTAACTTTATCTGTGAAGTAAACTCTATACGATTCTGATGTAAACGATTCTGGGTTTGTAGATATACCATATTCACCAACAAAAGGTCTAGATTGACCAAGAACTTTATTTGTAGCTGTAACATTAACGTTACCATCAGCATTAAAAAGAGCATCTTTATTAGCATATATCTGTAAGACCTTATCTTCACATAAAGCAATTAAATCAGAGTCTCTAGAGTGAAGCTTTTGTATACTACCGTATATAGGGTTTAATTCTTTTGTTATTTTTTCTCCAGCTATAAATTGATTTAAATTATTAACGTTGCCAACACCGTTATATATACCAGAGTATATTAAACCATATTTTCTACGCTCTTGTTTGTAGTCTTCTTCTTCTTCTAGCACTGTGGATACTCTAGCTCCATTAGTTATAAATGGTAAGTTAAAACCATCTTTAATTCTGTTTGATTCAACACCATTTCCGAAAGAAAAGCAGTTGTGCCAACCTAACGTGTACTCTGTATTAGAAACGTAAAGATCTTTTTTGATAAAAATTCTGTTAGCAATAGTTGAAGAACCAGTTACCGTTACGTAACCATCAACAATTACAGTTATAGCACTACCGTCAGGTCTTGTTATTTTTAAAGTTGAACCTTGAACTATGTTAGGCGTTCCAACTCTAGGTAGACTAGTAGCTATAATATCTATGTAAAAACCTGTTTGTGGAATCGCTTGTTGAGAAAAACTAAAAGGAACTAAACCACTACTTAATATAACAGTTCTACTAGTTGTACTGTTTGGATTTTCTACATGTTCAACTAAAGAGTTTGGAGGTACTACCAAGTGTAAGTTATTTTCTTTTAACTCTATTGGGTTTAATCCACTAGCTTCATAATATACGTCTAAAGGCGTATTTTCTTTTGGCTCTGTTTCCCAAATTGCAGGATTAGTAGGTAATTCAGAATCACCTTGAACTGCTTCTAAAAATTCTATAGTATAGCTAACGGCGTATAAACCCGGACTTTCTATACTGTATTCATAAGACTGAGCGTTTATTCTATTTGTAGAAAAACTACTATAACCATTCATTTTAGCTTGCTTAAAAACTAAATCTTGACTATTAGTAAATCCGTTAGTATACACATCGTGAGCAGATGTTAGTAATTCAGAATAACCTGTTAAACGTATTTTATAAGAACTACCATCTTTATCTATATCCCATATAACTAAGTATTGATGGTTAGCGGTAGCTCCACCATCATAAACATGTGTTCCATTACTATGCGAAACTAATATCATGCCTTTTTTAAGTTGATGTTTACTTCCATCACTAGCTTCAGCTAATAAACTATCCACCCTAACACCAAACTCAGGAGCGGTATAGCCAGCAGAGGTGCTAGAGTGTGCAATAGTTAATTCTAAGCCATCACCAGAGATAGGTCCTAAAGCTCCTGTTGGATCCCAGTTCATATTTCCATCGCCATCTTCGTTTTTTATATTTAAGTTCCAAGTTTTAGTTAAATTTGGTGATAACTGGGCTATTTGGTCATTAACATTATCATAAGGTCCATCTGCTGAATCACCAGGTGTTATAACAGCTGTGGTACCATCGTGATGCCTGAGGAGGCGACTAACTGTATTTGTTTGTATTGTGTATATTGTTTGCGATGGATCCTCTTTGAACCTAAATATTTTACCTGTGTTAAGTTGAGAAACCAACCCAACAGTATCAGGATCGTTGTAGTATGGGTTTCCGCCGCCATCAACACCAATAGCAAAAAAATCACTTATACCATCGTTGCTAGATGTTGAAACTTCATCGTGAAACAATCCACCTATACCAATTCTAAGTGTTGCTTGAGGGTTTCCACCACTTTGGCTTGTTATGCCTTGCATCGTACCGTCGGTTTGACCAATCCAAGGCCAATGTAAAGATTCATTAGATGTTCTACGCCCAGAAAATTCACCAGCATCAATAAACCAAACTTCTTCGTCTCCAGCTTCGAAGTTTTTAACAAAACCATTTGTAGAATCACCATGCAAGTCACCCTGCTTTAAGCTTGCAACATCTCTACCGCTAGACTGACTGTAATCCCAACTTCCAACCCAACCATCAGTAGAGCCGTTTTGACCACTACTAGTATAATCTAAAAATTCGTTTTCCCAGTGTGAATTTACACCAAACCTATACTGTCCAGCATCCGTACTTACTACTGTTGTTGAAGAATCTCTAAAATCTATTTTGCTACCAGCGTCATCAGCATTATACCTATAATTTCTAAAAAAAGCAGCGTACCTACCAAAATCACCACCAACAGCGGTATCATACATACCATCAGTTTGACCTGTTATAGATCCAGCATGTGTAGTAGCTATATCACTTTTTAAATAGTATAATTTTTTAGATGCAAAAACTCTATAATCAACGGAAGTATTAACGTTATCCATTACATTTTTAACAAAAACTACATCTTTTAGCAACTTAACAAAAAATCTACCATCAAACTCAGGTGAGTTTTCAGCTTTATATTTATATATGTTTACTATAGTACCGTCTAAAATCTTAGTACCATCAGTTATAAAGTCTACATCTTCACCTAGTTTTTTATCTAGCTTTAAAAAATAAGAAGCATCCGCTGGGTTTACCGTTTGATGTCTCCAGTTTGTATCTATTTTATTTATTCTATATCTTTTTGAAGTCCCAGCTGTAGAGCTAAACTCTATATAAAAAACGCTACCATCATCAATTAAATCAATGTTAGCACCAGCGCTACTAAGAAACGGAGCGTATGTTAATTCTATAGCGTCTCTACCTGATAAAGGAGAAGTAGCAATTAAAGTATCTTCAAATATATTGTTTGTAGCAAAAAAGTGCTCTTTGGATTCTATTAAAGCTCGTTTTGTTTTAATGTAGTCTGGAGCTTCATTTTCTATAGCTATAACTTTATATCTAGCTGGTTCTTTAACTTGATAATCAACATCTGCCCCTTTTTTTAATATTAAAAAATCATCTAAAGAAACTTTGTTAACATCTGAAGAAGCGAAGGAAACCCAAACGTGATCGTCTTCAGCTTGCCAAAATCTATCCATAGCTAGATTGTAGTATTCTCCAGAAGTTTCTTTTACAAAAAACTTAAAAAACTCAGTGTCTTTCATGAAGTCACTACTATCAAGCTTAACTTTTATTTTATTTTGTTTGTCGGCAAGCTCGTTTTCTATTTTTATACCGCTTTTAGTACTGCTATCTTGACTTGCTATAACAGGAGTTTCTCTACCGTACTTATCAACAAAAGCAATGCCAACTTGATAATCTCTAGCTGATTTAACAGAAGGTTTGGTTTTGCTTTGAATTAGTTTTTGCTCAACACTAGTTGTTATTTTTGGATAGTAAACATCATTATTTTGGTTTATCAAATCGTAGCCTTGCTCGTAGTTAGCATATATAATTCTATTACCAGTAACATCTTGCGCTAAGGCTTTTTTAGGAACATTGTCCCAAGGTCTTATAAGTTGATTTGAAGGTACAGATCTGTTTACAGCCTCTGAGGTTATAGTGTATGGGGTATTCCACTTGTCAGATCTTATAGAATCTAAAACGTAAACGTTTGTAGAATTGTCTTCCTTGTATAAAACATCAATAAACACAGCATCGTCAGGATGTATATCCGTATCGGGATATAAAACAACGCTGGTAGTTAAGTTTGTCATACCTAAGTTATAACCTTTCTTTGGATGGTAATCAAAACCACCTGGCAAAAATGCTACTTGTGTAAAAGGTGAGAAAGCAGAATACTCCCCATCTTGATATCTATATCTAGTAGCAAATCTAGGAAGTTTAAATTGATAAAGTTTTTCTTGAGTATCAAGTCTGTCAACAGCATATTTTAGCTCACCATCACCAGTTCCTACAGTTGGTGGTACACCTACTATATCTGTTATTTTAAACCTAACTCTAGCGTTTTGTTCGTTTAAATTTAATACAGATATAAAATCAACACTTCCGTCAAAACCATTACTTCCGGTGTAAATAATAAATTTTTTAGCGTAAGACGCTAAGTTAGTACCGCTTTCCGCAGTATCTTCACCTAAAGCTATGTCAAAAACGTGAGTTCCATTTGTTTCAACTTTAGGTGACCTCCAATAATAAGGATTTGTAGCGCCCTGAGTCATTATGTCTGAAACTATAATAACTCTAAAACTTCCGCCTGACGCACTTGGTATATCAGAAGTTTTAACTGTAATTCTATAAACGCTAGCATTAGCCGCTAACGCGTTTGTATCCCAAGCTATATCTTGATTAAAATAAAGTTTATCGGCCCCACCACCAACAGCGGACCTTGACATTTTGTCATTTAAATTGTCGTACACCCAATTACTAGCGTTGCTACCAAAACCATCTAAACTGTATCTGTAAGGCAAGCTTCCATTAGTATTTGGATAAATAAAATCACCGTTTTCAGCTTTTTCATCTTGAGTATCGGTAAAAAAATTAGGACCTCCACTGCTTGGGTAGAACACAGGTTGTATTGTAGCTTTTATAGAGTAGTTTGTTATAGGTAGAGATGGCGGCTCGCCATTTTGATCGAACTCTTTAAAAACAACTGTGTCACCAGGTTGCCATTGCAGAGTAAAACCACTATTACCTTCTATATCTGTTTCTATAGCAGTTTTAAACTCGTCTCCAATTTTAAATGTAGAAAAATCATATTCAGCTTGGTTAGATGCAGCGTCGTAGTTATTAAAAGAAGAAGTGTTATTAGATGGAGTGGTAGGCTCTGTTATACGCATAACTCCAGTATACGTGTAAGCTTCATTTCTTTCCGATACAAGCTCTATTTTAGGAGCTATAGATGGGGCTTTTCTTATAACTGTTATATGTTTTTCTTCTATAGGTATTGATGTACCTGTCTTAGGATTTAAAAAAGAAGTGTGAGTAGTTCCATTTATATCGGTACCATCAATACACCTTTGGATGTTTATTTTTTTTGGTTCATTTTTGTTGTCTGTCCAAAATAACATACCATCTATAATGTTTATTCCTGTTATAATATTGTTATCTTGAAACATCAACACATTTCCAGTGTCAACTAAAACTGGAGTTATGAAATTACTTTTAACATTGTATTCTATTATAGCACTATAACCGGCTATTGGCTGTATAGATATATTGTCAATGTTACCCGTAAAACTTTGGTCTCCAGCCTGAATATAAACTCTGTTATAAAAACTTTGGCTAGTAGCATCAGTGTGAGTTCCTAACTCTCTTACAAATTCGTAAGTTTTGTTTTGAGGTGAAAAACTACTAACAGTAAATCTTTTGCCATCTTCATTAGTAGCTGTTACGTTTATGTTTCCACTAACGTAATTACTTACAGTAAAACTAATTCTATACTCCTCGCCATCAATAAGTTTGGCTTCTGGTATACTAGATTGGTTTATTTTTTCGTTTGTAGCTACACTTGAACCTTTTATGTATCCATTGTCCCAACTCCAACCAGCACCTAAAGTCCAAGCACTAGAATCTTCATTAAAACCTCCGTTTGATAATAACTCATTATTTTCAACTATAAAATAATAAACTTTATTATTAGCCTCGTCAGCAACAGAACCAACGCAAACCGCGTTTGACCCTATAAAATTTTGACCAGAAACTAAAGAATTACCCAATATGTTTTGAACAGTACCAACAGCAGATCCCTCTGAAGTTGAAACCTGTATGTTTTCTGCATGTCTATACTCACCGTTAGGAACAAGACGCTCGTCAAGGTCTTTATTCATTTTACCTCCGGTAAACTGATGTTTAATTTCTGGCATATATTAGTGCTTTATCCACTTAGATTTGCCTCTAAGTATTTGAGTTAATTCTTCTAATTTTAAACTTGATAATCTTAGTTTTGCTTTTCTTACCTCTGCAAATTTTTCTTTTTTAAATCTAGGTACTAGTTGTTGGCCGTAAACCGTTGTTGATAATATAGCGTATGCTATACACTTA
>Ga0208303_1000224_pt1 | contig 24128 bp, 37 predicted proteins | sample CB_VirMetaG_2_FD_184537 | JGI IMG/M metagenome (GOLD analysis project Ga0208303, IMG submission 184537) | Freshwater to marine saline gradient viral communities from Chesapeake Bay - CB_1504_2 Viral MetaG (SPAdes) (version 4) | ecosystem: Environmental > Aquatic > Marine > Coastal | place: USA... | reverse complement strand
AAGCCGTTTGGGAAATGGGGCAGAAGGAAATGGCTAAACATATTATGAATATTTGTAAAACCAAAGACGATGAGTAAAGAAGCAACAGAGTTTTTCAGAAAAGAAAGATTAGCCCTTGAACAAGAAGCCAAAAGGGCAAAGGAGCAGAACAAAGCCCTCGAAAAGCAAGTAGGTGTGTTAGAATCAACTTTAGGTTTGTCTAATGATTTACTGAAAGACGTGTTTCACGAAAGGCCGCTAAGACACCCACTACTCACGGTTATTCAAATCGGACATAAACTACTAAAAGAGAAGGGATGAACACGATTGAAAAACTAAACGATTTTGAAAGGCAAATAAAAGAATTGCATAGCTTATTTCACGAGAAAAGGGTGCGCGGTGAATGGTTTGACTTAAACGGAAGCGACCTAAGAAGTATTAGAGAATATTTTAACTGCGAAGAATTATGAACTCAGTATTTTCAGCAACAGTAGAGAAGATAGAAACCCGAAGAGATGGAACTGTTAAAGTGTCTTTGGGAACTCAGATACTAACCGAAGACAGCGAACGAACTTTGTTCTCTTTACGAAGGGCGGGGGAGGGTGTTAAATGCCTTCTCTCTTCTGATCACATCACAACCGAACAAGCAGAAGTGATAAGCGAAACGCCTTTAGAACTTCCAAAGGGTAAAAGTAAAAGCGCAAGACTAAGGGCTGTTATGTTTCGATATTGGGAAGCGAAGTATGGCCTGGTCAAAGACTCCGCGCCATTTCAGAACTTCTATGAGGACAAAATAGAGAGCTTTATTGAACACTACAAAAGCCTACTTGATGAGTTGGATTGATGAATTTTCCAATAAGATGCACATACAAATGAAGCGCGATATATTGGATTCACTTGCAAGTGACGGTATTCAATACGCTTTTGTGCCTCCATTGGTAGATAAACTGCTAAAAATGGGCGCAACAAAAGATAAATCCATTAAAGAGATTAAACGTTTTTTAAATAAAATTAAAGAGTTTAAACCTTTGTTAAGTAAAATTTCCCAAAAATGAATGAGGATGAACTTCAGTAAGGCTAAACAAATACTGAGAGAGGCACAGCTTGAAGATAGAGGGTGGCTATATTGCGAACATTGTGGAAAGACAACCAAAGCACTAGACGCGCATCACATAGTCTACCGATCCGAAAAGCCAAAGCACCCAGAACTAAACAATACCAAAAATTTAATCCTACTTTGTCGAGACTGCCACACTTGGTTTCACGATAAGAAGGACAGACGAGAATCATTAATGTTAAACAGAAACCTTAAACAATTATTTAAATGAGTACAGAAATCGAATTTCCAGAAGGCATCTTTTTCAAAAGAAAGAGAGAGCAAGCACCCGACTTTGTGAAGGGGCATTTGTCTATAAAGGTAGACGAGGCTATTAACTGGCTGCGCGAGAAGGGCAAGGCTGGTGATGAGTGGGTGAATTTAGACCTACTCAATTCAAAGGAAGGGAAACTATACTTGAAGGTGGACACATGGAAGCCTAGCGAGACTATTGTTGAATCTAAAAACTCAAACGATGAGAGCGACGACCTCCCCTTTTAAGAAAACAAGAGTAGAAGAACTGCCAGCCGAGTCGCTGGTAGTTATGAGGGCTTGCGCTGAAACATTCGGCACAAGCATTGAAGAAATGAGAGGACGAGTAAGGAATAGAAATATTGCAGACGCGCGACACGCATACGCTTACCTCATATCTAAAATCTACCCCCGATTCTCTTCAATAGAAATAGGGGCTTCAATTAACAGAGATCATTCGACTATCTTACACGCGAGGAAAACAGCTAAATCAAGGCTCGAAAGACTCAACGGAAAGATGGTAGACCCTGACTTTACTAACAAGGTTAGTAAGGCGAGTATGATGTTATCGAAAGACGATAGCCATGAAGTTAGTGAGGGTTTTAACATCGCTGCTGAAGTCGAGAAAAGGCAGAAGCTAATGGATTTGAGAGAGCGCATTGAATATCGTATTCTCTTATCCGGTCAGAAAATCAAAAACGCAATAGAACTAACAGCATGAACTACCATAACACAACGAATGAAGGTGGGGAACAATTAGAAGCCTTCAAAGAGAAAGCCAAAACGCAAGACCAGGAAGTACTTAGGTTTATAAAGGATCAGTTTGTATGCTCTCCTTCCTACGTTTGGAAGATGCTATACCATCAAAGCGTTCCATTGACCTCTGTACGCAGGGCAATCACAAACCTGACTAAGGAGGGTAAGCTAATGAAAACGCAATCGAAAGCCGTTGGCCCTTATGGCCGTCCTGAATATTGCTGGAAGTATTGCGAACTTAAAACGAAAAACTGATGGCTGAAGGAAAAATATACAATCCTGAAAAGAATGTCTACGATGCTTCGTTAGAAAGAATAGAATACATCTTTAATAACTTCGAAAGAATATACCTTTCTTTCTCTGGTGGTAAGGATTCAGGCGTGATGCTTAACCTAGTGCTTAAATACATGAGGGATAATGGTATTACAAAAAAAATTGGGTTAATGACTCTAGATAACGAGGCGAATTATACCTACTCCTTAGATTTTATGCATTCTATTGTTAGGAAAAACCTAGACCTCCTAGATGTTTATTGGTGCTGCCTACCAGTCACGCTGCCATGTACTGTTAGTTCATACGCAACGGATTGGCAATGTTGGGGCGTTAAGGATGAGGAAAAGTGGATTCGACCCATGCCAAAGGATGAATACATAGTCAATATAGAAAACCATCCATTCGATTTCTTTAGGGAGGATATGAACTATGATGAGTTTTGGGATGGCTTCGGTGAGTGGTACGCGAATGGTGAGAGTTGTTGTTGCATGATTGGAATTAGAACGGATGAAAGTCTAAACAGATTCCGATCAATAATGAACAAGCGTAAAGGAATGTTGGACGGCCATTGTTGGACAAAGAAAAACTCCAAAAACGTATATAATTGCTACCCTATATATGATTGGAGGACTGAAGATATTTGGACGGCAAACGCTAAGTTTGATTGGGAATACAATGAACTATACGATATTTTTTGGAAAGCAGGTTTGACAGTGGCGCAGATGAGAGTGGCAAGCCCGTTTATGAGTGAATCAAAGTCTAGCCTTAACCTTTACAGGGTTATTGATGGTGGTGTTTGGGCTAGGCTATGCGCTCGGGTGGCGGGTGCTAATTTCATAGCCCACTACGGTAAACAATTAACGTATCGTAGTTTTAAGTTACCAGAGGGTCATACTTGGAAAACCTTTACAAAATTTCTTCTAGACACACTTCCAGGAGAATCTGGTGAAAATTTTAAGATGCGCTTTATTCAGTCGCTTAAATATTGGTGGCGAGTAGGGCGCGGACTGTCGGATGAGGTAATAAATGATTTAAGGGATAACGGAATATCTTTTACCTTAGGTGAAAAAACAAGGCATGGTAACAAGGATAAAACTTGTGTCAGAATGATACCTCCAGATCATTTAGATATGTTAAAGTGCCATAATTCAGAGGTTACAAGCTGGAAAAGGTTTGCGGTTACAATACTTAAAAATGACCACACTTGTAAATATTTAGGCCTTTCACCTACTGCAAGTCAAGCTGTTAGACAAAAGCAAATACAAGAAAAATACAAAACGTTATGATGGTAATAAAGAAAAAAGACCTACTAAGAACGGAAAGAGATGTTTCCTTTGTTGGTGGGCAGAGTATTCGATTCCTTATAAAGGATGATGGAATGGGGTTCTCTTTTCATGAGACAATAATACCTAAAGGTGGCCCGTATCATTGGCACTACAAAAAACATTTAGAAAGTTGCTATTGCGTAAAGGGGCTTGGGCTTCTTACAAATCTTGAAAGCGGTGAGGTGCACCCAATAGAAGAAGGCACGATATACGTCTTGGATCACCATGACAATCACCTGTTTGAGGCGTTGAAGGACACAGTTTTAATTTCAGTATTTAACCCGCCATTGAATGGTAAAGAAACACATAAAGAAGATGGAAGTTATGAGTAAAGATTTTAAGTCACCCGTATATAACGTAATAGCTGTTCCAATAGAAAAGGTTACGGCAAATGACTACAACCCAAATGCTGTCGCACCTCCAGAGATGGAATTGTTGGAAACCTCTATTTGGGAGGACGGCTACACACAACCAGTCGTTACTGTTTACGACAAAGAGAACGATTCTTACATTGTTGTTGATGGATTTCACCGTTATTTAACTTGCAAAAACTCAAAGAGGATATATGAACGGGAGGGCGGTATTTTGCCGTGCGTTGTTTTAGATAAGGAGATTAGTGACAGAATGGCCTCCACTATACGACATAACAGGGCTAGAGGTTCTCATAACATTGAGTTGATGAGTACAATAGTTACTGAACTAGTCGAGATGGGTAAGGGTGATCGCTGGATATGTCAACACATAGGCATGAGTCCCGACGAGCTACTTAGAATGAAACAAATTACCGGATTAGCTTCTCTATTTCAGAATAAAGACTTTTCAGATAGTTGGGATGCAGCGAGTGTATAAGCCATACTATAAATGGGAGTGTTATAATAGCGGGATGTATAAGCGGGTGAGGCATCATAAGGTTGAGCCCGCATTAGAATTTATGCTTGACTCTGATAGCTTCCATAGAGCAATGAAGGTTGTTGTTAATTCCTGGCCCGTTACAATGTCAGATAAGCTAACAAACCACAACTTAAATAGGATTGCGTTCATTGGTCAAGCTGCTTGTTGTTATGCTAAGGGGCTACGGGCTGTTGAGGTAAAAGCCGCGTGGGGTTTAATGCCCAATCATAAAAGAATATTATCAAATAACTTTGCATTAAATATTTTGAAGACATGGGAACAAGAGAAAAAGTTGGCAGATATATCGAGCTGTGGGAGAATAGGTGTTATAGGCGGGGTATACCAGATGAAGCTCCCGTTGAAATACATGACCTAGTTCCTTCATACAAAAGAATTGCTTTAGCTTTATTAAACAATGATGTTGGGTTAGTTGATTTAGGCTATAAAGCCAAGAAGTCAAAGTATTACGACGAAATAAAATACAATGAATTGAAAAAAACGAAGAACATTCAACTAAGATTATTTTAATGGCTAAGAGATTCATTGACACGGACTTTTTCAAGTCTCCTTTTGTCGGGGAGTTGTCGGCTGATTGCAAGCTGTTGTACGTTTTTATAATTTGCGACTGCGACTATGCTGGCGTTTGGACTCCGAACTTTCAGGTGGCTTCTATTTACTTGGGACGTCCATTTACTGAGACTGATTTTAGGGAATGTTTCAAAGGTAAGTTCGTGGAAATTTCGCGCGGCAAATTCTTCTTTTCTGATTTTATAGAGCATCAATATCCAAGTGGTTTAAGTGAGTCGAACAGATCGCACACCGGAATTATCAAACTTTTGAAAAAACATAATCTTTGGAATGATGAAAATAAGCCCCTTATAAGCCCCTTACAAGGGTCTAAGGAAAAGGAAGAGGATAAGGAAATGGAAATGGATAAGGAAATGGAAGAGGAAAAAGAAGAAAAAGCAAAAATTGAACTTTGGCCGAGCTTTGAAGACTTCTGGGATTTGTACGATAAGAAAATTGGAAGACCGAAAGCAGAAAGCAAATGGGATAAGCTGAAGCAAAAAACAAAAGAGGAAATTATGTCTTACCTTCCGGCTTATGTTTCATCTACCGAACGAGATAACAAGAAATACAGAAAGAACCCGACAACATTTTTAAATAATCAATCCTGGAAAGATGAAATTATCGAAGACCGAAAAGCAACTCCAAAAGATAGACGCGAGAACCTTACCAACCTTCTCCACCAGCGTGGACATATCCCAAGCAATGTCTAGCCCGAACCAATTGAGCAAAATGAAGCGCGAAGGCGTGGGCGTTATCTGGGTTGTTGGGATGCTTAATGAACTTAGCGCATACATTCGCTTTGATCTTACCGACGAGCAAATTATTCAAACCGCAGAAATGATAGTTCAAGAGTTTTGGTATTTGAAAGCTGAGGAATTGGTATTGATTTTCAAGAACGGGATGAAGTCGAAAATGTTTGGCGGTTTCAATTTTCAGGTTTTCGCGGAATGGGTGCTAAATTATGAGCAAGGCAAAATAAACGCCTTAGAAGCCTCGCACCTATCAAACAAGGGTAAGTATCACATTGACGCAGAACGTACAGCAGAAGCAGCGAAAATAAGCGAGGCGGCTATTGATTGGGCAAGTCAACAAAAAGCAATTCAAAACCTGAAGAAATGAACAACCAACAACACAGCGACCTAGTACGGCAGATACAAAAACTGCGGAGGAATTACCCAATGGGTGAGGATATGACCTACTTCAGGTCTTTAGCAGGACCTACAACGATGCGGTGGACTATCTCAATACTTGAAACAGAAGCCGATCACGGCTATCCTGGAACACTAGGCGCGAGTGTATTCGCTCAAATGGTGAAACTTATGGATTCTGTGTATTTACAGAAAGACGGACAAATGATGTACGCGGATGTTCACAGCTTCAACAGGAGGAAGGACGATATGATTAACAACCTTCTATTTAGGATTAGGCGTGATTTGCCAGACTATCTGCACGATACTTGGGATAACTACCTACAAGACGTAAGAACGCACAGCCCTTCTATTAAATGGCTTTCTGAAAGATACCCTGAGTTTTGGGAAGAAAAATTTTACAGGGGTAGGGCCAACTATTTAAAGTCATAAGAATAACAGAAACAAAATGAGAATAAGCAAGGAATACAAAAAGACATTAGAAGAACACCACCAAAGTAACCCTAAATGGGGTACGACTGCGGGGCGGTTTATTCATTCAGTTGAAACGCTAACTAAAAACCATTTTTGTTTCGATGGCTTAGACTACGGATGCGGGAAGGGTGCTTTAGTGAAAGGGTACAAAGGGCAAACGCGGTTTACTGAGTACGATCCAGGAATACAAGGCAAGGACCAACTACCACAAAATCAGTTCGACATTGTAACGTGCATAGACGTACTAGAACACATTGAACCCTCCTGCGTGAACGATGTTCTTGATGAGGTTATTGGAAAAGGTAAAAAAGTTGTATTCTTGGTTATCAGCACCCGACCAGCAATAGAGAAGTTGAAGGATGGACGCAACGCCCACTTGATAATTGAAGATGCTGAATGGTGGTTGAAGAAGATAAGAAGGAGAACGGACGGGGCTGTTATGGAGTCGTTCAACAATCAGGAATTAATAGTAACCATATACAAACAGAAGGAATGAAGCCTAGAGTACTTTGTAAATTCGGGATTAAGTCGGGTGTAGACTATCACAGAATAGCGCGACCCATTAGACACTTAGAGGAAAAGGGATTGATTGAGGCAAGATACTGGCACAAAGGCTCTGAGAATATTTCGGAAACGGGAATGCCTAAAGACGATTTAGAGTGGGCTACGCATTTTTTCTTTTCAAGACAGCCGGGCGTCAATGTTCCCGTGTTCGCCTTCTTCACCCTGCTCAAACATTTTGGCGTTAGGGTCGTAGTTGACCAGGATGACAGCTTTAACCTTCCGGAATGGCACACCTCCAAGAAAGCGTATGACGATGGCTATGTAGATAGGATGATAGACTCCACCAAGTTAGCCGATGAGGTGTGGACAACCAATGAAACCCTCGCAGAAGAACTAAAGGTGTACAATTCCAACGTTCATATTATCCCTAACTCGATAGCACACACCGATCCTCAATGGAAATTCCCAAAATCTAAGGGTAAAAAGGGTTTAAGGTTTGGCTATCTAGGCGCACAGCATCACCTTAGAGACTTAGAATGGTCAGGTATTGACCTGAGTGACTTAGAAGGCTACTCGACAGGGGGTAAAGCAAGCGACTATGAAGCCTATGGGGACGCTTTGAACGCGAAGTATCACATCGACTCCATGAGTCCACACGACTACGGGAAGATGTATAGTGTTTTGGATGTTTCGCTTGTGCCTTTAGAGCCTACACCTTTCGCGGCTTGTAAGTCCAACCTGAAATTATTGGAAGCGGGCTTCTCAAAGACTGCGGCTATCTGCACAAATACCCCGCCCTATGGTGAGTTCGCGGATTGCGTTGTATATGTAGAGCCTGGAGACGATTGGAACGAGGTTATAAGGTCAATGACAAAGCGCGATGTAAAGCGGAGAGCTTTAGCCCTGAATAAAGCCGTTCAGGTTTATTCTATGGACGCTATAAATGAGTTGAGATTGGACAGGCTGATAGGAAAGTAAAAGTATCGAATAACAGAAGAAAAAGCTGGATAAGGCTACTCGAGTGATCCGAGAAAGTTAGGCGATAGGTTGTTAATCTCAGCCTCTAGCCTCCCGATTCTTTTGTTAGCTTCTTTCTTCTCCTTTTCCGTAGAGTCTGTTCCTAGATTTGCGGAAATTACAGACATCTTGTGAAGCCTCCTGTCAATGAGTTTCCTGACTTTCGCGTCCGTGTAATACAATGCAACTCCTTCAATCATAAGTCCATAAGTAAGTTAATAGGCGTTCGGCCCTCATTAAGAACAACAACGCAGCCAATAGCGGGTTTCTTCCCTCTCTTAGCGTAGGCCATAGCGTAGGAATTGTGGTTTATTCCGCAGCCCACCTGAGTTCCGAAGACTTTAAATTTCTGACCAACAACCCACTCAGTATATGCCTGAGTGTGTAGGTGTCCTTGTACCGTACTCATCATATCGCTTTTGCATTTCGTTCTAGCTGTTCCCGCCTCACCGTGAATGTACTGCACATCGTCGATAACTAGCCTGTCTACAAAATCCCATTGAGGAACTTCCAGCACATCTTTGTATTCTCTTATCCATTTGGTAGGAACTGCGGAGGTCTGAGCCTTGCGCATGATTATCCTGTCATGATTTCCAATAATAACCGTAGCAACCGGGAAGGCATCGCGCCACCTTGCTATCTTCTTAATCGCAAAGTCTAGTTCATCTGCACCCCCAAGACCGTTCGCGTCTGTCTCATGGTATGAACTAAAATGGTTGTCGATCACATCGCCAATAAATACGATTCTATTGCAGTTGAACTTCTCTTTTTGCTCTATGCAGAAGTCTAAATATCCATCCAGGCAGAAAGGTTCGTGCAAGTCTCCTATTACTAGGACTCTGTTGGACTCATCTTTTAGGCTTCCCACAAGCCAGTTGAGTCCTTTGCTTAATCTCGGTCTACTCATCCTATTAGTTTTTATTTTCTCATCGCGTCAATGGCTTGCTTGATGTTAACGCCTTCATCTTTCTTCTGTGAACCTCTTGAACTTCCAAAAAAGAAGTTGATTATAGTGGCTACAATAGTACCCAGAAGAAACCCGAGAACGGTGTCGGCCATCTTAGGGTTGACAACCTCCGAAAAAGTTGCCATGAACAAATAAGTTGAACCTACCACGCTCCAAAAGATAGCGAGATAGTAAACAAAACGCTTCGAGAAAGTGTCTTCCTGTTGAAGCGCGGCTATTTGCATATTCCTTGCGCTCTTGGTGTCCTCCAAGTAAGCCCTCTCAATGTCTGCTTGTAGCTGTTTGGACTCTTGGGCTACCTTGTGTTCCAATTCCTTCAGCTTTAGCTTAAAAGCGTCCTTCTCGTCTTTGGTTTGGATGAAGGTGTCTGCTACCTCCGAGACTTGCTTAATAATCCCGCCGCCTGCACCGCCTAAAAACTCTCCTACTTTACCCAAAAAACCACTCATAACTCAAAATGTTTGTAGCGAGTTCGGCCATTGACCCTATACGCTGTTAATACTTCGCCTCTATTCTTACCCTCTTTGTATGATACATGAACCCAATCTGGCTGGCGTTCGTTGCCATATTCCCAGATTAATTGATCAAAGTCTAAGTTGTCTTTAATGAAATGAAATAAATCTCTATTGTTCACGCCCGTTTTGTCGCCGTCGATGTCAAAGGCTTGCCCCTTGCAATGCTGAGAGGATGAAGCACCGCCGATGGCCTCGTTCAATTCCCCGCTTCTATATCCGGAAGACAAAGCAAGAGGGCCGAACTTATCCCTACAAGGCTGAAAGATGAAATGTGCGAGGCGTTTAAGGTTTAAAAGGTGTTCACCTAAAGGAACGTTATCTATGCCCCTACGCGTTGCCGTTTGGCTTTTAATAGCCTCCGATAAACTTAGGTTTTTGCTAAGTTGCATACTGCTATATGTATAAAGGTGAAAAGTTTACAATTCTGGATTCTTCCGGTAGAAGGCTTGAATACTTTTGTCGTACTCGTCGAACTTAGATAGCATTCTATTCATGCCGACCTCTAGGCTGTCCATTTTAGTCTGCACGATGGCGAGCAATTCCATCGCCCGCTTACGGTCCGGTTCGTTTTGGTCGAGGTATGTCTCAACGCTTTTAATCCTATCGTCGAACCTGGTTAGCTTTGAATCGTAGTTGTTTAGTATTTCCAACTTTAGCCCGTCAATCTTCGCCGCTAAGTGGGTGTCCATTCCGGAAAGACTGCTTTGCATCACCGCCAAAGCCTCATTTCTAATAGCGTCCTTTTCATCGTTGATGTCTAAGCGGGTTGTAAGTTTATCAATCTCCTTTCCGTGCTGCTGGATGGACCAACGAGCGTAGGCAATAGATAAAACTAAAGCACTAGCCCCGCCGCCTATTGTGCTGATCATTTCTTCCATCTTCTATCTTCTTCTTTTTAATGTATCTGTCTAGTAACTTTTCCCGAGTGAACCGATCCTTTCTTTTTACCCTAGCCATATAGTCGATGAATGGTTTGAATGTCGAGGGGTTATGTCTTCCTCCGTGTTTGTAGAGTACTCAGGGAACAACTCATTGTGGTTGCATAGGTAGTCGATAAGCCTTTGTTTGTAGAACTCCGCTTTTTGTCGGGCTTTCTGTGCTAGGCTGTTGACCTCTGAGCTATCTAAAGCCGTTGCGCCTTCAGGGCTTTTTCGTGTAATCCCGCCGTTGCCGATTCTAACACCCCAAAAGGGGAGCGCGTCGGCTACCGTCTGCCAAGCTAAATAAGGCGCGACCCATGTATTAACGAGCGTGGCATAATTACCCGCCAGAGAGCTTGCAGCGATGTCTGAAGAGCATTTATTGTATAGGTCTGTTCCTAGTTCTGGTTGAACATACACGTCTTGAACGCTTCTAACGCTGTTTTGTATCTTCTCAGGGTCTATGTCTGTGGATATGTGGGTAGTCGTTTTAAGATACTCCGTGCTTATCCAAATGGCTACGCTCATTATCTGTTGGGTTTAGGGTTTACTTTGGCCTCATCGCCTGCGCGTCTTACGCTTGGGGTGTCGCCAACTCTTTTGTCGTTCTGATCGTTCAAAGGCTTTGAAGGGTCTTTTGAAGGAGGTAAAAACTTTCCGTCCTTTCGTTTACGGAAGTAAATTAATCGCTTCCAATAATGCCGACAACCATACGAGCCTTTGAACTTGAATATTGAATAAGTACCGAACTCGCCGTTCTCATTACTGAAACTCATTTGGTCTATGTCTTCCTTTCTGAACCTTCGAGCTGTTCTTTTTTGATAGTTTATAATTCTTCTGCAAAAGTCTCTTGAAGTACTTATGATGTCGCGCCCATCGCCAGAGGTGTACTCGTACAAAATCTTATATAACCCCTTGTCATGGGTGCTTTTATCTGTGGGCTTGGCTGAGATAGAAAGCTCAAATTTAGACTCGTCTAAATCTTCCACAGGCTCGAAGCCTAAAAGCTCCCACCCGTCAGTCTCTAGTTCTTCAATGCTTTCACCTAAAGACTCCAAATGCTCTAAGACTTTTTCAACTATCTCACTCGGTATCTGCTCCGCTTTCTTCATCGAACCACGCTTTAGGTTTGCTTGTTTTTATTTCTATCGACTGACCCGCGAAGGCTAGGACCTTATTAATGTTCTCAGACAAAAAAGCCTGCTTTGGCATTATAACCGTTTCCTCATAAAGTAGGAAGCTCTGTTTAATCTCGTCAGCGTTTGAGCCGAAGCCATCACCGCCCCGAATACCAAACAGAAGTGGCGAAGTAACGCGATGGCCTGCTAAAATCTTCCTTGTAACTTCCTCGCTTAAAAAGGTGTACTTCTTATCCGCGTCAGAGTCTGGCAATACGTCAACTTCTAGTGAGTCGTCTCCGCTTTCTGAGAACGTCAACATCAGGGTCGAGCCACCAGAGCCGCCAAATTTCTTTTTAATCTTATTCTCTAGCTGCCTTTGCGCTTCGGGGTCTGGAATACCGTTCCTGAACTTGAACACCATTGAAGGCGTGAGGCCGTTTTTAGCGTTGTTCAAATGGAAGTTGGCTATTTCCTTGTCTAATTCTATGTAAGAGATAGAGCCCTGATAGTCAACAGGGCTGAAATAATAGAACCCCGACTTATAAGGGCGCATGAATTGTATTTGTGATCGTTCCGCGTTCTCACCCTTTGCCTTTTGTGGGTCGAATGAGCAGTATTCTACGGGCTTGTTCTTCCTCGTGTCGCTCCAATCGGCAGAAACCCAGTACGAATGTATCTTTCCACGCTCGTCCATCTTAGAGGGGCGCACGTTTTGAACGGGTAGGTGTTTAATCTTCACCACTTTCTCCCCCTTACTATCCCATATAACATTTACGGCCACATTCCCAAGAGCGTACATATCCCACGCCATGCGCCGCAAGTCTTCTTGCTCTAGCTCCTTAATCGGGTTAAAGCCCTCGCCAAATATTAGGTCTGTTGTACCCTTTACAATGGCTGAATGGATAGAGCTTGAATTGATTAAGTCGGTTAAGTATTCATAGTAGTTGTTTTCCTCACCATATTGAACCCAACGCCTAGAAGATACCTCTACCACTTCCGGAAGTTGGTAGGCTGCTAAGTTGATAGCACTTACATTACTGATTGATGACATAGGTTTCTTCGTTTGAATTTTCTATATATGTGATCTGAGCCGTTCCGCTTACCTTCGCTCTCCCCTTCTCCAATACACCCACGATACTTGCGTCCGTTGGGTCTGTGTTCACCGCGCTAGACTGCTCATAAACTGTATAGTCATAGTATGCGTTCAGCGTGGCAAAAGTGGTGGAAGGGATAACAACTAAATCGTAGGTCCTAGAGTTAGTACCCCCGTATGTTGTAACGCTTGTGGCTATCGCTGTTTGCACCGTTTCTGCTCCGTGCTTAAAAACGAATAGAACGTAGTTAGCTGGCAGGTTGGTCGCCCTCTCCGTTAGCGTTAGCACTACCGAGTTCGCCTGTCCGCTTGTCAGGTTTATCATAGAAGTATTTTTTTCTTATTTGTGGGTATAGTCCTAGTATTTCTGCCTCTGTTTGTTCGCCTAAAGGCTTAGACAATCCGTTCACTATTAACCCCTTGAATTTCTTGCGTACCGTCCACATACTCTTATATGTATTTTCTAAAAAAAGCAACAAAAAAGCCCCCAGAAGGAGGCTTAATTGCTTGAAGGATGAGTCGAGAATTATCCTGCTGTAACCGTTACAGTACTTGTAAGGTTGTCAAATGGGTAAGCAGTAGCACTTGTACCCGCAGTCGCTTTCAAGAAGTTCGCTGGAACTTTCTCTTTTGCTGTGAAGGTATAGCGATAACCGCTAAAATCTCCTTTTGCTTGTCCTGTTTCTAAGCCGCCTCCTGTTGCATCGCAACCTTGAAGTAAGCCCATTACAAGCAAATTGTCGTTGTTGTCCAATATGATGATATGTGGACGGCCATAGGCCATAATTTTCAGCTCCTTATGGTCTTCTTTGGACAACTTAGGGAAGGAAACCTCTAGGGTTTGCTCCCAAAACGTTGTACCATTTTCGGGTGTAGATTGAACAGCCTCAGTATAAGAGGCATTTCCGTCTTTTAGGTCGTACTCATAGACTGTTACAGCCCCTAAGTCGTCCACCATGTCGGTATCTGTTACATCGTACCCTAAAGAGAAACCGCCGTAATTCGCAAAATAGAGTTTGCGAAGTCCAGCAACCTGATCCTTACACGCTACGGCTCTACCGAGTGTTAAGTTACAGGCCATAATTACGCGTTAATGTATACGATTTCTGAACCGATACCGTACTGTACACCCGCAGATGCTCGCATAACGTATCGTATATTTTGGTCTCCTAGAGTCTCTGCCGTGTCGATAACTTTAACCTCGTTCATATCGTCGAGTAAGTTAGTACCGAACCAAAGGTTTGTTTGTTCTGCGATGGCTAGTTTGTTAACAGACATGCCAGGACATTCTACAATCTGGATACCAGCGTAGCTCAAAACAGGAATCTCACCGTTAAAGATGTTTACACCTCCATGAGAGTTGGCCATTAGGAACTGCTTGTAGTACCATAATGAACGAGTGTTCATGTAAATTCTCAAGTCAGAAGAACCTAGAATTGTTACAGGAATATTGTCAATCGCTGTGTTCAAGGCGTCATCAATGGTTGAAGCTGAGAAAGCAGCCGCAGTAGCGTCTACTACATCCGAGTCAGCAGCCCATAGAGTTTCGAATCCGCTGAACTGTCCAGCAGTTGCGTCGATACCCGTCCAGATGTTGTTCTCGATTGCTTCTCCTGTTCGGCTAGTAAGTCTGTCAATAAAATACTGGTTGAAGGTAGAAGGAGCGTTTTCGTTGTGTGCAGAAGCACCCATAGAAACTGCGTCCCAATCGTCCAAAAAGTCTTGTTTGCAAACGGTTTTGTTGATTTGAAAAGATTCTACACTTAGTACACGCTCGGTAATTGTAACGTCCCCTGCGCTAGTATAGTCGCAAGTAGCATCTGCAAGGGCTACGCTGTCCGCGCCTTTCTTTACTACTAGTTTTTTCTTTACGTTTGGTTTAACCGTCATCCCGTCTAGAGATTTCGGAGAGAGAAGTGCTGCGGCAACGTATTCGCCTGCGGCCTCCCCTGCATAGGTTGAAGTAACTGAATCAGCCATGATTAATTTTTATAATTTTCTTTTATGTATATTGAACGCTCAGTCTGAGACATTGCCGACCAATTAGAAGGCTTGCTTAGATTCGCGCTGGATTTTTCTTTTGAAAGTACGATGGCTTCAGCCTCTGCTTGCGCATCTTCTTTGGCTTCGTCTTCTTTCGTTTCTTCTGAAAGCTCTACAACCTCTGGCGTTAATGCTGCCAACTGTTCTTTGTGTGATTGTAGCTCAGTCATAATATTTTCAAGGAATCCCATGACACCAACGATCTGCTCTTTCAAGTCTTCGGTGTTTGACATTTCTTCTTCAGGGGCTTCTTCTTCAACTGCCTCATAGCTTGCAACTGTGCCAGCTTCTTCGACTGTTAAAGTAAAACCGTCTTCGGTGGTGTACGTTCCTGGTTCAAGCGGCATAGTTTCGCCATCTTCTACCAAAAACACATCGACTCCTTCAGCAAACTCATCTGCCTGAGTTCCGATAATAGAGCCGTCTTCTAGCTTGGCTTCTGCCATTAGCTTGATTTCCTCGCCAAAGACCAGTTTTTTCAGCTTAGAAAACGAGTCTTTGAGTTTTTCGATGTTGTTTGTTTCCATGTGCTTATATGTATCTATATGAAGGCGTTACAAAAAAAGCGTGTAAGTGCCTGATTTTTAGACTTGTCTAAACTATTTTTTAGACTCCTCTAATTTTTTAATGAGCGCATCCATTTCAGTAGCTAAGTCAAACACCTTTGAAGCCTTAATCTTGTCCGCGAAATAGCCCTCGATAGAAAAGCCCTTAACCTCTCCGCTTTTAATCTTAGCCCATAGTTCGTCCGAATGAACCTTTAGAGATACCATCCACCATCCTTCTTTTGGCTCAAAGCCGTAAGCCCTAGATTTATCCATATCCGGAAAGTCTACTATCCAGGACTCGAAAAGAGAAAGGCCGCCCACCTTGTTCTCATGCTCGTATGTATAGTTGTGGTGGTTGTTCTTTTGTAGGTAAAGCTCCGACACCCTCCTAATGGTTTCCTTTGAAAAGTGTGCGTAGTATTCTTCACCCGTTTCCTGATCCATTCTGTAAATCTGTTTGTTCGGAATCAGGGCAGGGCCGACAAGTAGTTTTTTCTCATCGTCTGCTTTAGCGAATACATATTTGTTCTTTTCCTGAGATAGGAATACGAAGTTTTGTTCGATGGCTGGATATTCAACTAAGGAAATGGCATCAACTCCGTATAGGTCTTCCCCTTCGTCTAGTATTAATTCTGTGATTTTTGTCATGGCGTGTGTGTGTTCTTATATGTACTTTGAGGCGTTTCGTTGTATAAGTCCAAAATGTTTCTTACTTTAACTAAAGCTAGATAACTGATTCTCGTTTTATTGCCGCGTCTAGCTCTTGCTTACTACTAACGTCTTTCGATAGTACATAGGTTTTAGTTATCATTGAATCGCCACTACCTTCGTTTTCGGTGTCTATGTCGATTCCCCTTGCCGCGTTTGATTGATTTTGTGGCCCTGAAGGAATTGAAGGCGCACTAAGTGATGGAGCAGATGGCCCTTTTGCTTGGTTTAGTATCTGTTTAGCCTGAACAAATGCCCCTAAAGTGGAAGCAATCGCCCCCGCTATTAATATAGGAGCTGTAAATGGTGCGGCTGGCCCTGTTGCTAGTGCTGCTGCTTGCGCCCCCGCAATAGCCGAACTTATAGAGCGTGCCGTATCAATAGCTAACTGCGCGATAGCTATGCCCTTCTGAAACTTTTCAGCCTTTTCAGCGTTTTTAAAGCTCAATGTAGCAAGAGACCCAAGCCCTGCAACAGCTGAAGATGCAATACTTAATTTTGCCTGCCTCTCCGCTTCCATTCTTTCAATCTCGGATAGGCTCGCTCTTTCGTTCCTCGCCTCTTCCTCATCCCTCCACGCTTGTTTAATATTGGACTCCTTTTCTAAGTATTCCAACATAATATCGGAATCCTCTTGCCCGTTAAGCCTCGCAAGTTCTTTGGTCTTTTCGTACCACAACTCCAATTCAATCAACTCCTGCTCCCTAGCTGTTCGTCCATAGGTTGCAAGCTCCGCAGTAACCCCTCTCTGCTCTAAGATTAAGGCGTTGATGTTTGTGAGCTGCTCCGAGCGTTGGCCTGCAATCCTTTCTTCAAGCTCTGCCTGACCAGCTAACGCTTCGTTGACCCTCACCATGCTTTCAACGTTGTTGCCGTTCATTTGCGCGTTCATTTGCGCGGCTCTTATTCTTAGGTCAACTAGCTTCTGCTCTTCCGCCAACTGACTTTCTAGGATTAACCCTAGCGCATCATTAGCGGCCTTCCTTTCCGCAAATGTCTTGCTGACATCATCACGAATCTGTCTTTGTAGTTCCGCGTCCTTTTGGTAGCCCAACTGAATAAGTTGTTGCTGGCTTTCCATTATTTTGAGCTGGTTCTCTAGGTCTGTAAAACTAGAAGCCGTCTTAATAACCTCGCTCGCGTATTTTGAAATGGCTACGGATGCTGTGTTTATTACAGTAGTGATCTTGCCAACCGAATCGTCTACACCTGTTAGAACGTCCACCATCTCTACGCCTGCTGATTTTACTGACTCGAACGCGCCTGAAAAGTCGCCCTTGAACAACTTAACAAGAGCGCGGCCTAAATATCCGTAAACCTCCAAAGCCGACTTAAAACGCTCAATAATATTCTCCTTTATTGCATTTCCTAAACTCTTCAAGGATGCTAGAGGGTTGTCAAATATCTTTTTAAACCAATCAGCCACAGGGCCAACGGAGTCGCCTATAAAGTTCACGAAGTCGCCAAATATTATGCTTAACGCGGTCATTGCCGTAGACATACCATCTACGAACTTCTGATTTGAATTAAACGCCTCTGAGAGCTTCGCAAGGGCCGCAATGACTAAACCGATACCAGCACCCTTCAAAGCTGTTCCAATCGCAGAAACGCCCTTTCCTATCTTGCCGACTTGCTGCTCTGTCTTTTTAGATGTCTTGCCTAATTCGTCAACCTTCGAACTTAGTTCATCTACTGACTTAAGCGCGTTGTCTAACTTTACATCTAACTCTAGTTGTACTTTTTCAGCCATTTTCTATTTCTAAAATTGAATAAGCCCGATTTAATGGCCTTCTTAATGTTGTTTGGGTAATACGCAAAGCCGCCCCGCGCTATAAATTCCTCTTTTGACTCCACCCTTTTAGATGTATTAAAGTCGTTATTCGCCTTTATAACCTCTGAAATTAAATTAGACATATTCCCTGTATTCAAATAGTTCAACTGTGATGTGCCAGCTTGTTACGGCTGCATAAGCTCCGGTATTAACCTCTACTGCTATAGCCTCGTTAGTAGTGTCTGCGCTTGTTCTTACTTGCAGAGCCGCTAACGCTCCATCGGCTTCAGCGTTTATCGTTGAGCCTGAAACCATAGTAACACTTCCTCCGGTTGCTCGTCTAAAAGCTGAATGGTATATAATACCCGTTGCTACATTTCCTACCTCGTCATAAGCCACCGCGTTAAGGACTACCGAAATACCAGAACCCTCGTCCATTGTTATATGTTTGTCCGTGTCTTGGGCTGGGTGTATCTGTGTCCATCCCGAAGTTGAAGTAGCTATATCTTCAAATAGCAACATCCTAGAATACTGACTGCGGTCTGAAGTAGTACCCCAACCATGCACAAACTCACCCTCTCTTATAGCGTGCGCATTCTTGCCGAATACTGCCACGTTTGAGATGTCAGCCCTTTCCGTAGTGCTGCCTATTAGGTTACTTTCACCTACCGCCAAAGAGTTGGAAGTATCTAGTCCGGCAGTATTTGAGTCGCCTTGTATTATCGTATTCTTTGACCCGCTTCCTATTGTGTTGTCTGAACCCGTTGCGCTTGACGCTCTAGCGTCCATAGCAAAATTACCCCCGCCCTGTAAGTTGTTACCATACCCTGTATTCAGGTTGCTATCTTGCAGAATCGAGTCAACGGGTGCGTTCATCGTAGGCGAGCCAGGTTCTCTCCACCAACATTCATCGTCTAAAAAGACAAAGCCCGCATCGTTGCAACATCTTCTGTTAGGAGTAGCTGCGCCACCATCTGTGGGATCTATAAAGCTAATCGTACCATCTTCGTTCATCGTGTCAGGAACTACCGAACAGTCAAACACACCTATATCAATAACCTTAATAAGCTCGCAGCGCGTTAAACTATCCTTGCCAACCGTATAGCCTGAGGCTTTGTTTAGTCGGTACATAGCATCCCTTACCCATATCTTATCCCTGAAGTCTAGCTCGTTAATGTCCTTTGCCGTCAGTTTGAAGTTCCCCACCAACATTCGAGCATCCTTATTATACATCTGGTTTATGTACTTCGCCCAGAACTTATTATAGGCATTTTCTTTGGTTAGCGTTGTAACGGTTGCATCCCTTGAATAAGGCGAAGAGTATCCCCATGAAAGGTCTATATCTCCGTCCGTGCTTCTGTGGTTTTCGTAATGAGTACAGAAAGGCCATGATCTAGTAGTTGTGATAACAGCAGGTGAGCCGTCTTCTATAAAGTTGTAACCGCTAGATATTGAGTATGTTCCATGATAAAAGAATAGCTTAGGCTTGTGTGCTATCTTCTTGGGTGTTCCTTGCTCGTCAAGGTCATAAAGTGGAGCGTGTAGCACATCTGCCGTTCCTGGTATTACAGTTGTTAGGTATGGACTAAAAGGCGTGGTTATCTTCAGTTCACCATTTGCAAACGGCTTATCTGTCTTAAACTCTGCCACGCCATACCTTTTACCAAACTGATCTTGGTAATCCTTGTTTAACTTATCGTTGTCTAGTGCGTCTTCAAAAAGTATATCTGCCTTTTGGAACTCGTGAAGGGGTTTTATAGTTACCTCCTTACTTATGTCTAGCTTGTTACTCCAATCCAAAGTAGACCCCGATAAAGCCCAATCATTAAAAGGCTCTATTCTTAACTGCTTGGAGTCTGTCTTGTCGGGAGTTATCATCAGGTTAAACTTTGACACTATGCCCTTCACAAAGTCTAGCTGCTTGATTGGTGGTATCTCGTCCTCCATTGTAATACCTCCAGAAGAACCCGCCAAAGGTATTTTGGTAGTTCTCCAATTGCTAGGGTCACTATTAGAGTTTTCTTTTAGTATCTGAAATTTAACATTCGACTGTAGGTTGTAAAATAGATAGACTGCTATTTCATCGCCTACGGAAACATTGTCTACGTTAGTATTAAATTTAAACTTTGAAATTTTAGAGGTCTCGGTAGGAGGTAATAGTGTTCTTGGGGGTTTTGTAAACCCATGCGGAAAAGTATGCATATCTCTCATGGGCACTCCTTTTCTTTCGACTATTTTGGAAGTGGTTACGTTGTATAAGCCAACTTGAACAGAGGAAACACCAGAAGGGTCTGCTACTAATCCGTTGTGCCGACTCCAATACATATATAGTTCTACTGTTATCTCCCATTCACCTGAGCCTGGAACTTCCCAAACTTGATTAGATGTGTCGTATTTGTTATCTCCATCGTACGATTCAGTATTAAACAGCATTTTGTAAAACCCTCCAGTCCCCAATACCGAGCTTGACACAGTTTGTGTTACTGACTGCTTTGCTTTGAATCCCTTAAATACTGTAACACTTACCCCGTTCTTGTTGTGTCCGGAGCATTGCATATATATATTATCAAAAGCCGTACCCGTTGCAATAAAAGATGACTCGTATTTGTACCCCGCATGGGAAAATATCATATCCCAAATGGTCTTAACCTTTACCGCTGGCCTCAATCCCTTTGGTGGTATGCCTCGCTCTACTTGGTCTATCGCGTCGCGGCTGCCATCAAGCCTAAAGCCAAACCCGTAGTCGTTTATAGGGTACATAATTTCCGAGCCATCGAAGCCCGTACCACTAACAGAGTAAGCCGTATTTCCAGCCCATCCGTCTATAATATTTGCGGCTGATAGCGTATGATTTAACCCCGCTAAATCGTCGAGCGTTGCATGGTTTAATTCCGACAGGTCTTTGTCGCCTAGTTCCCTAGCTATATTGGCAAAATCACCGAAAATGTTTACATCGTATTCCTCTGTGAGTTGGTTTATTGAGTTGATTTTCAAATAACCATCCAAAAGGGGTATGGTGTCTTCGTATATTATCGCCCTTGTCTTAGCATATACATCGAAATCACCGCCCGAGATGTTCACATCGAAAGCAGACTTGAAGAATTTATTGTTCTTCCTAGACATCGGAAGCCTGAAAGCCTCCGAAAAAGAGCTATTCCGCTTCGATATATCCTGAATCTCAGCTACCGAGAAGTTCAGTTGTATAGAATCGCCCTCCGAAACGTCCAACCATTCGCCCGACCTAGAGCCGTCTTGGTCAAATACTCTTATCTCTATCATACCTTCCGCTTATTGCTGTACTTAAACTTGACAGAGAGCTGCATTATCTTATCGTTTACGCCCGTTTTAATCAGGTAGGAGCTGTCTGTTAGTACGATTGGACGCGTAACACTACCAATGTGATAAACCTCCTTAGACGTTAGCAATTCCTCCAACCAAGCGTATTCCGCTTCTGTTACAAAGTCGGTGTTTACCGTTACCTCTTCCTCTGCTTTAATTGCAAAGTTTGTTTTTCCCCTGTTCCATGTCTGAGTAGAATACGACGAGCCGGAGTAGTCTCCTGGAAGGCTCTGGAAAGTAGAACGCTGAATACTCAAACTACGGGAACTCTTCTTTTGAAAGGAATAGTAATCCCAAGCTCCAAGTCTGTTCTGCCATGCTAGTACATAGGGTGTGTATTTGCAACTCTCATTCAAATAGAAATACTTAAGCTCGCTTTCGTTTGTCGTGTTACCTACGTTTCTTAATCTTACAGAGTAATAAGATAGTGTACTATTGTTGCTTGGCTTTAGGTTTGCCACATCGCCATCTTCGAAGTTCTGAGGTCCACAACCAAAGAACTGCATTGCATCGTCTTCGCTGACGTTCGGGTCAGAGCCTCCTTCTAGGCTAATGTCGATGTCTTCGGTTTGAATTACCGTTCCGTCTGCCTCATAAAATTTAACTCTTATCGTTCCCGCTTGGGAAGTTGCAACACCAAGCCAAGAGATTGTGCGATATTGGTCTGAGTCTACATACTCGATGTTGGGTGCGTTGGTTAAAAACTTGGCAGCCGAATCATTTGGAATGTATGGGTCAAATGTCCAATTTATACCATCCTCAAACTGCTGCACCCCGTCAATAACGTATATCTGATCGTTCGTTAAATCCGCATCTGTGGTGGGGTCTGTTTCTCCTGAGTGAACGTAATGCTCACCAAATTCCACTTCAACAAGTTTCAATGTGTCCGTGTTCAGGCTTACCCAATTATTGTCTGTTGAGTTTATTCTGTGAATCTCTTGGTTCGTTCCTGTGGTGCTTATTTTGGTCGCCGCGAAATAAGGCTCAATGATTTTGGCTATGTTGATAATCCCGTAGCCGGTGGGGTTTGGCACTTGCCGAACTCTTGCAACGGACACTGCGCCAGCACCTAAATCTAGCTTGACATCGAAGACGTATCTAAACTGCTCTTCGGCCTGGTTGGTGGAAGATACAACATACACCAATTCATTTTGAAGTAGGTTTAAGTCGTCGGGGGTTTGGTCTTTAGTTATTGCCATTGGTTTCGTTTAGTGTCTGAGCTAAGAATTTAGCATAGTCCAAAGCGAACACCCTCTGAACTTCGTCGAACTTTTTGTATTTTGTTGTGAAGGCTTTTGTGAACCATTGAGTTTTCTTAATCCCCTTCCTTTTTACCGACCTTGCAAGGACGTAAGAAAGCCCACGAATTGCGCTAGCCTTATTTGTAAACTTTCCCTTTGAATCCCTTGCTCTTATCCCTTTCTTTTTCGCCCACTTCTGCATTGAGAGTTGGTGCGCTGGTGCTACTGTTTCCTTCTTAAAGGAATATGGCGCGTTCTGCTTTTTTCGTGTTCCGTCTACACCCTTGTCTAGGTAGTCGCCGTAATCATCGAAGTAGAATTTAAGAGAGAAGGAAGAAACGAAGTCTTTGCGCTTGGTTACATTCAGTTCATGGCGCACGGAGTCCATGAGGCCGCCTGAAGCCTTAGACTTTTGTAAGTTTATCCGCGCAGCCCTAACTACCCCATCGGCAAACTTCTCCAATTCTTTCTCTGTTTTCTTAAAGTTAGCCACTACAAGTCTCGCAATCTGGGTTGTCTATTGTACATTCTGGGTGATCTGTTACTTCGTCGGCTTCTTCCATCGCCTTCAATAGTTCATCAAATCCGTTCTCTTCTATTTCTTCCTCTTCACTCATCATCTGTTGGTATTGTTATCTCTGTGGTTGAATAGCTTTTTAATCCGGCCAAAATTGGCTTGTACTTGATGTAGATTTTGCCGTCCAATTCTATCGGCTCTGTCTGCCAAGTGTCTTGGTTAATCCGACCAAACAGAAATTGGTCTATTTCGTCGATGTCTGCCTGAAAGTCTAATGTCTCGAATACTATCATACTATTGTTGTCCAAGTTCGTCCAAAAGTTGTTGCGAGGGCCGCCCCCTTCGTGTTAATATCCGTCTTTGCCGCAGCGTCAATACCATTGTAGTTTTTCGCGGCAAGTTCAGCCAATACACCGTAAGACCGGAACAGCCCCACATACCCGCCTATCATAGCTGCGCTGCAACTTGTTATGATTTGGGCCGCGCTTGTTATTAGCACCCCGTCCTCGTAGAATTTCACATTTGTTCCATCTGCAATTACAGTCCTGATTAATGGTGACGTTTGATCACCCGCACTATCTTTATTTTGGGTCTGAGTAGGCCAAGTAAGGTCTTTCGTTATTACCCTTGTATAAGTTAAATCTGCCGCACATTGATAATTTCCACCAGCACCACCAACCTCAAATTTTCGGCCCGCATCCACATCACCAACAAACCAAAAAGCACACCCTTGACCCCAATTTAATAGCGCGACCTTTTGCAGTGGGTAGTAATCTGCAGCGAAGGTTGCTGTCGGTTGGTTGTTGTAGTTAGAGTCCGACGAAGTTAGGCTTGCTTGACGTGATCCGCTTGACTGAATTGCGCTATTCCCATTGATACTTTGGTCTGTGAATTGAGAAATTAAACCACCCGACTCAATAACATTAGCAGCGTTCAAGATAAATTCATAATCCGAGTCAGAACTAGCTGTGATGTTTACGGCTGCTGGAAAATCCTCTGTAGCTCCTGATGGGTAGGTTACGGTGATGTCAGGAATAACTAACGTTGCTCCACTAGCAAC